>Ga0209079_10000784_pt1 | contig 12317 bp, 11 predicted proteins | sample PPLLaktember2015_2_FD_187259 | JGI IMG/M metagenome (GOLD analysis project Ga0209079, IMG submission 187259) | Freshwater sediment microbial communities from Prairie Pothole Lake near Jamestown, North Dakota, USA - PPLs Lake P7 Core (6) Depth... | ecosystem: Environmental > Aquatic > Freshwater... | reverse complement strand
CAGTCGTACGTGCCTTCCACCGGCAATCGTTTTCTCTACAACGACCCTGAGGGGGACGGGAAACCTCGGCGTGCGTTTGCGGACATCACATTGACCGAACCCAAGCCGGGGGGAGGAGTCTACACCTCCACTATTCCGGGGAGTGTCATGCTCGATCCGCTCTACGACGTCACGGTCAGCCCACTGTCGGTCAAATTGATCGATGATTGTGACGCCTACGGGGACAGTGACATGTATGTCGACTGGTATTCACCGGACGATCAGTATCACCATTTCTACTTCAAAACACGTGCGCGGAATGCGGCGACCACGATCAATGCGTTCGCATGGGCCCGCGCCGAGGTGAGCGCGCTCGCGAATCTGCATATACCAACTTATTTTGTCACTGAACTTGACCCTGGAGAATCCATCGATTCTAAATACAACGGTCCCGGCCACTCGAACGTGAACCTCGTGCCCGGTAACACAAACACTTTCGTAGCCAAGGTAGACGTGCGAACTCGCCAAAAACAATGCCGGGCCAATATTCAGTACACAATCACCTACAAGCTGCGCTGGTACCCATACCTATAAGGGATTGCTGCATAACATCCGGTCAAATGATAACCATCTTATGTCGTCGTAATCTGTGCGTCGCTGTTGGTTGGGCCGAGCGTCCCGCCTGTTTATACAATGACCACCGGCACCAGCCACGCCCAGTGCATCGAACGATGCCGTGCGCCACAACTCTCCGATTCCAGGCGTGAAACAATCCAAGGAATTCCGGTGTAATTTCGATGTGGACTGTCCGAGCGCTCGACCGAAATGCGAAGCGGGGTCCGCCGAGGTTCAGGAGTGAGGCCTCCTGCTCAACGGTCTGCCCGTAAGTCAGGAGGACGCTGCGAAGGGACACCATCCGGCGAACAATTATGTTCACCTGGACCTGAGTATTTCTCAAACAATCGCACCGACCGCCCTATTGCTGTTATCTCCCAATCCATGATTGACCCGGCGCCTATTTCTCACATATCCTTCGCACGCCATGCAGGCACAGGTTTCGTTTGTACTGAGGCTCAGATTGAAAGTCTGCCCTTCTATCGAACCACCCATCCCCGCTCTTGCACGCTCCCCATTTGAACCTTTTCCAGCGCCCGCTCGACTGACTTCACAGAATCGCTCGTCTGTTTCAGGTCACGCTGAGGGGTCGTTGATGCGCACCAGTCCAGCACCACTCGTCGTCAAGAGCATCGTATGCGGAATTCCTGCCGCCAGGCAGAATATCCGCACCCATCTGGAAGTCCTCGAACGATCCACGCGGGCTCTGACGAGCAATCCAGCAAAGATCACTTCACTTGAATCATTCACCAGATCCCGGGAGGGCACATGAGCAAGCACAACTTTCGCCTGCGGTCGAAACAAGTGAGGGCTCCTCGGGAGAACCGGTCCGCCGGCATCCTTGGCGCAATCATCTTGGGACTGCTGTTCGGCACCATGCCTCAGCCGGTCTTTGCGCTGGCGGCCTGCACGAGCACCAGCCAGTGTCCCAATCACATGGTGTGCATGAACTCATTGCTTCCGGGCATCAAAGAGTGCAAGCAGCAAATGTGCAATACCGATTCGGAATGCCCCTCGGCACGCCCCCGCTGTCTGAATGGGGCGTGCATGGCTCCCGCCGGTACCGGTGGAGGCACGGGCGGTAGTAGCGGTGGCACGACGGGAGGCACCCTGGGGGATGTCGGACAGAACTGCGGACCGTACAAGATCGGGCAGGTGACGAAGAGCCGGGGTTGCAAGCAGGGGCTGCAGTGCGTCAATCGCACGTGTCAACCACTGGCGCGGTAGGCCAGGTTGTTGGTAGATCGCGACCGTGACCTATGAAATATCGGAGGACATTATGCGGTTCATGACTTATCTAGTCGGAATGCTGGTAGTTGGGCTTGGGACATTAATGGGTTCGAGCGTCTTCGCCGGGGTGACCGGATCCGTGGGATTGGCACCAAGCCCCCTAGCCAGTCCGTTTGACTTGAGTTGTACTCAGAACAGTAATTCTGATGCTCGCGTCACAGGCATTGATGTCACTCTGAGTACTAGTATATGGAAAGTCAGGCTCAAATGTAGAAGGCCAACCGCTACCGGAACATGGATGAGTAACAGCACCACAAACACGAACTGGAGCGGAATGGTCAATTTACAGCTGAATCCCACACCCACAACACAGAGTGTCGAATGCCCGGCGAATAAGTTTGTGGCCGGATTCAACGCGTACACGGTTGGAAACTTTCCTAACAGGTCCATCAGAAGAATCCGGATTGTTTGCGCCCAGACGACGTACTACGGACAATCGTTTCCATCGACCTTCGAGGCTCGTGAAGTTGGCGCCCAAGCCACCGGGGGATCCTGGAACCAGACGGACCTCTTCTGCCCAATTGCCTCCAGCGCCAACGGCGTCACAGGCAGATCTTTTACTTCGGTGAGAGTAATTGGTTTCAGATGCGTCGACCCGGCCAGAGCGACGTTTTCCGCTTTGGTCCAGACATTTAAGCATCCCCGATGCGTGACCTGTCACTCACAGCACGATGCAAATGACAGACCTTTGAGCCACCCTTCGGTCAACGCAACCAATTGCGCCGCCTGTCACACCGATAACCTATTGCCACCGGGAAACAGCAATGTAGTATGGCATATGCCACCCGAATCCATGAGATTCGATAACAAAACGAATGCTGAGATCTGTCTGCTGGCCCTCAACCATCCAGGCGGATTCAATCATCTGCGCGATGATCGCTTAGTTCTGTGGGCAGTGGGAAGCGGGGTGGTTCCAGAATTGGATCAAACAACTTCCACTACTACCAAACAGTTGCCCAAGGCGCCACCGTTCGACATCCAAACATGGAAAAACGGAGTGACAGCCTGGCAAAACGATGTGAATCATCCGGGAGGCCCGACTTCGTCAAACCCTGATCCGTGCGGCGCTGCGTCAGTTCAGTGAGCATCCATGCACTAGGAGGATATGGTTGCAGGAAGACCTACAGGGGTCAGCCCCTCATACAGAGGACAACGGTTCCAGGAATCACCGTTCCGGAAGACGGAAGTGATTAGGTCCGGAACGACGAAGTATTGTGGCGGCTTTACACCGGGCGGGATGAAAACCACACGAGACCCACTACGACTCCAGACCTAATGGTCATGAGTCGAGGAATGGAACCGGAGTCCTCCGGTACCAGCGAAGGCAGCACCCCGTTGATCCCGCCGGAGAGGTGCAAGAGCGAGCAATTTCTCGTCTGCGTGTCGCAGTCGCAGAACTGAATTGTTCCTGTGGCAAAAGGCAAGGAGCCTGCTCTGTCACCTCGAATACTGCCACGACGGCTGTATGTGAAAAGGGATCGGCAGGCACATGCATAGGTAGCTGTATGTTTTCGAAAGGTACAGTTTCAGGATTGACAGGCAGCCTGACGCGGCAGTGAAGATGGAACGAATTCACCAAATGGCCGGATGAAACAGGTTATTGAGAACGGCAATCGCGCTGGTAACGCCCGCGCGCTAATTGCGTGCAGCTAGGATTCTGCTCACCCATTTAACCAAGGAGCTGACATGCAGCAGCAACGAGTCTTCGGATTCTTCGTGATTATTATTATCCTCGCAGGACTGAGCCTACCCGCCGAATCGTTCGCCAAACCAAAGGCCGTCTCGAATGGCTGCACCGTGGACCAGATACAGTCGAACTTCGGCAACTCCTGCGTTGATCAGATGGAGCAGGACATCATCAACAATAGATCCTACACCCACGCCCTTGTCTGCAATGGCGGTGAAAAATTGTGCTGCACGACGGACAATACGACCGGCAGAATCATTAATTGTCGAAGGCCGGCCGGAAGCCGATCTATGACCCTGCAGAGTACGGCTATCGCACCCTCGAGCATTGGCGGAATCCAAACCCGTGGAGTTGAAGGGTCCGATGCGGCTGACGAAGAGGCGCCTGCTCCGGAATGGATGACGGACCAACGTCTGAAGCAGCTGCAAAAAGACGGTCAAAAGAAGTAGTTGTACGAGCACGGGGTGACAGCAATTCCGCAGGCTTGAGAACGAGCCTATGCTTTTCTCGAGTGGACAGGAGCGCTAGAGCAGAGCCCCGATGGAGTGTCCTATGTGACAGGTCGCAACGTCCACGCTTGCCATCGCCATGCTCGGTACGGTCTTGTCCTGCCGTCGGGAGCCTTTGCCCTCAAGAAAGGTTCATCGAAACATTGCACGATCAAGGACAGTCAGACCCGTTCCGGCTCGTTTTGTGTGAGCCAAGCCGGGCAGCATATCGCCACCGAGAAGTCCTAGCCCCATGTTCTCGTCTGCGACAGCGAAGGACTGCTCTGTTGCACGATTGATAATAACGGCCAGGTATGGATTTTCCGCAAGCCGGCCGGCACCCGCGTCATGCCAGATATGCCAGGTACGAATCTCGGCGCGGCGGGAGCTGCTGGTATCCCAAGACGCAGTGTCGAAGGTGAGGACTCTGCGTATGAAGAGGCTCTGATCCCTGCTTCACTGACTCCTGACGTTGCGAAGGAAATCCTCAAAGACCGAAAGCAGACGGCGAGGGGCTTTCTGAACCCCATTTTCGGTTTCACGTCTACTACCATTGCAGGATGACGAAGAGCTTGCGGTGCCAGGCGTATCTCCAACCGAGGGTGAATCGATCCTGATATACGATCGCGGGAGGCAAAGGGCCGGTCCTTTGCCTCTCATGACTGCTACCATTCAATAATGCGGTCATGATCTCGTCAATATCACCGGCCCGCGCAATGACGCCGCTGCGTTGCTGAAGCCCTGGCGTTCCTGATACTCGCGATCCATTCAGCCTTACAATCTGGATACAACACGTCCTTCCTTCTACCCTTCGATGCTTTCTCATGCCAACCTAGCGGAGACGGCAGCGCGAGCTTTGCATAGGTTTCAGCAATCCCCAAAGCCTCGTTGACAAGCCCCTGGCAACGCTCCTACACTTTCGCCCCAATCATGCCTGTGAACCTTTTCCTCATCGCAGCGACCTACCAGGCAACAGCACGGCATCGAGGCAACATTCGGCGAGTCGCAGATATAGCTCGCGCCATACCTCTGCATGCCACTTGCGTAAACGTACCGCATCTATGATCCATCTTCGCACGGAGGAGACCATGGGATTTTCGCTCGTTAAGCTGTTCGCTTTCGCTATGCTCCTAGCCGGTACCGCCATCACGTCGCCCGCACTAGCTCAAACACAAACAGCCCAGATTCCCACCCTGCAATACCCCGACCTGGACCTCCCTCCGCCGCGCGACGCGATCACGATTGATGACGGAGAAGTCCAACTCATGCCGGTTCCCAATGCCGCACGGTACGACATCTGTGTGAAGGACGCGGGGGGAGGGGGACAATGCTATTTCCGGGCCAGCTTTACCCCGTCACAAGGCGTGAAGGGGCAGGACGGCTCCCTGCGCTTTTTCGCCAGGATTCCGGTCGAGAAACAAACCACCACGGGTGAATGGTCGGCGGCCGCTTGCCTCAATGGCAATGACAATTCCTGTAGTAACTTCGCACCCGGCAAACGATTCATCGTCCTGACCCGGCAAGCTACGGCCACAGAGCCTGCCGGTTCGGCCGCAATCAGCAATACCCGAACCGTCAGGTTCAGATGGACCAACAACCCCCTCGCAAATGACGGGACACAGTTGATTATCCTCCGAGGAGACTACCCGCCTGATACGAACGGGTTTGTCGGCGGCAATCCTACAGTCGCCCCCCCTCCCGGGATCAGTCTTGCAGTCCCCCGCGGCGCCAACTCGTATGACGTCACCCTTCCTCCCGGTCTGACAACGATCCGCTGGGCAGTCGGCACCTGTCATAACTTTACCAACGCTAACAAGGGACGCCGGTGCAGCGCACGCTATACGACCTGGCGGACCGCGACGGTTCCCGGGTTTTTCGGCTTCGTAATCATGCCGACGTTCCAACATGCCCGCTGTGTGAACTGCCATGCCGTCGCCGCCGAGAATTTTCAGAATGACCCGGACTCCAACCCCAACGGCGGGTTGCCGGCCAATCATCCCGTGGTCACCGCCACGACGAACAACCAGTCAACACAGAATGGCCTAGGATGCCGATCGTGCCATACCGATGCCCTCTTGCCGGATCAAGGAAATGTCAATCCAGGATGGCATGCAGCCCCTGCCGGGCTGGATTTCAGAAACCGCACATTGATGGAGCACTGTCTGGCAGCACACTTCGGGGCGGGAAACGCCACGAGCCCCGCCGCCGTTCTGAGCCATCTGACTGAAGACAAGCTGATTCTTTGGGCGATCGGTGACGGCCGTGTTCCAGTTTCGGGAGGCGGCACGCGCCCCTTGGCCCCCCCTGGAAATATCAATACCTGGCGCAAGCAAATTACCGTCTGGGTCAACGCCGGTATGCCGTGCAACTAGGAGCCGAGGCATCGATCTCCTCGCGAGCCTTGAGCTCGGAATGACAACCAGAATATGGCGCGTGCCACTGGAAAGGAGCCGCTATGAGCGAGTCCCATGAACATCCCTCACAGAATGTCGAAGCAGGATTGTCCCGCGGCGATCTCTTCCGCACCGCTGGCCACTAGGCCGGCGGCGCCATATAGCTAGGTCTGCCAAAGTTCGTGGGCGGATGGGCCGGCGAGGCAATGGATCCAAGGGCCCTCCATCGGAGCCGATCAGCATGTCGCCATACAAGATACTGGTGGAGTGCTCGTCGAAGGGAAAGGCCCGCTTGATCTGAAAGCCCCGTTGATCAAAATGAACGGCGGCACCAAACCACTTGCGACGGTCGACAGCGCGGTCGGCAATGGGAAGGTGCTGACCGGGAGCCCGACGATCCATGGGAACTGAGAGGCTTGCCGGGCGTATGAGAGCATGCAGCGCGGGGATCGATAAAGAAGGTACATCGCGATCAGGCCACTATATTCAACTGAAGGAGGGCTCTATGCGCACATGGTTATCAGGCTTCTTAATCGGATTCATGCTTACCATGGCATCTGCCGCGCTGGCTAACGACCCTGCTCCCGAGAGTACAGCTCAACCAGCCACTCAAACCGAGTCTACCTCTGCTCTTCCGGACGATCAAGGCGTTGAATCTCGGGGGGTCCCGAAAGTACGCACGCTCCTACCGGATGAAATCGCGCTCGCGAAAAGTGTGTTTCAGAACACTCTCAACTACAGCACGGTGAGAGTGACGGATACGCTTGGTCTCGGCGGCAAGCCTTGGACGACCAATAGCCCGCCTCTGTACCTGCTGAATGTCGGCGGAGATTACCCCAACCTTGCCGCGGACGACGACCGGAGGCGCCTTTTGATCCATGAATTGACCCATGTCTGGCAAGCTCAACATCTCGTGCCGATCACCCTGAATTCCGCGGCACATCAAACGTTGAGCGCCATTCAGAACGGAGGCGATGTCTCGGCCGCCTATGCTTATACCGTCGGAAAATCCTGGGGGCAGTACAACATCGAACAGCAAGCCAGCATCGTGGCGCACTGGTTCATGCCGTCGAATAAGTGTTTCGTCAACGGGGGCCCTTGTGGCGGCGGAATGAAGACCACTGATGCGCGATATCGATACATCAGGGACAACATCAGGCAGAATAAGGCGTTCTAACGCAATGCCGCTTGCGCGCAATTACACCAAGCAATCACCGGAGAACATCACTGATGAAACACGTCATTATCCTGGCAGCCTTTGCACTGGCGGGGATCGGTGCCCTGCCACAGACGGCTCCGGCCCAAAGTACGACTTTCACCAAAACCGTTCCCGTCTTGTTTGCCCTCCACATTGAGGGATCCTCTCCCATTCAAGTATTCAAGGTTGAAGGTGGTGAGCCTGTTTCGTCCGCCCTATTCGCCTATCCATCTCCTGAGTTACCGCAACTTCCCAACAAACAGCACGGCCCGGTCCAGTACCGGGATCTCGTCTTTGACTATCTCCCGATTCCCGGAACTCTCCTCAACACCGTCATCGCCGATGCCATAAGCGCGGCATCCCGTCCGCTCTCAGGCTCCATTGTGATGATGGACGGCGGCTCCAGGGAGCTTTCGCGCGTCCATTTTTCCAACGCCCGGGTCCGGCATGTCGAGTTTTCCGAGATGGATTTGACGCTCAATCAATCACCCATGATACGGATTACTTTAGCTGTACCCGGCACATCGGTCAGCGCAGGATCGAATCAACCTGTGCCCTACGGAGCGGCCGGTAAGGGAGCGATCAAATCGGCTTTCCGCTTGCTGGTGCAAGGGCTGGAAACTGCCTCGCAGAAAGCCGTGCGGGTGGAGCCACAGAAATTCATCAGCGCGGTCATTTCGCCGGGAGTCTTGGGAAAATTCGATTACGGGAATCTTGTAGTGGTGCTGCCCGAATCTGACGCGGCACCCTTCGCACTCTGGCACCAGGCCGTCTTGTCCCAACCCGCCTCTCAACCTGAGAAACCCGGCGAACTCCAGTGGCTCTCACCGGATAGAACCAAGCCGCTTGTCTCATTGCAGTTACAGAACCTGGGAGTACTGAGCGTGATCCGAATTCCGAATAAGCCCGGGTATGTGGCGGTGGAAATGTATTGCGAGAAGGTTGTGCCGCAGGTATTTTGAGCACAGACGGGCAAAACCGGTTTTCACGGTGGGCACTTATGGACCATCCGGAAACGATCGGCACCGAACCGCCAAGCAGCTTCTCCCGGCGCGAGTTCTTAACGCAGGCCCGGTCGCTTGGTATCGCCGCGGCTGCCCTCCCATGGCTGGCACACAGATGGGCCGCCTCAGCCCTTGCCGCGGTTGAAATCCAGGACCTCTCGCTGGAGACCACCTCGCTTCCCTCGGCGACAGCGCCTGCACCGCCCTCTGGTTCCGGCACGTCGCCGGACTACAACCTGTTTCAATCGCCGCAGCAATATGCATTAAGCCTGGGCACTGGTCCCCCCGTGCAAGTATTCGGATTTTACGGGGGCGAACCCGTCGCTCAGTTTATAACCGATCCCGCAGCCGCAGACGGCAGTCTCCCGAAGAAGCCTTCACGCATTCAGTACCGGAATATCGTGTTCTACTACCTGCCCGTGCAAGGGGCGGCCATCAATGCCTGGCTAATCGATAGTCTGACGGGAAAAGTTCCACCTGTCGGCGGAGGCATCCACATCCGGGGCGGCCAATCGGGCATGTCAGGAAATACGCTCCCCAATTCCTATAGCGGCCATATGTCGTTTGCCGGAGCGTTCGTCAAACAGATCGCGTTCCCCGAGACAGATCGCGCCTCGGAGATGCCGGCTCCCCTGCGCATCACTCTGGCCATTCAGCAGGCGGACTGGCACCCAGGAGCAAGTTGGAACATCGCCCCCCTGCACGCCGACCTGTCGAAGGGGCCGTTGAAACACATGTTCACCCTCAGCATTCAAAACCTGTCGCTCAACGACGTAGTGCGCATCGAGCCGATGGTGCTCTCGATGAGCCTCATTCCAACTCCACAGGGCGGCGGCTATCAGAGCGCGACCCCTCGGGAATTGTCCACACTCCGCATCCAGCTTCCAGAATCCACGGCCCGTGATTTCTACACTTGGCACAACGATTTTGTCGTCAAAAGGCTCCCCGGCGGAGAACAAGAACGGATGGCGCTCATTCAGTGGATGAATCCGCAGAACCCGTCAAAGGCCGTACTGAAACTGAAACTCTTCGGTCTGGGTATCTTAAGTGTCATACGTTTGCCCTCCAAACCGGGCTATGTCCAGGTGGAAATGTATTGCGAGAAACTCGTGCCGGAATTGCTTTGATGGACAATGACCAGCTACGTAGCCAGGCCTTGGCCGCATGTACAAGGAGAACATAATGAACTGTCGTCGATACCTTCTCCGCTGGATCAGGGTTGCCGTCCTCTCCAGTTTCAGTCTTCTGTACGCACCCTTCATGAGCTGGGCCGCCAACGAGTGCGCCATCGAGTTCAAAGCAGGTAACCAAACGACGACCAAATACGTCTCAGCAGGCCAAACCTTCACCTATTCGACAGCCGCCTCCGGCCTGTCGTGGGTCCGCACTATAAAAGTCCGCCCGGTCGATGTACAGGTGACAAATCTGGCGCCCAACGGTCCGAATCCCAAATGGATGGCACTTTCACCGACGTATCCACGCGACCCCCTATCAGGCAACTACTCCGGCAGCGTGAAGTTGTACAAAGTCCGCTGTCTTTCGTTGTCGTTTCCTGACACACAGAATACCCCGACACCGGGCGGATCCGTTCCTATTCCCTACCCGAATGCGGGACAGTAGTCATGTACCAGCAAGCTTCAGGAACAGGCAGATAGAGAAGAGTCAACCTGCTCGGAGCGGAAGGCAGAACCGACCGGTCTATTGCTTTACCGGGCTAAAATGGAAGTCCCCACAGAACGACGAGGAGGTCCAGGGGAATTGTTCCCCATCCGTCTCCCGCTTGACTCCCTAGATGGCGCGTTTGATCATTCCTCTAGCGGATTGATAGTTGAAGAGTTCCGCTTGATACGATTGGGAACGAGGGAAATCACACGCAAGAAGACAGCAGGTGACACCAGACCAACATCAAGCAGAGTGTAATATACGTTGTAACTCGCTCAAGCAGTTACCGGAACAGCAGGTACATCTACCGCAGGATATCAAAAGCGTCTTTATTGTTTGCTCAGCCTGATTCCCACTGACCCGACGGTCCAGAGCACTTCGAGTTACCTGAAGGGCTCGGATTACGGATCTGGTCAAGCCATGGTCTGCGGCCCTAGCGCGGCACGTAGTTCACCCGATAATCCGTTCCCTGGAAGCTTGATTGAAGAATCTGAACCTGGGCGGGACTCATGGGGTTCACGCCGGCGTTCGCCAGCAATTCGGCGCGCACAAACTGAAAGACTTGCTGGTCAAACTGCATTCTGGTTTGGGGCTGGAGCAGCAACTCACGCATGCTGTTCTCCAACGCCGGCTGTATCTGCTTGAAGTATTCCGCTGCGGCCTTGCAAATATTCACCGGAAAGATGACATCGAAGAAGTGGGTGCATTTCTCCGCTTCTTTCACGGAGCCCAAGACGGCAATACGGAGGGAATGGTAGGTCGGATAGCCTCGCTGATCGGTCGTCGGCGTCAGGAAGACATCGACAAGGACCTTTTCCGCCACCAGATCGGAGAGGGCGGAGTCGCCCTCGCCTGAGTAGTCCTTATAATAGGTCTTGAACTGGATGATCGGAAACATGAACTGGAATCGAAGTTCTACTCCCTCCGTCGTCACAAGAGGAGGATTCGATACGCCGCTCACATGAATATAGGACTTCTGTCCGTTCCCTGACTCATAGGTATACTTTTCCAACACGAGACGACCGGCCAACCCCCGTCCCAAGGAAAAGTTCGTGTCGAACGGGCTCCGCATGTTCCCCAGTTGGATAAACGATTTCGTCGGGTCTCCGATGATCGCTGTGAAGGGAATCGTTTTGGAAAAGCTTGCCGGTTGCGCGCCGAACTGCTGAGGCATGCCCGGCTGGCCCGGCATCTGTCCCGGTTGACTCGGTGCCGGCATCGGCGGCTGAACCGGTTGGGTTTGACGCGGAGGAAAGACCTGCGCGGTACTCACCGATACCGCGAGCATAAGGACTGCTGTGACTGCCACCAGGACCGACGATTTGCTCGGTGCCATCGTATTCGCCTCTATTCGTGTTTGAACCATCGAGTGACGGTGACATCCTGCCCGGACTGCGCTGCGGCATAGGAAAGCGGCGTGACTTGCAGCGTTGCGCCGGTATCGTCATGGACTTTGAGAATGCCGCGGGAAGTGACTGATCCGACGCCTCGCGGGATGACCGGCGGCTCCTCGACCCGGGCCACGATCTTGGTGGTCGGACGCGGTTCGGCTGCCAGCAGGGCGAAGACTTCCTCCAGATCGGCACGCCGGTTGGCCGATGCCACGACGAAAAACGACTCGATCCCTTTGACCTGATCGAGCGTGTACCACTGCGCCCCCTCTGGAAATGCGTACTCCTGATCCTTCTTCACAGGGTTCGGCGTCTTGCCGCCGGCGGTCGGGGCAATCGGCTCGGCCCAGCCGGAGCCGTCGATGGAAGTCATGTACAGGTAGCAATCGCAATTGGTCCGCACGACGATCTTGAAGCGGTCACCGGCCTCCGCGTTCGCGCCTCCGTCCCTGAGCACTTCCCCGTCGCTCATCAACACCACTTCTTTGCCTTTGTCCGTAAGCTTCTGCCGGATCATCGCCACATCGACCGCGACCGGTTCGGACGACACCGAACGCGGATAAATCCCCGCTCCTCCGTAGGGCTGGCCGCCATACTGTTGCTGGCCGGC
>Ga0209079_10000780_pt1 | contig 12347 bp, 6 predicted proteins | sample PPLLaktember2015_2_FD_187259 | JGI IMG/M metagenome (GOLD analysis project Ga0209079, IMG submission 187259) | Freshwater sediment microbial communities from Prairie Pothole Lake near Jamestown, North Dakota, USA - PPLs Lake P7 Core (6) Depth... | ecosystem: Environmental > Aquatic > Freshwater... | reverse complement strand
ACACCTTGTGAACCAGGTCATCCCCGGATGGGAACGCCACTTCCGTATCGGCAACGACAACATGCGGCCGTGCCTCCGCAGACTCGAATGTGGAAAGCTCCTCGTAGGTCGCCGCGATGACGCAGCCTGCGCCATGTCGCGTGACAAGATCGCGAAGCACTTTCCGCTGAAGCGGATCCTGAACGATGATCCAGATATTCTTCCCCGCGATGGCGTATTGCGGACGAGGCTCGGAAGTCTCCGCAAGCTTCGCCCGCATCGATACGATGAAGGAGGACCCGCGTCCCAGGGTCGATTCGACTCGGATGCTTCCCCCTAACCGCTCGGCGATTCGCGCTGCGATCGCGAGCCCCAATCCGGTTCCCCCATGTTGACGCGTGTCCGACATGTCGACCTGGGAGAACGGCTTGAACAATCGGTCGAGACGTTCCGCGGGAATGCCCGGTCCTGTGTCGGCGACCGTCCACTCAAGGTCGACATGCTCCGCCGCGCGGCCCTTCACCGCAGCGGTCACCGCAATGCGCCCGCGTTCCGTGAACTTCACCGCGTTGCTGATGAGATTCACGAGCACCTGCCGAAGCCGCGTACCGTCTGTCCGAATCGCGAGCGGCACATTCCATTCCACCCATGAAACGAGCTGGAGATTCTTCCGCTCGGCATCTCCCGAGAACATCTCGAGTGCGGTCTCGATCGCCTGCTCGACGCTGACCGTCGTTTCTTCGATCTCCCCGGGAACTGCTTCGAGCCGCGCCAGCATCAAGATGTCGTTGATGACCGTCAACAAACCGACGCCGCTTTCGCGGATCGTCTGAACGTACTCACGCTGCTCGGGGGTGAGCGTGGTGTCCATGAGCAGACTCGTCGTGCCGATGACGCCGTTCAGCGGGGTCCGGAGCTCATGACTCATCGTCGCCAGGAACTCCGTCTTCGCACGGTCCGCCCGTTCGGCGGCCTCCTTTGCGCTCCGAAGCTCCTCGGCGTGTCGTTGTTGTTCCGTGATATCCTCCGCTACGACAAGCACCGCCCGCCGCCCCTCGTACCAGAACGTGTTCCATGAGATACGCACCTCGAATATGCGACCATCCTTCGCCATGTGCACGGCCGTGGTATGGTGCGCCGGCCGGTACCGGATCTCCCGCAACGTGTTCGTGAGACGCGGGATCTCTTCCGGGGGCCGGATCTCCGTGATCTCCATCGCAAGCAATTCCTCGCGGGAGAATCCGTACTGCCTCACCATCGCGTCGTTCACTTCGAGGAAGCGGAGCGAATCGGAATCGAAGACCCAGGCGGGAATGGGACTGCTCTCGAACATCACGCGGAACCGCTCGCGGCTCTCACGCGCAGCTTCGAACGCCTTCGTCCGCTCCGTGATGTCGTGATACATGCTCAGGAACATCTTCCCCGACGCAAGCGAGACGATCGTGGTCGATACCAGCAGGGTCTTGCGCTCACCCGACTTCGTCATGATGGACGTTTCTACCTCGCGCATCGAGCCTTTGGCGAGCAATTCTTTCAGTCCGTCCAATGCCCGTTGACGGTCCTCTTCTTCCGGGTATAACAACCGGGAGAAATCTTTCGCCGCGTTCGCCTCCGCATGCGTGTAGCCTGTGATCTGCTCCATCGCACGGTTGAAAACTTCGAAATGCCCGCGCTCATCGCTGAACGTGATCCCTTCCCCCGCGGTGTCAACGACCGTTTGAAGCCGTTGCCGGCTGTCGGCAAGACCCTGTTCGACGATCTCGTGCGTCTCGACGACCTCCTTGAGATGGATGGCGGTCTTCCGGAATTCCAGCCGCGCCATCACAAGCCGGCCGATCGCCTCCAATGCGCGCTCCTGCCCATCCGACAGCCTTCGCGGACGCCGGTCCATGACGCAGATGGTTCCGAGAATGTGTCCTTGGGGCGACACGAGTGGTGCGCCGGCGTAGAAGCGGATCGCCTCAGGACTCTTGACCATGCGGGAAGAAGCCGTGCGGGGATCATCGAACGTGTCCGGAACAAGAACCATTTCGCGCGCATCGAGCGTCAGCGCACACAACGACTCGCTGCGGGAAACTTCATGGATCTCCGTACCAACCGCCGCTTTGACCCAAACGCGATCTTCGTCGATGAAGGTCACGAGCGCGATCGGGACCTGACACACCTCGGCCGCCAGTTGGGCGGGATCGTCATACTCCGATTCCGAGGGCGTGTCGAGAATGCGGTATGAATGAAGCACGGCAAGTCTCGCCGCTTCTTCCTTTGGGGATCGCTCGTTCGCAGAAGATGGGTTGGTTGTCACGGTGACAGGCGATTGATGTGCCAGGATGAGGAATGCTGCAAATACTGGATCCGGTCGTGCAGCCGGCTCGGCCGTCCTTGCCAGAATTCAAAGCGGGAGGGAAGAAGGCGGTAGCCGCCCCAATACGGCGGACGGGAAATGTCACGGCCGGCGTACTGCTGTGTCAGCCGGACGACCGCATGCTCGAGCGTCGAACGGTCTGGGAGCGTCTCGCTTTGCTTTGATGCCCAGGCGCCGATCTGGCTTTCGCGCGGACGCGATCGAAAGTACTGATCAGATTCGGCGTCGCTCACACACTCCAGAATGCCCTCGATCCGAACCTGCCGTTCGAGCTCCGCCCAGAAGAACAACAACGCCGCCGCAGGATTCTCCGCGATCTCGCGCGCCTTCCGGCTTTCGAAGTTGGTGAAGAACGTAAATCCGGATTCGTCGATCGACTTGAGCAAGACCGCTCTCGCCGAGGGGCGTCCTTCCTTCGTCGCCGTTGCGAGCGTCATCGCATTCGGTTCGGGGAGGCCGGCATTCTGCGCTTCGGTGAACCAGCGCCGGAACTGGATAAATGGATCAGGATCGACATCACGTACATCGAGGAATGCGCGCGCGTATTCCTTTCGAAGGGAGGAAAGGGGTTCGTCAGGAGGCGTCATAGTCCGCGATGGAGGATGAATCCGCGTTGATGATCTCTTCGATCCGCTGAAGGATGATCTCCGGCACGTACGGCTTCTGGATGAAGTCGGTGGCTCCGGCCGCCATCACCTCTTCCCGTAATTTCGACTCGAAGAATCCGCTGGCAAGAAGGACCTTCGCCTGCGGATTGATGGCGAGGATCTTCAACATCGCATCCCATCCTCCCATGCGGGGCAAGCCCATATCGGACAGGACAAGCGCGATGGTCCGATGCTCCCGCCAGTACAGCGCGACGGCTTCCTCGCCATCCGCAGCCGTCAGCACGCGATAGCCGCTTGATTCGAGCACGAGCTTCAGCACATCGAGCAACGACTCTTCGTCTTCGACCAAGAGGATCGTATGTTGCGGCTTCTTCGTTGGGGACATAATTTTATCAATATAGCGACGACAAGCGCGAAAGGCAACCGATGCCGGCGCGTTGGAATCCAAACACCTTCTGGTTATATTGTGTTCCGGTGATCATCCTCGGCCGCCATATTCTCCGCATGCACATCGGACCGTTCCTCTTTTCCGTGGTCCTGCTGATGTTCATCTTCCTGTTGCAGTTCCTGATGAAGTATCTCGACCAGCTGGCGGGAAAAGGGCTGAGCGCCGCGGTCATCATCGAGCTCATCACCCTGAATCTCGCGTGGATGGTGGTCCTTGCCGTCCCCATGGGAGTGCTCGTCGCGACCCTCATGGCCTTTGGCGGACTCGCCTCCACGAATCAGGTCACGGCGATGCGTGCGAGCGGCATCAGTCTGTACCGTATGATCGCTCCCGTGTTCGTCGCCGCGATCCTGCTCTGCTATCTGCTCATCCGGTTCAACAACGACGTCCTTCCTGACGCGAACCACCGCGTCAAGGTGTTGACGAGCGACATCTCCCGGAAGAAGCCGACCTTGTCCCTCATGCCCGGCATGTTCACGCAACTTCTGCAGGGACACAGCATCCTCGTCCGCAAGACGTTCGAGAACAGCAACGACCTTGAGGGGGTCACGATCATCGACCACTCGTCCCCCACGACGACCTCCACGATCACGGCGAGGCGTGGGACGATCTCGTTCTCGCCCGACTACCGCAAACTCATCATGGACCTGGAGGACGGGCAGATCCATCAAGTCAACGCGCAACAGCAAGGCCAATACCGGGTCATCGAGTTCACGACGCACCGCATGGCGATGGACGCGGAGGGATTCAACTTCCAGCGTTCACAAGAAAGCCTGACCCCGCGCGGCGACCGGGAACTCAGCGCGCAGGCGATGCAGGCGATCGTCGACAGCATCGAACGGGAGGAAGCGAGAAGCACAGAACGCATCCGGACGACGATGTCGAAACACATCGCGGAGCTGTTTTCGGCAAAGCCGCTTCCCACGCCGGCATTTCCGACGGGCGACAGCGCAGCCATCGTGCAGCACCAGGCCGCCCTCTTGCGACAAGCACTCGAACCGGACGTCCTCCAGCGGACTTGGCAGGCGACGGACAAGCGAAAGTTCCTGGTGGAGATCCACAAGAAGTATGCAATCCCCGTTGCGTGCATCGTGTTCGTCCTGGTCGGCGCACCGCTCGGCATCATGGCGCGCCGCGGCACCTTTGGCGTCGGAGCGAGCCTGAGCCTTGGATTCTTCCTCCTGTACTGGTCGTGCCTCATCGGCGGGGAAAAACTCGCCGATCGGGGAGCGCTCGAACCATGGGTCGGGATGTGGATGGCCAACATCATTATCGGCATCTTCGGCCTCTACATCACCGTTCGAACGGCACGTGAAAGCCTGACCATCGACTGGTCGGTGTTCTCGCGACTCCTCCCCCGCTCATGGCGGGCTCCCGAACCGCAGGGGAACCAGCCGTGACCATCCTGGACCGCTACATCCTTCGTCAGTTCGTGACCTCGTTCGTCTTCGGGCTCCTGGCGTTTCTGCTCATCTTCCTCGTCATCGACATGATGGAGAAGCTCGACGACTTCATGGACGCCGGCGTTCAATTCCCGGTCATCCTGCAGTACTACGTTTCGTTCACCCCCGAGATCATCAAGCTGATGACGCCGGTTGCGGTTCTGCTTGCCGCCCTCTTTGTCACCGGACGGCTCGCCGGTCAGAATGAGCTCGCGGCAATGAAGTCGAGCGGCGTCAGCCTTTGGCGTCTCCTGCTTCCATTCCTCTTCGTCGCGTTCGTCATCAGCGGATTGTCCGTGTATTTGAACGGGTGGATCGTCCCCGATGCGAATCAGGAGAAGTTCGACATCGAGCGGAACACGCTCCGCGGCGGCGGAGACGTGACCATGCGCTACAATATTCTCTTTCAGGAGGGACCGCACCGGATCGTGTCGGTGAACTACTTCGATGTGCGCGGGAAGACCGCGAGCCGCGTCAGCATCCAGGACTTCGACCCGTTGGACCGGACGAAGCTCATTCGGCGCTTCGATGCCCAGCAGATGCAATGGCAAAGCGAGGCGACGCCCGATGCGCCGGCCAACAGCTGGGTTCTGTTGCACGGAAACCGACGGGAGTTCTTGGATTCGTCTCAGACCATGATCTCCTTCCAGCGATTGCCCATCGGAACGCTTCTGCTCACTCCCTCGGACATTGAGAAGAAGCAGCGCACACCGGACGAGATGATCTATCCGGACTTGAAGGAGTTCATCGAGAACCAGCAACGGGCGGGACAGGATGTATCGCGCTGGGAGGTTGAATATCACGCAAAGATCGCGTTCCCGTTCGCGAGCGTCATCATGATCCTCTTCGGTGTTCCGTTTGCGTCCAATCGTCCGCGCACGGGAGCCGCGCTCGGCATCGGCATCTGCGTAGCGATCACGTTCATTTACATGATCTTCCTCAAGGTCAGTCAGGTGTTCGGCTACAATGGAGATCTGAATCCGATCCTCACCGCCTGGATGGCCAACATCGTGTTCTTCGTTGCGGCGGTGGGAAACCTGGTCAGGGTGAAGCAATAGACAATTCTGAGTTCGGAACGTTGAGTGGGGAATTCACAATTCGAAAATCGGAACTCAGAGTGCAGGATCACTCGTGCGGTTCACTTCTGTAGCAGCATCTTCTTTGTTATCGTCCTTCCTCCTGCCTGCAGTTGGCAGAAGTAGACCCCGCTCGCAAAGCCAATGGCGTTCCAGGTTGCAGTGTAATAGCCGGTCATCTTGAACTCGTTCATCAGCACGGCAACCTCCCTTCCCAACAGGTCAAAGACAGCCAGCTTCACGATCCCGGACTCCGGAATCCGCACTCCCACCTGCGTACTCGGATTAAACGGATTCGGCCAATTGTTCTCCAGTTCGAATTCCGCCGGAACAGATACGGCTTCCTTCCCCACAGCTGTTGTTGGTGCATAGCCGACTTCATCGACGAATGAGGTCCAGGCACTGGATCCGTTGGGGGCATAGAACATGACCGCGTCCAGCGTGACGGTTGGCCCGATGACGACCGTGTCGACGCCTGTCGTGAACACCTTCCACTCTGTTTCCTCGAGATCCCATTCGTAGAAGTGCCACTCCCCATCATTGATGACCGATAGCCGTGGAGAGCGAAGGAGTGTTGCGCCATCGTCCACCGCGATCCCGAGTTCCGCCGACGGCGAGGCCGTTGCGGTCTTGAGCCAGAAGCCGATGCGTCCGGGCATTGTGACGGCAACGTTTCCTGCCGCGTTTCCGGATGCGGAGAGAAGCCGGACATTCCAATCGCTCGTTGAAGATGCGTTATCGACCAGGGATACGAGGAGTGCTCCTAGACCGCTTTTTGCGACATCGTTTGTGAAGACCGCATAGGAGGACGTCGCAATCCCCGTTGTTGAGCCGCTATAGGTTGGCGAGCGATCAAACCGTCCGACGGATGCTTCAAAATCATCAAACACGGACCTTCCGGCGATAACGGGTTCGGCGAACTTCGCCTTCAGCAGGCGCCAGAGTTCCGGCTCGGTGCCGTCATATCCCAGGGCCCACATGCCGGTCCCGCCGAGATTGCGGGAAGCGACCAGATCGTATTTCAGCGCGAGACTCGCCGAATCATCGTACCACGTTTGTCGCCAGCCGCCTGCGGTTTGATAGCGATACCACGGAACGCTGTAGGTGGCATCGAAGAATTTGTTCGATGCGGCGATGGTGTCGATGTAGTTGTTCTTGACGGCGGTGTATGTTCGTGAGTTTGCGGAAGCGGTCGCCGCGGCCATGCGTGCATCGCTCACGACGGGCCAGTCCAGTCCATAGTACGGATAGCCCGCGATCAGTTTGCTTGCCGGATACCCAACGTCGAGATAGTAGTCGATGCTCTTTGTGACGTTGTAGTTGGCGACACTCAGCGGAGCGACAGGACCGGCGGTCGAGCTCCCCGACCAGTAGTAGTCATAGAGCATGATGAAGTAGAGGTCAACGACCGGGTTGGTCAGGGCGAGGAAGGATGAGCCGAACATCGCTTTGTCCTTGCTCCAATCAACAGCCGGGAGTTCTACAGTGAGTTCTTTGCCGGCACCATGCAAAGCGACGCCTAGGTCATAGATGAATGATCTGAACTGCACGGCGAGCGTGGAATCAATTCTTTCGAAATCGACATTGCATCCATCCGCATTGCGCCGGTTGATCTCGATGAGAATGTTGTTGATCAGGTTTTGCCGCGCAGTGGGACTGTTGAGGAGTTTCGCATGGCCGCCGAACAGGGTGACCGCGAAGTGGACCTTCGTGCCGTACCGTTGCGCATCGGAAACAACGGAGGCCGTCGCCCAATTGTGGGTGGAGGAGAATCCGCCGGTGGAGTCGATGATATCGCCGGAAAAGTAGACGAGATGGGACAGCAGGCTGAAGGCGTAGTTCGTCTCCGAGCCGTTCTGCCAATAGGGATGGAATCCGTAGACGGCCTTCTTGAGCTGGACCGTTTCCTGAAGGTCGGCGGGGAGTGCTCGTTTGGGGAGAACCTTCGGCTCCGCCAGTTCCGGATGGGCGGAGTAGAAGGCCGATTCGATCTGGTGGATCGATGGAACGGGGTCCTGCGCAAACGCAGGAACCGTCGCCAGCATGAGGAAAATGCCGATGAGGGCGCGGAATGCATGGAGACGATGAAGGGTGAAGGTCATGGAGAAACGCTGCCCAATCAGTGAAGAATCATCCCGGATAAAACCCCGGATAAGTCCCCGGATAAAACCCCGGATAAAATCCGGGGGCATCCCCCGGAACGCCTTCCCCAAGGAACGCAATACTTCCCACTTCCTCAACTTCGTCGGGATCACTCGAAGCCGACCCTCACTTCACCATCACCATCCGCTTCACGATTCGCTGATTCCCGCTCTCGATCACCGCAAAATATGTCCCGCTGGCAAAGTCGCCCCCGTCAAACTGCATCCGGTACACGCGGCCTGCTTCTGCAATGCCATCAAACAGCACTGACAGTTCGCGTCCAAGCATGTCGCAAACGACCAGTTTGGTCTGATCCGAACTCCGGACTCTGAACTCCAAATTGGTCGAAGGGTTGAATGGATTCGGATAGTTGTCGCTCAGCACCAGACTCTGCGGAAGTGCATCGATCTCAATTTCAACATTGCCGAAGTATTCATATCGTCCGTCGCTATCCACCTGCTTCAACCGGTAGACATAGCGACCGGTGCCGACGTTCGAATCTTCGAACGCGTACGGTTTTGGCGTCGCACTAGTCCCCGCTCCAGTGACAAAGGCGATCTTTTGCCAATCGCCAACCGCCAATTGCCGCCGTTCCACCTCAAACCCCGCACAGTTCGTCTCCGTCGCAGTATGCCACTTCAACGTCACGCCATTTTGGTTCGCTTCCGCCGTGAATGACGTCAACTGCACCGGCAGTGGATTCGACTGCGTCGTGTCGGTTCCCTGCGCGTCCCCCGGAAGGCGAACCGATGAGATGCGATACTTCGGATCCCCCACAACGACATCCATCCAGGAAAGATAGTACGATGCCGCATAGTAGCTTTCGGCGACCGTGTATCCGTCCGCATACATCGGGAACAGGATGCTGACATCCGCCATCGCGCTGGAGTACGGTTCGTAGGTATATCCCTTCACGGCGGTGACCCCTTCCGCGATGAGGTCCGCGATGACGGACTGACCGTAGACAACCGGCGACGTGAACGTCCGGCCGGACGTCGAAACGTAGGTCTCCGCGATGGCGCCATTGACGTAGGTGTTCTGCGGAATCGCGTTCGTCGTGTAACTCGCCGCATTCCGGTCATTGCTCCCCCAGCTCACATATCCGAGGACATTCGTCTGCTGCGTGAGGTAGAGCGTGGTGGAATCGGTCACTACTGGCAGCGAACGATCGCTCAGTGCCGCCGCCGCCTTGGTCATGTTCGAGTTCAGATATGGAACCGATGCGGTCCAGGTGGGATCCTGATCAAGCACGAATGAACCGTTCGCCGGAACGGTAGCAGGAATCGTCTCCGCGCGGTCGATCAGCGCCTTCACGTCCGCGACGGTGTAACCGTCAAGCCGCGTCACCAGGTACAGCCCGAACGCGGCACGGGTGAAGTCCTCGCGCTTGCCGTAGTACGGAGAAACGATGCGTCCGTAGCCGCCGATGTTGCTCGCATACGGACCGAGGATGAGTGAAAGCTCGCTTTCAACAGAGGAGTTGTTGAACTGCGAGACCCGCTTCACCTTCAACGGAACACCTTTGGTCGTGACGATGAAGTTGATCTGGTCGGTGAGCCCCCGGCCGACGAGGATGCTCTCGACCTGTGAGCGAAGGTCTTCGAATTGCAGGCTGTCGATCTCTTCGGAGGTTGGGACGGATATTCGCGCGATGTTCTGCGACGGGATGCTTCTCGCGGAGGCGAAGTAACTGCCAATGCTATCCGATGCTGCGCTGTTCTCATTGATGACCACAAGCACGTCGGAATAGGTTGCTGTCTGTGCGAGCGCCCGTGTCTGCACCACCAAACTCGCCAAACCAGCCAATCCCAGCAAAAACGTAGACCTCATTTCCGTTTCCCTTTCGATCTCCAGTCTCGTGAGGGACATCACGAGTGCCAGGGGGGAAAGGGGAAAGTGGGAAGCGGGAAAGCGGGAAAAGTGGGTATTACGTTGAAAATTAGAGGAAATTAGGTGGCAAATGGAAAGGCTACGTCAGTGCGTCATTGTAATTTCTACAAAAGCCTTGAATCGAAACGGAGCAAGAAAAGGAAATCCCCGGCCTCATTCGCATGAGAGACCGGGGATCAGAATTGCGGCGTCGTCATTACCGGGTTCCAAACTGCGGACTCTTCACTCCGCACTCCGGACTCCCAACCCCGAACTGGGATCGGTTATTTCACCAGCAGCATCCTCCGCACCATCCTTTCACTGCCGCTTTGGAGCGCGTAGAAATAGATGCCGCTTGCCAGTCCGGTTGCCTCAAAGCGAACATCATAGAATCGCTCGGCTTGCGCCGGACCATCGAAGAGAGTCTTCACCTCGCGGCCGATCGCGTCGAAGACGCGAAGCGTCGTGTGGGCATCTTCCCTCACGGTGAACCGAATGAGCGTCGAAGGATTGAATGGATTGGGGAAGTTGTCAGCCAGGGAGAATTCCCTCGGTGCGATGCCGACTTCCACTTCGGCATTTCCAAAATACTCAAACGTCCCATCTTTGTCGACCTGTTTCAGACGATACACGAATCGCCCCGCTGAGACGATGTTATCACTGTAGGAATATTCCTTCGGCGTCGAGCTGTTTCCAGCACCAGCAATGAAGGTGATCTTCTGCCAATCGCTAACCGCCAATTGCCGCCGTTCGATTTCAAAACCTGCGCAATTCGTTTCCGTCGCCGTCCGCCAGGAAAGCGCCACCCCGTGCGTCGTCGCAGATGCCGAGAATCCGATCAACTGCACCGGCAATGCCCCTTCCATCGCGATGCAGAATGAACCGAGTGTCTGCTGCGCAATCGTTGTGCTCGCAATGAACGGTCCCGACCCACTCAGCATGACCGGAGAAACCTGGAGCCAGTTCGACCCATCATGTCGCCACGATGAAGCAAGGAACCGATCAAACGTCGTCCCTTCATCCGACGCATTCCATTGGAAAGAAAGCGTCGCGTTGTTCCCTCCGGCCGTGTTCTCCTGCAGGATCCAAGTCTTCCCGACAGCCGACTGGTCGTTTGATGTCCCAGGGACGATCCCGCTCAGAACGCGAACCCGGTATGTCTCCGTCGGATCTGACGCATTCAGCGCGATGGTCACGGGAGTATACGAAAGAGCATCTGGTGCGACGGGGAAAAGGAACGACCCGCCCCCCGCGATGCTCCGTAGGACTTGCCCCGTTCCGTTCGTGATCACACAGCGACCTGCATCGGCTGTTGTGAAGGTTGCGGAAGCGCCGAGCGCGAGCGCCAGCGTGTCCAGGAACAAGTGCCCGGATGAGAACGCGACCGCTCCATTCATCGTCACGTTGCTCTTCAGCAAGACTCCAACCGGATTGTTCACCTCAACTGAATTGAACGGACCCGTCCCCGAATGAGTCAGCGATTGGAGTGCGCTCCCCGAGAAACGCATGGTCCCGGTCCCGGCATTGAAGGTTCCACGATTTTCCCAATCGCCACCCACGGACACACTGCTCGCCCCGCACGTATACACCGAACCAACACCGACCATCATCGGTCCAGCCACTCCGATGGCTCCCGTGTATCCATTCGTCGACCATGTGACTGTGCCGACGCCCAGCGTCCCGATTCCCACGGCTCCTTTGACCGTCAGCGGAGCAGTGCCTGAGGTGAGATTGATCGTCATGCGTCCGGAAGTGCTCTCGAACAACAGGTTCCCGTAAGTCCTTCCAGGGAAGGCGGTTGAAGGCGTCAGCGTGGAGCGCCCCCGGTAGATCATGTTGGAGCTGTCAGCGAAGTTGACGCTCGCCATTGGGGTTGTGATGGCCGTGGTGGAATTATGGACGAAGCGTCCCCCATTCGCGATCTCGGCGACGGCTCCGGGACGAAAGGCAAATCCCCCCAGATTGAGGAACTCGCCGTTGACAAGCAGATCACTCCCAGGCGCGTTGTTCATCGTAAGCGTCATGGACGCCGCCGTTCGCAGGACTCCTCCGGATTCGACGATCAACTGGTCCGCTGAGGTCGCCGCAGTGATGCTGACCGTGTCACCCTCCAGGATCGTGATGGCGCTGTCCAGGAGGTATGGCACGTGCGTCGCCGCGTTCCAGGTGCTTCCATCAAAGGCTTCCCACGTTGAGGCAGACGTGAACGAGCCGCTGACAGCCGAACGATACGCGATACCGCTTTCTCGGATCGGAACGTCAGATGTGATCTTCTCAAAGTATCCTCCGCGCCCGGGCGTCGAGGATCGTCCTGCATTCACAAACAGGGTATCCGGCGAATACACCGCAACAGAAGCATTCACATTGGGCGTCGCGCCCGAGAGGCCGAAGGTTCGGCTCGCGAGCCGCAAACCGGATCGG
>Ga0209079_10000777_pt1 | contig 12381 bp, 10 predicted proteins | sample PPLLaktember2015_2_FD_187259 | JGI IMG/M metagenome (GOLD analysis project Ga0209079, IMG submission 187259) | Freshwater sediment microbial communities from Prairie Pothole Lake near Jamestown, North Dakota, USA - PPLs Lake P7 Core (6) Depth... | ecosystem: Environmental > Aquatic > Freshwater... | reverse complement strand
CTCTATCGGAACCACCTCTGTCCCGATCGCCATCGGACTCATCCTCATGATGTACCCGCCGCTCGCGAAGGTGAAGTATGAGGAACTCAGGAATGTATTCTCAGACACGAAAGTGCTCGGCCTTTCCCTCGTCCAGAACTGGATCATCGGGCCGATCCTTATGTTCGCGCTTGCTGTCATTTTCCTGCGGGATCAGCCGCTCTTCATGTACGGCCTGATCCTTGTCGGGATCGCCCGGTGCATTGCAATGGTGATTGTCTGGAACGATCTTGCCGGAGGTGACTGTGAGTACTGCGCTGCCATCGTGGGACTGAACTCGCTCTTCCAGGTCTTTTTCTATTCCGTGTATGCCTGGTTCTTCATCACGTACCTGCCGCCGCTGCTTGGAATCGGCGCCGGTTCTGCAGTCTCGATCACCATCGTCCAGATCGCCGAGAGTGTCTTCATCTATCTTGGCATCCCGTTCCTTGCCGGCATGATCACCCGGTATGCCCTGCTCCGCATGAAGTCAAAGATGTGGTACGAGCAGGTCTTCATCCCGAAGATCTCACCGATTACGCTCATTGCCCTGCTCTTCACGATCATCGTGATGTTCTCGCTCAAGGGTGAGTATATCGTCAATGTACCGTTTGATGTTGTCAGGGTCGCAATCCCGCTGCTCTGTTATTTTATCATCATGTTCTTTGCGAGTTTCTGGATATCATGGCGCCTCGGGATCGATTACCCGAAGTCGGCCTCGCTCTCGTTCACGGCGGCGTCCAATAACTTCGAGCTCGCGATCGCCGTCGCCATCGCGGTCTTCGGCATCGCATCGCCTGCGGCTTTCGCAACGGTGATCGGCCCGCTCGTGGAGGTTCCGGTCCTCATCGGGCTCGTGAATGTTGCGCTCTGGCTGAAAAAAAAATGGTACGGGGCACGCGGCAACACCTGTGGGTGCAGCGGGTCTTGACCGGGGGAGTATTGTCCGGATTGTACCTTCCCGTCCCCCTTATGGTGCCGGTCCTCGAGAAGAACTCTTTCAGAGCAGCTTTGTTTCTTCCATGGGCTTGGGGACCTTCACCACGAGCACCCGGAACACGGATTTGGACTCATTGGACCACGTGTGCGGGATCCGGGCCGGGCTTTCCACCAGCATGTCCTTTCCCACGGCCTGTTTTTCATTCCCGATCTCAACCACACCCGTCCCCTCCAGAACGTAGAAGAAGACATCGACCGGTGTGATATGTTTTTTTAACGCCTCGCCGGGCTGGAGCGTGATCACAACCGCCATTGCGTGCTGCGTGTCGTAGATTTTCCGGGCATCGACATGGTGGGGATTGGGTCCCGAAACGACTTTTGACACATCGGTAATTTTCATGATACGAACCTCTGCAACGGATATCGCACCCCCGGAGCATAAAGATCTGCATCCTTCCCGTACGTTCCATCAGCAGATGTCTTTTTAAAAACGAGAGCCTGCCTGAACAGGTACTATTACTCTCTCTTTTCCTGTGGCGCGGAGAAGCGGTATTTGCCCTTCGGCACCATGATCTCGAACCGTGCCCCCCTGCCGTACTCCCCGGTCTCTTTTATCGTAAGCCCGGTAATGGAGAGGATCTCGCGGATGAGGAAAAGACCGAGGCCGGTGTTGTTCCCGAACCCTTTTTCGAATATCCGCCCCTTGTCCTCCTCGTGTATCCCGACCCCGTCGTCCTCGTACACAAGGGCAATGTAATCGAGCCCGTACTGCAGGGTGGAGAAGGAGATCTGCCGGACCCGCTCACCGTGGCGGCGGGAGTTGTCGATGAGGTTTTCGAAAACTTTCTCGAGCAGGGGATCGGCAAAGATCTCGAGCCCCTTGATGTCTGCCGAAACCCTGATCCCGTCTTTGGCGACCAGGGCCTGCATTGCCGCACAGTGCATCCCGATATCCTGCCACTGCGGGGCATGGACCCCTATCTCGTCGTAATTCTTCGTGAACTCGATCTGCCGCTGGATATTCTGTGCAGCGGTCTCTTCCTGCTCAATAAAGTGCAGCAGGTCGGGATCGCTCGTCTTCATCTTTGCAAGTGCGATAAATCCCATAAGCGCCAGGATCTGGTTTTTGATATCATGACGGGTGATGCTGGAGAGAAGGCTGAGTTTTTTATTGGCAACCTCATACGCGCTCTGCGATGACTCGAGCCGGCTGTTGGTCTCCTGCAGTTCGCGGTTCCGGCAGGCCAGCTGGTCCCGGTATCTGTTCATCTGCTCTGCAATGGCACCGACAACAAGCGCAACGAGCATGAACATAGAGGAGCGGAGGAGTGCGTCCGGTGTGATGGTTCCTGTGATGAGATACGAGACCGTGATATGGAGGGCACCGAACAGGAGCGCGATCAGGATGGCCTTCCGTTCGTACCAGAGCCCGGCAATCACGATGATGAGGTAATAAAAATGCGTGTACACCGTGGAGATGCCAATCCAGTAATGGACAACAAACTCAAGGAGAACACCGGCAAGAATCAGGAGAGCAAAGGCATAGGGTCTTGGGTGTGCGAATGATCCCCTCAGCGATTCCGTTCCATCTTCCTGCTGCATGTTCCTGTTGCCCCCACCTAGCGGACTCCGGAAAGGTAAAGAACGGTTGTCCTTATAATGGTCACTCCTTAGCCGGTGCCGGAAGGCATTTTCTCCCTCCAGCAAACGCAATGTTCAAGAATTTCCCGGGGCAACCGGTGGTGATGAACCTGAAGGTAACCTGTATGCTTCTCATCGTCCTCACCGGGCTGGTGGCATCCTCCGGGTGTTCCAGTTCTTCCGGCACCGTACCGAAGGAAACCGTGATGGTCCCGGATACGATAACTCCGGTCAAGACAACGACCCTCATAACCCCGCTTCCGGTGAATGAGATCGCACGGATCAGGGTCGACCATTTCGGCATGAATCCAACCACCGCGACTATCTACGAATTTGTGGGGAAGGTACAGGTCAATAACGGCCCGTACCAGTCTGTGCAGGTCATCCTGCGGTACCCCGACAGCCAGGAATATGCTTACGATGCCGGCGGCATGGGCGGGGCGAATGCAACGTTAAAACCGTTCTCCCTCTTCCCGGCCGACCGGTACAAGGGGACGAATCCCGAGAAGATCATCGCGCTTGACGGCAAACGGTACGGCACGGTTTATCGGTACGAAAATGGTGTCATTGCCTGGATTGCCACGACCGGTACTGTGCTCTTCCCGTGAACACCAGATAATTTATTCCGGGATAATTCCGGTTCTCTGCTCTGGAGCAACGGACATGAACGAAGAGTTCACACCCGGATATAAAAATCGCAGAAAATGAGGGCTCCCCGCATCAGGGCCCGTCGCGGGGCACCCCTTCGGGGTGGCGGCGTTCATCGCAAATAATTGAGAAAGAAAAAACCTGAAAAGCATTTGTTTAATTGCGATTTTCATGGGAACTCCATTGATTATTCCGTCAGACGCTCCCGGGGGCTTTGCCCCTGCCGCTGCGGCACCCCCGTTGAGGATTGCGCTGTATTACCTGTACATAAAAGTTTTTTTTACGTAATACCGGGGTATCACAAGCGCCCCCGCCTCCACGGGGGCAGGGCTGGCGCAAGGGGGGCAATTATTTTAAAAAAAAAGTTTCTGCAGAGATCTTCTTTCCTTTTCCGGTACTATTATGAAAACGAAATCGGGAGTTCTTCTCCCGCCTCTTGCGTCAGGTTTTTTTTAAATCCCGCAGGTTTCCCTCAGGCCGATGTCTCCCTTTTCTGCCGTGCGGGCAGACGAAGAGGCAGAGCCCGCAGACAACGGGGCCGCTGCCCGCCTCAAGGTCTTTGAAATACCGGTCGCAGGCAGCCGCATCGAACCGTGCCTCACGCGGCTCCTCCGCACAAAACAGCCTTCCGGTGAAGGCGTGGACCGGGCAGATATCAACGCAGGCCGTGCACTCGCCACAGCGGGGTTTCATCGGGATGCCGGTCGGGGCGAGCGATGCATCGGTCAGCACGGTAATCCACCGCACCCGCGGTCCATGATCGGGAGTGACGAGCAGGCAGCTCTTCCCGATCCAGCCGAGGCCAGCCATGTGTGCTGCCAGTTTGTGGGAGAAGACCCCGGCGATCAGCTCATCACTTGCCCGTTTTGAGGAAGGTAGGGGAAGAGCCCGAAAACCCTCGCGCTGGATGGTATTTGCCACCCGCAGGGCCATCCCGTCCAGTGCCGCGTTGACAATATCATAACTGTGGTGACGGTACAGGGAAGCGCCGGTACGATCGTTTGTATCCTCCAGCATGTCGACAAGCTCATCCAGCAACCGGATCCCCATCACCACCGCTCGGGGAAAACGGGCGACCCGCTCGCCTCCTTGTGAACGGATGAATTGCGCTGCATTCGCAAGATCGGCAACGCCATAATAATCGGCCCCGAGTGCACGGACCATCTCCGGGAGGTCACAATCAAGGTCCATATAGTTCCTGGTTCTTTGTATGCTGCCAGGCATTGTCAGCCTGTTGGTTGGCCCCGGGGGAGCAGGAAAATCTTATGCAACCCGGAAGACTGCTTGCAGAAAGAAAAGTTATGATGCCGCTCCAGCCGGAGCTGCGCTGTCGTAGAGCCGGGTCATGTAGCGTGCCTGGAACACCCCGAAGAGCGGGGCAAGGGCAAGGATAAGGAGGATCATCAGCACAAGCAGGCCGAGGAAGAGGAAAACGCCCGACTCTTTCAGCATGAACAGGGATGCACCGCCGACGAGGATGAACCCCACGATCAGGATAACGATCGGGATGCTGACAACAACGGATACGAGAACGAGGGCTATAATATAGTTGAGCCAGCCGATCCTGCCGATTGTCTCAAAGATTGCGCTGAAGTTGAAAGCTTCGGCAAAGGTGCCGGTTCGTGCAAAACGGATGGAGGCGATAGGCATAAGGACGGTGATGGCAATCTCAACAATATAAAACATCATCATTAAAAGGAAGTTTGGCTCAAAGGCGGCCATCGCATTCTCGTCCAGGCTTCCGCTGAATATGCCAAGGAAGAACTGCCCGTAGATGAACACCCAGAGGATCATAATGGGGATTGCATAGACAATTCCGACTGCCAGCAGTTTCAATCCGTCTACAAACAGCGTACCCCACCTGTCCACGTCAGGTGCCGGTGTCGCTCCACGGTACACCCGCATAATATACCCGTTGAACGGGAGACCGAGGCAGATGATTGCCAGGATCAGTTTCAGCCACCGGTTCATGTTTCCAAGGACGCCTTCCTTTGTATAGGTAAAAGCATCACCAAGCATATTTCCAAAATCCATACATTCACCTGTAACGCACGGGAGGCCTGCGTATAAGCCAGTCGCACTATTCAATGGTGAAATGTTGCGTTATCTGGGTAAAAGTGTATGGTGAGGACACTGTCAAACGGAACGATGAAAGGACCCGGGATTTGCAATCAGCCGCACATTTATAATTCCCCTGCTGTGAGAATGATACATCACAGCTCAGTGCAGCCGTGGTGGTGAATGGTTATGTTTGGATTTTTTACCCAGTCTGTCTGGTCACCCTATCTTGCGGGTGCCGGTATCGGAATCCTGAGCTGCCTTGCACTCATGGTGGCAGACCGGCCTCTGGGATGCTCGACGGCATTTGTCAAAGCCCGGGGACTTATCGGCAAGATAATTAATCCAGAGAAAACGGAAAAAATGGCGTATTACCAGGATATCGTTCCGAAGGTGGACTGGGCGTTCATGATCATACCGGGGATCATCATCGGGGCGTTTCTGTCTTCCGTCCTCTCCGGAACCTTCCATCTCATCTGGGTACCGGCACTGTGGGGATCGGTGTTCGGTGACGATGCAGTCCTCCGGGTTATTGTTGCCCTTGCCGGGGGGATCCTGCTCGGCTTCGGGGCACGATGGGCCGGAGGGTGCACGAGCGGGCACGGGATCAGCGGTTCGATCCAGCTCTCGCTCGCCAGCATGATCACGGCAGCCTTCTTCTTTGCCGGGGGGATCGCCGTTGCCCTGCTCCTCTACCGGGTGATCGGAGTGGCAATACCATGACGTCCCTTGCCGCGATCCGGCAGAGCAGCCGTGCCCAGATCGTCCTCGGCCTGATCACCGGTATCTGTTTTGGATTCCTCCTCAACAAAGGCGGGGCCACCGATTACAATGTGATCGAAAACCAGCTCCTGCTCACCGATTTTACCGTCATAAAACTCATGCTTTCTGCCGTGATTGTCGGTATGGCCGTTTTCCCGGTTCTGAAACACTACGGGTATGCAAACCTCCATGCAGCACACGGGGCTCTGGGTTCCAATGTGATCGGGGGCCTGATCTTCGGTGCAGGATTTGCCCTGCTTGGTTACTGCCCGGGAACGGTTGCCGGAGCCGTCGGGACGGGGGCGCTCGACGCACTCATCGGCGGGATGGTCGGGATGCTGATCGGTGCCGGCATCTTTGCCGAGTTTTACCCCGCCCTGAATGCAGGCATTCTCAATCGTGCCCCGCTCCCCGCTGTGACCATTCCGGAGCTCCTGCGCACGAACACCGTGGTCACGGTCGTCCTTTTAGAAGCGGGGATGATCGGATTTTTACTGCTGCTGGAATATGCCGGCCTTTAAGGCGGCCCCTGCTTCTCACCAAGCAACGGGAGACTTGGCAAACCCGTACCTGCGTGCCGGGTCATTTCCGGATCCTCGTCAGGCCAGGTCCAGGGGATGCGTCGGGCATGAGGCGGCACCCGCCCGCGAAGGTCGTCACAATTGTAAACGAATGAAGTATAGGGGCTCTTTAGCCGATTCGCTATGTTTATTTGCTCTGCAGCATGATATGGTCTTACCATAAACCCCCGTTTACGGGGGTATGAGGTGCTTTCATGACATCATCAGTAAAAATTCCCATCAACTATCCGGAAGCGGCAGAGGCCCTTAAGAATCTCCTGAAGCTTTCCGGTTCCCCGGTTGCGTTCCGGTTTGCAACCCGAAAGGAGGAGATCCCGGCGGGCATGGAGAAGCTCGATAAAACGATCCGTCACTGCTCGATGGTCGGTCTTGCACGCAAAGAGGGTAAGATCTTCTATTCCACTGCGGAAAACCATGAATGTAACGGAGGGGCGTGGTCGCTCGGCCTCCGGGAGATCACTGAAACCTTAAAAAACGGCGACTTCTATTTTAAGCTGGGGAAGTTCGAGAGTCCCGCTGCCTGCAAGAGGACCATCGACCGCGTCGCCCATCTCGGCAGTGGTGATACCTACGCTACCCTGTATGCCCCGCTCGAGAAGACGCCGTTCGACCCGCAGGTCGTGATCGTTGTCGCAAGCCCATGGGCCATGCTCAAGCTTGCCCAGTGCACCCTCTTCCGGGTTGGAGGCAGGATCGAAGCGGAGTTTGCCGGCATCCAGTCCGTCTGTGCCGATGCCTGCGCCCAGACCTACCTCAACGGGAAGGTGAACTTCTCGCTGGGCTGCGACGGGTCAAGGAAGTTCTCCGGTATTGATGACGGTGAGATGGTCATGGGAATCCCGGCCGAGATCCTGCCGGAGATCGTCGAAGCGCTCAACGTTGTTGCGGCAGCCCCGGGATCGAAAGCCGGCGGGAAATAAGCCCCCGCTCCAGTCCACCCACGACGCAATACACATTTATTTTTTAAAAAGGTTCAGAGTAGTTTTGCCCCTAAGAGAAACTCACAAGAGTCTCGAACCGGCTGTCGGCCCTGGCTTGCATTCAAAGACTTCCGTTATCTTCACGATAACAAGTGAGCGGGCGGGGAGTTCCGGCCTCTTCCTGTTGATATTTTCTTTCATCTCCTCATATTCCGGGCCGCTTGTCTTGATGGAGGTCACTCCCTTGATCTGGAAGCAGCCCTTGATCTCCGGTCCCCAGATATAGATGGCTGCCTTCGGGTTCGTCCGCAGGTTCGACATGCTCTTGTTCATGAAGTTGTCCGTTATCCAGATGGTGTCGTCACTGTGGAGCTCTACCATCGCCAGGGGAACCACGTTCGGGGTTCCGTCCTTTGATGCGGTGGCAATCGGGAATACCTTCATCTTCAGGAACGCCTCTTTCATGTCTGCGGTCAATTTCACCATGGTCTGTTCACCAATGTGAGCAATGGAATTTTATGATAATATACTTTGGTATACCTGTGGTTCCAAAAGGGGACCGCAGGCTGGAGAAGAACCCGGATGATTCTTCGACCTGGCTGGCCCGGTAGGAACAACAGGCTGGAGCAGAATACGGGAAATTCTTCGACCTGATCAGCTGCAGCAGACGCTGCTTGAGAACCGGCACTTCCCGGTACCCCCAGAACCTGGATGATATGCTGAATTTTTATAATTTTAATGTAAAAGGTATCCGTTACACTATCCGCGCTCCGGAAGCGGCAGGATCGGGCGTATGATCTCGGTTTTATGTGTCAGCGGGGATTCGGCACAGCTGGTCACTGCACGGCAGGTGCTTGAGCGTGAGGGGGATATCAGGGCAGGAACAGCCACCTCCGGTAGCGAGGCGCTCTCCTTCCTTGCTTCGTTCCCTTACGATGCGGTGGTTGCGGATATGATCCTGCAGGACATGGATGGGATCGCGCTCCTTTCCGCAGTACGGGAGAGGGACCTCATCCCGTTCATCCTCATCGCCGATCCCGCCACAGCGGATCGCGAGGGCGATGCCATTGCTGCCGGTGCGGACTTCTTCTTTAAAAAAAATCCTGATACCCGCGACCAGTTTCTCCGTATTGCCCGGTGGATCCGGATCGCGGTCGGACGGAGGCAAAAAGAAGCTGAACTGACAGAGCATGAGGCCAGATATCGTGAGCTTGTCGAGAATGCCAACCTCATCATTTTAAAACTTGACAAGAACTCAAAAATCACGTTCTTCAATGATTATGCCCGGGTTTTTTTCGGGTTGAACGAGAACGAAGTCCTTGGCAGGCCGTTTGCAAAAACGATCCTCCCTGTTACCAGCACGGACCCGGTGAAGGAAATGGATTATTTTGTCCATGATATCGGGACCCGCTCCGATCGCTTCACCGTCCGCGAAACGGAGCATATAAAAAAGAACGGGGAACGGGTCTGGATCTCATGGAGGAACAAGCCGGTGCTTGACCGGACGAACAAGGTGACCGGGGTGATCAGTTTCGGCACCGAGATGACTGAACGCAGGAAGGCAGAAGAAGCGCTGTTCCGGGCTAACAAAAAGCTCAACCTGCTCAACAGCATCACCCGGCACGATATTCTCAACCAGCTTACGATCCTGGGAGGATATATCGAACTATCAAAGGGACTGGTAAAAGATGAGGAGCTCCGGGGATTTGTCGAACATGAGAAGAAAGCCACCAAGGCGATCCGCAGCATGATCACGTTCACCAAGGACTACCAGGATATCGGGCTGTACCGCCCCCAGTGGCAGAACCTTAAGAATATCACAGCCCTGCTTGCTGCCGCAGTTGAATTCGGCAACGTGACCTTGAAAAATGAACTCGGGCGGCTTGAAGTCTATGCCGATCCCCTGTTCGAGAAAGTGGTGTTCACCCTTCTTGAGAATGCCATCCGCCATGGCGGTTCGCTGACCTATGTCAGGTTCTCCTACAGGATCGTCGACGGCGGGTGCCTTCTCGTCTGCGAGGATGACGGGGCTGGTGTATCATCTGATGAGAAAGAGAAGATCTTCTTACGCGAGTACGGCAAGCACACGGGATTTGGCCTTTTTCTGGCCCGCGAGATCCTAGGCATCACCGGATTTTCCATCCGGGAGACCGGGATATCCGGCAAAGGCGCCCGCTTTGAAATAATTATCCCCGTCGGCTCCTTCAGGGAGAACAGGAAAACCTGATGCCGGTACGGGATCCGGCCGCACCGGCTGCTGCCTGCTCCCCTGCAGCCCCTGTTCTATTCTCCCCGATCGTTTCTCTTATCATGCCGGCCGCGTAATCATACAGCGTGATGCTTGAACCGCCGGTAAAAAAGATCCTCTACTGGTGTGAAGAGTGCAACGTGCCGCTGGTCGGAAAAACATGTGCCTGCAGAAAGGAGGGGAAACGTATCGAGCTCCTCCAGCCGTACGATGTCCGCCCGGCTCTTGCAGCAGATACCGCCCTCATCCACAGCCTCGTTGCAGAGCGGTTCGGCAGCGTCCCGCTCCAGAAAATCCTGCTCCTGAACAAGACCGGCGGGGCGGACCGGGCAGACCTCGTTATCATGAACGGGGAACGGTTTGGCTGGCTGACGTTCGATCCGGTAACCCGTTCGTTCAGCCTTGATATCGCGCCTGAATCCCTTCCCTTCCTCATCGGTTATGCAACGAAGGGCATCGTTGATCTTGACCGCGAAACCGGTATCCGGTCCGAGGCGGGCAGGGTTGGGGGGAAGCGGCTCCCGCTCAGGACGCCGGTGCCTGACGGGACCATGATCGTGAAGTACCGGCAGCGGTTTGGCACCGGTATGGTCAGGGACGGTTCGGTGAAGGTCAAAGAGCTGATCCCGGTCGTTCCCCGCTCCCTGCCGGATCCCGGCTGGGAAGTTGCGGTAGAGAAGAACCGGTATCACCTGAAAAACCTTGAGCGGAATGCAATCCGGGCAATCAAGCAGCACCTTTCCGATCGCCCGACAGCAAATGTATCGTTCTCCGGCGGAAAGGACAGCACGGCGGTTCTCCATATCGCCCGGAAGGCCGGCGTAACAAAAGCGTTTTTTATCGATACGGGCATCGAGTTCCCTGAGACCATCGCGTTCGTCCGCTCGCAGGGTGTGGACATTATCCAGAAAGCAGTGGACTTCTGGCAGGCGGCAGAGAAAGCGGGGCCCCCGGGCAAGGACCACCGCTGGTGCTGCAAGCTCCTGAAGCTGCACCCGCTCAAGCTCTACCTTGCGGACGTCGGCCCCTGCGTCACGGTACAGGGCAACCGCTGGTACGAGTCCTGGAACCGTGCCGGGCTCGACGAGACCAGCCAGAACCCGGCAAACCCCCTCCAGCTCAATATATCCCCTATCCGGAACTGGCGGGCGCTCGAGGTATTTCTCTATCTCTGGTGGCAGGACTTACCCATCAACCCGCTGTATGACAAGGGGCTCGAGCGGATCGGCTGCTACCTCTGCCCGGCGATGCTCGAGAGCGAGTATGAGGAACTCAAAACGATCCAGCCGGCATCTGCGGAGCGGTGGACGGCATTTCTCGAATCCTGGGCAGCGAAGAAAGGGTACCCGGAAGCGTTCTCTTCCTGGGGGCTCTGGCGGTGGCGTGCCCTTCCGCCCAAGATGCGGGAGCTCTGCCGCCAGAAAGGGATCGGGATCAACGATGATTTTACGCTGAAGACCGGGCCGGCACGCCCGGCGGCCGTATCAACGGTTGATATGAAGGGAGGAGAAACAATGAAACCGGCAATGGAGAAGGTGACAGGCAGAGGACTGAACGTGCAGGAAGTACGAAAGGACTTCCCGATTCTCGGTGACATTATCTATCTCGATAATGCTGCAACGAGTTTCTCGCCGGAACCGGTCATTGCAGCGATGAACGAGTTCGAGCACAGCTACCGCGCCAACGTGGGAAGGGGTGTCCACCGCCTCACCAGGATCGCCAGCCAGCGCTACTGGCATGCCCATGAGAAGGTGGCAGGGTTCATCGGGGCACAATCGGGTATCACCGTTTTTACCAAGAACACTACCGAGGCCATCAACATGGTCGCTGCCGGGCTCCCGTGGAAAGCCGGCGACCGCATAGTGACGACCATCCTCGAGCACCATTCCAACCTGCTCCCGTGGCGGAACCTTGCTAAACAGGGCGTGGAGCTCGACGTGATCGATATCAACCCCGATTACTCGCTTGACCTTGCTGCTTTGAAAAAGGCCATGAGTCCGTCCACCCGTCTCGTTGCGGTGACCCATGCTTCCAATGTCCTCGGGGTGGTCACACCCGTTTCGGAGATCGCCCGGATCTGTCACGAGCATGGTGCCCTGCTTCTCATTGATGGCGCCCAGTCGGTCCCGCACATGACGGTCGATATTTCCCGGATTGGCTGTGACTTTTTTGCGTTTTCCGGCCATAAGATGCTCGGTCCCACCGGAACCGGCGTCCTCTGGATGAAGAACGCGGATTGCGAACCCTTCATTGTCGGCGGGGGGATGGTGGAGGCAGTGACGGACACCGGGTTCACCACCGCGGAAGGCTACCAGAAGTACGAGGCGGGCACTCCCAACATTGCCGGGGGGATCGGTCTTGGTGCAGCCGTGGACTATCTCACAAACCTTGGCATGGAAACCATCCGGAACCATGAGGAACACCTCACGGCACGCCTGATCCATGGTTTAGGGAAGGTTAAAGGAGTCCGGGTCTATGCCCCGGAACGACCCGCTGATCGTATCGGTGTGGTCTCGTTCACCGTGGACAATCTCCACCCGCACGAAGTGGCCCAGCAGCTGGATGA
>Ga0209079_10000776_pt1 | contig 12389 bp, 12 predicted proteins | sample PPLLaktember2015_2_FD_187259 | JGI IMG/M metagenome (GOLD analysis project Ga0209079, IMG submission 187259) | Freshwater sediment microbial communities from Prairie Pothole Lake near Jamestown, North Dakota, USA - PPLs Lake P7 Core (6) Depth... | ecosystem: Environmental > Aquatic > Freshwater... | reverse complement strand
GAGACCGAGACACTGAGACACTGAGACGTAGACACAATGCATTGTCGCATTGACTGCGACAATCAATATGACCCTATATTAAATTCAAATACATTTAATATAGTGTATCGTCACTCATTTCTATATATGGTCGTATTGATTATTGTTTTTAAAAGGATGCGGAAATGAGTGACGATTTGATATATGGGTGATTATTTTTCTTTAAACCAAGAAGGCTCATTTTATGGTAAAAGGTAATAAATTTGAGAGAAAAAAGTTGGTTAAATTAAATGGTTAAACTAATAAATCCAACTATTCTAACGATTAAACACTACTATTTTGTCGTAGTATTCTAACAGAAATGCCCTGAAATAGGTCTGAGTTTACTGCTTCCGATGGAACCGTAATGTGACGAATGGGTTGTCTGCAAAGGTGGCATGATGGTCTGCTTGGAGTTTTGAAAAATGTATTGACACATCTGGAACACATGTCGTGGTTACATCCAAATGTGATGGTTGGATATTTAACATCCCATGCTCCCAAACATACGGCACATGATGATTGTTCTTCGTCGTCGTCGTCATCAGCGTCAACTGCGGTTGCTTTAGCGTCGTCTGTAAGCAGTGGTGGTCTCGCTTTAACTCCAAGCGTAATGTCGATGCTAGGACTGTTTACATTAACGTTTATCATTTCTGATATGCGAATGCATTCTGCGATGAAATGTTGGTCATTGGTGTTGGTAAAGTCGATATCGACGGATGTTTCAATGATTGATTGATATAATCCGAAACGTGGATCATGAATAACATTTGTTTCGAGCGTCAGTCCGGTTTCTTCTTGATATGCGTATTCGATGTTGTATTCCTGTAGATCCGTGCGAAGTCGGACATATTTTTCTTGTTGGTTGTAATAGTAATCCGTGATTTCGTTCATTGCGAGTACACAATCACGGCATTCGGCAGGAACGAATTTGGATTGAATAGCAAATGCGAGATGTGTGTATAAATTGGGGTGTTGTTGAAGTTTTTTTCTGAATTCCTGACTGGTGCAAACTAGGGCGAGAATTTTAAACATGGATGGCATGCCTCTGTAATTTTTACAGTTATTGATGTTGTGTTCGGCTGAATTGCAACATAGGCATAGCAATGGTGCTGCCTGTGCTGCTGCTGCTGCTGGTGTAAAAGGTTGTGCGACCGATTGTGGTACTGGAAGTCTTGCTTGTATAAATGCTTGTCGTGTGTGTTGTCTTTGATTTTCAATGAGGATATGTTCAGCCGCATATCTTTGTTGTTGTCTTAAAAATAGTTGTAGGTTTCTCTCTGCGTCTGCTGCTGCTCGTTGTCGTTGTTGTTGCTGTGCTTCAAGTCTTTCTTGTCGAACGCGATCTTCGTTTTGTTCTCTGATTGCGTTAGTTGCGGCTTGTCTGCATATTTCATCTAGTTGACTTAGGCGAAATGGGTCGTGAATGTTTGCGTGCGAACCTGCAGGATTACGCATGTTCCAATAGCAACAAGCAAGAAGATGTGTTAGATAATCCACAGTTAAATTACTTACTGAAGTTTCAATGCGTATATTGGCGGCAACAGCTTTCAATATAGGCAATGAAGTATTGGTAAAAGGTCTTCTCAGTTTCAGAACCTCAACAGACGACGCTGTTATTGCTGCGGCAGCGGCATCTTCCTGAAATCGTATAACTTGTGGTGAAGTACAATTTGTGATTGTATGCCCTGTCTGTCCGCAGCAAGAGCACGTACGCACTGCTCGTTGGTTTTGGTATTGAATTTGATTTTGCGACATTAATGTTTGAGTAAACGGTGTATTGGTGCTTCTTCAAAGTATGAACAAAAGCATTTCAATTTTTTAATGTTTGTGTGATTTTTCGAGTTGCTAAAAATCTCTCTTTTATGTAGTGTTTAATCTAGGTACTGTTTAATGTATGTACTGTTTAATCTAGGTTGTGTTTAATGTATGTACTGTTTAATGTAGGTAGTGTTTAATCTAGTATTTAATGTAGTGTTTAATCCTGTATGTAAAGAGAGAAAAATACACCTTTTATGGTATCAAAGAAACCAGTGACAAAATGAAATTATCGCTGACAAAATGAACCCTTGACTCTCAATAAAAAAACATGTTATTATTAAATTATTATTAAATCTTATCTATTCTTCATATTCTTCTTTTTTTTCTTCTTCATCACTATCACTGCCTTCATCATTTTCAACGGTTTTTGCGTCATTCAATTCAATGCTCCTTTTCTTTTTGTTCCATTTTCCAATAGGATAAGGGTCTATTTGTTGTCCATCTCCCATGTTATAGATGACGTCAAACTGGTCCTTTAAGTATGACTTTCCCGCGTATTTAAATCGGTCAAGTTGAATGCTTGCGAGTTCATCTGCTTTGTCTTCATCTTCTTCTTGTTTTGCGAGTTCTTCGTCTTCTTCATCTTCTTCATCTTCGTCTTCGTCTTCTTCGTCGCTGTCTTCTTCTTCTTCAGTTTTTTTCTTGGCTTCAGCTTCAGCTTTTTTCTTGGCTTCTTCAGCTTCTGCTTCTGCCTTTGTCTTTTTAGCTCCAGCTTCCTTTGACTTTTTAGCTCCGGCTTTAGCTGCTTTTTCTGCTTCTTTAGCTGCGGCTTTTTCTGCGGCTTTAGCTGCTTTTTCTGCTTCTTTAGCTGCGGCTTTTGCGGCGGCTTTTTCTGCGGCTTTTGCTGCTTTTTCTGCTTCTTTAGCTGCTTCTTTTTCCTCCTTGGTCATTTTTTTTGCTGGTTTAGTGGTAGTTTGTTTGGGTTCAGGATCAGGATCAGCAGTTTCTTTTGCAGCTGTTTTAAGTGCTGGTGCTGGTTCTGGTGTTGGTGGCGGTGGCATGATTGGGGTTGTTGATTGTGACGATTGTGATGATTGTGATGATTGTGACGATTCAGGACAAACTAAACTATCAAGGTTAAGACTAGATAATGTGTGGGGCTTGTTGTTGTCTTCTTTGGTTTCATCAACAAAGAAGAACGATGGTTCCGCATGTGTTGTTTGTTGCTGTGTTTCAGTAGAAGTTGTAGTAGATGCTGATGCTGATGCCGCCGCTTTTTTGGTGAGGCTCGCAAAAAGGTCAGCTTCTTCTGTAAATGTTGAAATGACAACTTCTCTCTTCTTTGAAGGTCGTCCTTTTTTAAGCTGGTTCTCCTCTTCGTCAGTGGATGCAGTAGCAGTAGTAGCAGTAGCAGCAGCTTTGCGTCCTTTTTTGCCTGGTGGTGGAGGATCTACGAAATGAATGGATGGAATTTCAAAATTAAATTTACCGGCTTCTTCCAAAAGATCTTCTTTGGAAATCTTCAATTTTCTCATAACCTTAACAAATGAGATTGGTGCTCTGCCTTTTGGGTCGCGAAAATCCATAAACCCAATGTTCAATCGATCCTGAATAGAACCGCAGTCAGGTTTACCGTGGTCGTTTGTCTCGGCTTGCGACGAGCAACGTTTACAGTAATCACTCTGAGCTGTCTTAATGAAAAGACATTGAGTGAATAGACCGCGATTGTATTTTAATCCTTGACAACATTCTTGTTTATATTCTCCGCAGTAAGGAAATGGGTATTTCGGTTTCGCGAGTTTGAGTTGAAGAGCGGATGATGTATCTTTTTTGGCACCCTTTTTCGTTTTGTTGAAAACGATATGGTTGTCAATAGAATTCAATCCACACAATTCAATAGCCTCCTCTGCGTTAAATCCGTATGTTTCTGCACATTTCCTCACAGCGTTGACCCCAACTTCAAGTGCGAGATTTCCAAAGAACTCATTCATTTTGTTATTAACGATGACTTTTGACATTTTAAATGGTCTGATTAATGCTTATTGGTGCTGTTTGACTAGTCCGGCAAAAGCATTTCAATTTTTTTTAATTTCAGCGATTTTTGTGCTCACTAAAAATTTCTATTTTAGTAATAGGGTAATACATGTACTAGTTAATGCTGCTAGTTAATCCTACTAGTTAATACTGCTAGTTAATGCTACTAGTTAATACTGCTAGTTAATGCTACTATTTAATCCTACTAGTTAATGCTACTAGTTAATACTGCTAGTTAATCCTACTAGTTAATGCTGCTAGTTAATCCTACTAGTAATATGGTAATAAAGAAACCAGTGACAAAATGAAATTATCGCTGACAAAATGAACTTCAAGGGTTTAAATAAAAATTGATTTAATATAATATAATGGAGCAACTAAACATAAGAGAAGAAATGTCAAGAGATGAACTCAAAAAAATGTGCAAGGAGTTAGGATTAAAAAAATATTCGTCCTTAAAAGTATATGAGCTAAAGGAGTTAATAAATAGCAATAAAAAGGAAGATGCCACGTCGCCGCCGACCAATGAAAGAATAAAATTAAAGCCATTAGTGAAATGGAGTGGTGGAAAAGGAGATGAAATAAAACTATTTGAAAAGTATTTTCCCAAAGATTTCAACACATATATTGAGCCATTTGTAGGTGGTGGAGCAGTTTACTTTTATTTAAATCCGCAAAAAGCTGTTATTAGTGATGTTCATGCCGAATTAATAGATTTATACAAAAGTATAGGTGATCACAAAATGGATGATATTTATACTTTTATGGAAAACAATCCAAATGACGAAGAAACATATTATAAAATTAGAGATGACATGTTAATAAATGAGCCATTAGACAATGCGAAAAGATTTTATTATCAAAGAAAGACTTGTTTTCGAGGAATGTTGAGATATAATAAAAGCGGAAAATTCAACATTCCTTTTGGAAGATATAAAACAATTAATTACATTGATTTGAAAAACAAACATTATGAAGAATTGTTACATAGAACAGAAATATTAAACAATGATTTTGAATATATTTTTGAAACCTATAATGATGAAAATAATTTCATGTTTTTAGATCCGCCATATGACAGTGCATTTACTGATTATGGATATTGTCAATTTGGAAAAGAAGAACATGTAAAATTGGCTGACTTATTTAAAAATACTAAAATACGATGTTTGATGGTTATTGGAAAAACCAAATTTATAGAAGAATTGTATAAAGATTACATTATTGATGAATACGAGAAAAAATATAAATTTAAATTACATAGTGGTCGTGTAGGTGATGAAATTAATACTATGCATTTAGTTATTAAAAATTATTGATTGCATGTGGACGCACCTTATTTCCTATTATTCTGAAATAACTATAATAATCTGCTTCGTCCCAAGTCATGTCAACGAGTTTCAAAAATTCTTCTATATGAATTACTTTTATCTTTTTTTCAAATGCTTTTATATTTGCCAATCCAGAAGTTAGAATTCTTCTATTGTAGATACTCCAATTTAATATTCCGCATTCAATAATATGGTCTGGATATTTCTCTCTTAAATGGCATTCTATTGCTTCACATTTTTCAATTGTTGCAGGCAATTTTTCTGTGTCGAGTAAAATGTTCCCTTTTAATTCAAAATAATGGATTGTATTTGTTTCATTATTTTTAAATATTAAATCGACATCTTTATTGCGACCATTTATTTGTTGAATTCCGCAAGGCAATAATTCAAGAGCCGCATTCATTTTTACCATCTCTTTTGCCATGAATTCACCACATCTTCCAAATTTTATATTGATTGATTGTTCGCTTGGTTGTTCACCATGTAAAATCCACGAGATTGAACCTGGCTGTGTTTTTGTTATATTGCTTTGCAAGAAAGTTTCGGTCCATTCATTTATGCGTTCTTTTATTTCAGTTACTTTATTTAATTCATTGAGATTGTCAATTGTATCGTGATGTTCCATTGTATTAGTTACATTACAAGATTATGTATAAATCATTTCAATTTTATTGTTGGTGAAATAATGTCCTTTTAATTGTGTCTTTTTTATTATAACAAAAGAGAGTCGGTGAAATAAAACGAATTAATTGTGTCTTTTTTATTATAACAAAAGAGAGTCGGTGAAATAAAACGAATTAATTGTGTCTTTTTTATTGTCGGTGAAATAAAACCAATTAATTGTGTCTTTTTTATTTCATGCAATTGCGGAATAAATTGCGTAATATTATATGTTGTTTCTCTCCATGTGCTAAAAATAAATACATCATCTAATTCACACAAAGACAAAACGTTTAATTACATCTAAACATACATTTTTTCTTTATTGGTTCTAATGTTGTATCTTTGAAATATTATCTATTGAGAGAAATGCGGAAGCATGTTTCTTTTTCTCTGTTATAAATATAAAAAATGCCATTCCAATCAACATTAAACATAGATCAAGATGAGATGTTCTTGTTATAAATCTATGTGTTATAATCTCAATAAAGAGAGAGAGAAGTATCAATTCTGTCAAAATCTGATATACTGAAGAAGTGAGTGCAATTCCTGTTAATATGAGACCCATATTCGAATGTTTAAAATGGAAGTGTTTTAACCCAATCCAAATGATACTTTGTTTTATCGTGATGTGATTTATTCTTGAGTGAAAATGACTTGCCGCAACCACAATCTACAGTTGTCTCTGCATTTGGTTGTTTTTTTTCTTTTGGAACTTGATTGATAAAGTCTAAATGTAATGGTGATTTCAAATGTTTTGCTTTGTTTGTTAATAATACTCTTGAACCGCAATCGCAGTTAAAATGAGTTGCTTTTACTTCTGCAGGCAAAGCATTTATTAACTCTTTCATGCCATCAACATTATCAGTAAGTTCTTTTACATAATACTTTAATAAAGCATATTTCGCTTCATCTCTTGATTTATATTTGTAAGTATCATCTTCTATTTCTTGATGAATTAGTTTGACTTCAAAATTTGTTAATACTTGCTTTGCTTCTACACCTGAACCAATAAAAAGTTGCTTTTGTTTAAACGCATTTATAATGTTATTGTATTTGATGTATGTTTTAATGAGTTTTTGTCTAGGAAACTTGTCATAATCTTCGATTTCATTTATAATTATCTCGCCAAAATCAATAGGTTTCATTTGTTATTATTAAGGTAAGATGAAAGAATATTTCTAATATTTTATAAGATATAAGATATAAGATATAAGACAGGACGAGGACGAATGTATTAATTTTGGAAATCTGAAGGACCTTGAGTTATAAAAAACATGTGTTTGACAATCATTCAACTCACTTTATTCAACTCGCTCAACTCGCTCAACTCACTTTATTCAACTCCAATTAAATTATTTTCCAATGGGTGTCTTGGTTTTTGAAATTTCCACGCCTCGTCCTCGTCCTGTCTTATATCTTACTTTCTTATAAACAAAAAATAATAAGAATACTGACTAGAACTTACATAATAAAAATAATATATTTGGTGGTTTCATGAAGATGTAGTGTTTCATGTAGATGAATTCCGCTAGCTCTGATTTAATGTGGGTAATTATGACCGTCTATTTAGTGTAGTGTTAAAAGGAGCTACGCTCCTTCATGATGATTTTCGCTTTCCAAAGGGACTGGCGTTGCTGGGCGAAAATCATTCAAAAGAGAGAAATATACACCTTTTATGGTAACAGAGAAACCAGTGACAAAATGGAATTATGACTGACAAAATGCGGTGGTTATTTCTCTCTTTATGTAGTTATATAAGTATTTGTTTATTTCTCAATAAAATGTAAAATGTCGTGGTCGTGGTCGAGTAAACCATATTATTTTAAAGATAAATATAGTTTTGAGGAGCGTTTTGATGAGGTTCAGCGAATAAAAAAAATGTATCCTGAACACATTCCTGTGATTTGTGAGAAAGATATAAATGCGAATATTATGAGTTGTAAGTGTAAATATTTATTAAAGCGTAATATGACGATATGTGAATTTATATATATCATTCGTAATAAAATTAAATTATCTCCGGAAAAAGGATTGTATTTTTTCATTAATGGCATTATTCCTGCCATGAATGAAATGATGTGTAATATTTATCGAAATCATAAATCGAATGATGGCTTTTTATATATCAAATTTACGACTGAAAATACTTTTGGATCTTCGCTGGATTAAAATAATTGTATTTGAATTTTATCACCTATTTGGTTATAACTACCGATTTTTTTAGGATTATACTTTCCCATGTGCACTTCTTCCGGACTATACACATTCTTTTTTTCGTCTACATAATACATTATACCATCTATATCATGTGCACACACTTCTACTTTACTTGAACACAACGAGGTAAATTTTACCGCACTATGCTTTTCCGCGATTTATATTATAGGTCAGCATGAGTTGACACTTCTTCACTCTCTCTGCCTCTACCCCTACCTCCTCTGCCCCTACCACTGCCACTGCCTCCTCTTCCTCTACTACTTTCTCTACCACCTCCTCTACCTTCTGAAACGCGTTTATTTACGTTTGTCCAATCATTAGTCGGTCTTGGCTCTCGTGCCTCTCTTGGCTCGTGAAACCCACGAGGTTCTCTTGGCTCGTGAAATTCACGAGGTTCTCTGGTCTCTTGATTTTCATTTCGCGTTTCACACATTAATTTCCCACCATCAATTCCTGAAACATTTAGAACCTGATATTTATGTTGTCCTGAGTTCATTTCAGACAATTTAAATTCAACATATTCACCTTGAACCAAATATTTATATTGTTGTCCTGAAACAACCACGGCAGAATGATGAACAAAAACATCCAAATTTAAAAATTCACCACTATCTCTGGATGTAACAGTGATAAATCCATAACCGGTTTTATTATTAAACCATTTTACTCGCCCTGTAAATCGCAAAGGCAATGATCCTAATTCTGTAGACATTTTAATTATAATACTTAATTATTAATTCTATTTATATTGTTTTACCATAAACTCTATTTTCAATTATTCGTGTCGTGCATTAAATTGGATAATATTTTTTCATAATTCGGTGTTTCATGAAATGCAATCTTTCTCACATTTATTAAATAATTAATAAATACTTGCGGTATTTCTGCATTTTCAGTTTCAATCATATGTAATTTCATCATTTTAATTATATTATTATCTACAATATTATCCCATGCTAATTCGCCCATAAACAAATAAATCAATATATATCCTACACTTTCTAAATCATCCTGTCGCGACAATTCATTTAATTCGTGTGCTGAAATGCTTGCGAATTTTGGAGTTCCAATAATATTTGATGTTTTAGATGGGACCGAATTGCTCTTATATTTTTTACAAAATCCAAAATCAATAATGTATAGTTGGTCTTGTTGTTCACCATTTCCAAATAAGAAATTGTCTGGTTTTACATCTCTGTGAATTAATTGTGATGCGTGAATGAATTTTAATAATCTGATCATTTGTATTCCTATATGTAATGTGGTTAAAAGAGAAATGCGTCCTGTTGGCTCTTCTCTCTTGAATGTTTCTAATGATTTGCCCAATAATGAAATAACCATGTAATAATTTGTAGGATCTACTCCAAACCATTTCATAATAGGAACATGTGTTGTTTGGTGTCGTGTTTCATTTAAATATTTATAGATGCGTGTTTCGTTTTGTAATAATTTGATAGTTGCTGTCTTAGGTTCTATTTTGATTGCAATCAATTCATTGGTGCGAATATTACGCCCACGATAAATTTTACTAAATGCACCCTGTCCTATTTTTTCGAGCAATTCGTATTTATTACAAATCATTTGTAGTTATTGTATTTGTAGATTTATTTGTTCTTATGTAGATTTTATTTCAACGATTTTTAGTAAATGTGCAAATGCATGAAAATAATAAAAAATGAAATGCTTTTTTTGAGTGAAAAAGCAGACAACTACTCTACATAATATTATGGATTTTCAAAGCATCATCAAATACAACAGTGATTCAAACGGACAACAAGAAAGATTTGACCTTGGGAAACAAGAAAAGTTTGATAAAAACATTCCTTTGAATGAAATATTACGCATCGCGATTGAGAGAAGAGCACCATTAATTTCGAGGACAAGTTATATTAGTGAAGAAAAACCTGGAGCGTGGTATATAAAAGGTTGGCAACACCAGATTTCATATGATGATATTAAACGAAGAATTGAGGAAAATGTAGAATTAGGCAAACACTCAAAAAGAATTTGTTATTTAATTAAATATGATTGATTTTTTCTTCTCGCTTATTTATTTTCTCACGGTTTGGGTTACACATACAATGATTGATTAGTAGCGATATATTTGAGTGTTAATCCAGGTATTTCTTTGAGTAAAGAGAGAAAATGATAATCCCCTATCATTTCAGCAACTGTTTCAAATTCGGCGGAAATATTATTGATTTTTAAAACCGCCTTGACAAAATCGCCAACACAAATGTCTTTTTCTTGTTGTAGTGTTTGTAAAAGGTGTTTACATTCTTCTGTGTTTTCACAACTGGTCCATTTCTCCATGTATTGCAATAAATCATAATGCATCGTTAAATCTTGCATGTCTTGGAATTCGTCAATATATTCGCATATTTCATGTAAAATAGATTGATGAACTAAAGGTTTGATACTTTTATATTCGCACTCATCTGAAACCACTATATTTGTAAAACAACTGAAAATCGCAATTAATTCTCTCGCTGAAAAAGTGCGTAATTTGTCTATTACTTGTGTAAAAGAAATACAGGGAATTTCTTTCAAATTGGCTGCGATTTGTCCTTTTATTGTTAGTCTTGTATTTGTAGTATTTGTAGTATTTGTTGTATTTGTTGTATTTGTAGTATTTGTTGTATTTGTAGTAGTGGTGGTGTCGTCATATTCTATAAATCCTCGACGAATTAAAATCTGTAAAATCCTGTCATGTTCAAATGTAATGTTTCTCTCTAGATTGTCTATTTGCGAAATAATATTATTGTGTTTTTCAATTGTTTCGTCGTAATGTTCAATAATCGTTTTGTCAGATTTAATTGTCTTGTATTCTTCTTCGGTTGATTTAATACAGCGTTCATATTCTTTGCGTTTTTTATTGACACACGACGCAACATCTCTTGTATAATTAATGTATTGATATATGATGGGTTGAGGTGTTTTCAAGAGAGAAATGGTGTTTTTATAATTCGCGATTTCATTTTCAATATTATGTTTCGTTTGAATAAATTGCGTCAATTCATTATTAATTTCTCGATGTATCATGCTGTGTTTAATGAAATCCGGTTGTTGGTTCATTAAGACAATATGATATGATATTTTGAATTTAGACACAAGTGTTTGTGGAATGCCACGCAACATTGTTTTATAGCTGCATAAATCGTAGGTTTGTTTAAATAGATTGTTTAAATGAATAACATTACCTACTGTGTCGATGCCTCGTCTGCCGGCTCGTCCTGCCATTTGTGTGTATTCGTGTGAATAAAATGTGCGAGAACTGGTGCCGTCGTATTTATTACAATCTGTGAAAACGACTGTTTTTGTCGGCATGTTTAATCCAATTGCAAATGTTTCAGTGGCAAAGAGGAGTTTAATGTATCCTTTTGCATATAAAAGTTCGACCATTTCTCTCAAAATAGGCATAACGCCAGCGTGATGAATAGCAATGCCTTTTTCCAATAATTGAACCATGGAATTGTATTCTGGTAATTCTAAATATTCTTTATAATTCGGCAATTTTCGCAATATTTGTTCGCATTCATGTCGAACAATGTATGGGACTTTAGAGTCATCTTCTAATAAGACAGTTGTGACTTCATGTGCACATTTTTCTAAAGATTTTCTTGAAAGAACGAAACAAAGAGCAGGTAACATGTCATGTTCAACCATGTATTTGCTAACTTGATTTAATACGTGTTGTCTTTTTATCCGCACAGGGTCATAGTCCAGCATTTTTTTCATTTTAAAATAATGTAGTTCATTGAATTCACCTTTTGCGGATTGGATGACAAAAGGGCGATTTATTGTGGCGTGGATTTCTGCTTGAATTGCCTTGTCCTTTATTTTTTTAAAGATGGAATTTGTAAATGTGATGAAACTATAATGAGTTAATGGAACACTTCTATTAGTTTCTGATGCCAAATAGACGCTTTTTACAGGGGTCTCAGTGCTGTCCTTGTTCTCATGTCTAGTTTCACACCAACGTGCGAATTTCTCTGGACTAGCGAGTGTTGCTGAAAGCATGATCATTTGTATATGTGAAGGTAATAACATGATGGTTTCTTCCCAAACATGTCCTCGTTCTTTGTCATTAATATAATGCACTTCGTCCATAATAACGCACGCCAATTCAGTGGCAATGTCCATTTGAAAATGTTTATGTGTCGCTGTTGTTGTGGTTGTTGTGGTTGTTGTTGGATCATAAGAATATAAAGTATTTAACAAAATTTCGGCAGTCATAATAAGAACTTGTGCCTGTGGATTAATTTTAATGTCGCCAGTTAAAATGCCGAAAGAAATGTTGGGATATTTTTGTGAGAATTCATAGAATTTTTGATTAGAAAGGGCTTTAATAGGAGTTGTATAAAT
>Ga0209079_10000775_pt1 | contig 12394 bp, 10 predicted proteins | sample PPLLaktember2015_2_FD_187259 | JGI IMG/M metagenome (GOLD analysis project Ga0209079, IMG submission 187259) | Freshwater sediment microbial communities from Prairie Pothole Lake near Jamestown, North Dakota, USA - PPLs Lake P7 Core (6) Depth... | ecosystem: Environmental > Aquatic > Freshwater... | reverse complement strand
AGTGTCTGAGAGAGTAAGTATCATTCAGAAAAATGAGATTTTTCATTCGCTGGAATGAAACTGTACCCCTTTTTTATTCTGCAGCCAGGTAATTCTCCCAACGATCTCCTCGTTAGGGATTTCAGGACAATCAATTCATTACTGCTTATTCTGCGCTTTTCTTACCAACAAGCTCAGAAGAGGGCATCGCTATCCATCCGCACTTTCGGAATCCCCCCTGTGAAGGCACATGCGATCTCAGTCCATGCCTTTTCTATAAGGCCACGGTAAAACGGAAGATCGAATGAGTCCGCATACCATGCCGGTGCGACCTGGTATCTACGGGCATCTGTCACCACATATTTAATCTTCATTCCAGGGGCAACCTCGATCCCGTGCTTCCGGTAGGCCTGGACTGCAGCGTCTTCTATGCAGCGGTGGGAATACGTGAGCCGGCTTATCCGGCGATTGATCACCATCATCTGCGGGTCAGCCTCAGGAAGACTCTTTACCGTCTCCCGGAAAATATTTTCGATCTCGTCTTTTCTGTCATTAAGTTCTGCAATATTTTGTGCAGTCGCCATGAGCTCAAGCATCCTCCCCTGCATCGAACGGACTATCCCGGGGGTATCGTGTCGCCGTGCCGCGATCCCTCTGACCTTCACGCTCCCGTCTTTTAACCTGCCGAAGTACCGGTTGTATGCCCCAAACCCGTCGTTCATTGGCAGAAAGACGATCCAGCTGAAGTGTTCGACCTCGGTGTTCATGCCGGTCTCGTTCTCGACCCTCCGTTTCAACCCGCCAGCCGCTGATCCCTGCACCCAGAGACAGTCCACGATTCCATGCAGCACAGTAAAACCCATCTCCTCAGCTATATCCTTCGTGCGAACCAGGATATCCCGGGACTGTTTTGTGATCCCTTCGTGTACTTCTATCCTCCCGAACTTCGCATTTTTGTAGCCCGTATAGCCAAAGCAGGTGACGAGCATCCACTTCAGGATAGAGTCGATGCCGGCGAACCGGGGATCTGTCTTCTTTAACCGCTTGGTGTCGATACGCAGTTCGAGCAGGGGTTTGAGTGCTGCAGGGAGAAAACCCGGCCGTTCCGGGTACCCGATTGTCTCGGGTGACAGGTTGCATTGCACGATAATCGAGGGATACATGGATGTGAAATCGATCTCTTCAACCTTTTCATAGATGCCCGGTGCCGGCTGGAACATCATTCCGCCCCGGTCTGCAGCCTGAAGCGCAGTGACGTTCCGAATCAGCTCCGGGTCGCTTTTCCGGAACGGGACTGCGATTCCCTGTTTCACTGCATCATAAATTTCGTAGCTGCTTATGAGAGTGCCTGGCGTGAAACGTGATGAAAGGTTTGGCGAAAGTCCCGAGAGTCGTGCGGCCATGAGCACTCCTTCGATCCCTCCCTCCTGGTACACAAACGACTGTTCGGTATCGATCAGGATGCGTCCGTCGGGGATGAGGGCGGATTCCTTGTGCTCCATCCTCCCGTAACTCCAGTACGAACGGGAATCCATCTGCCGGTACTTCCCGTTCCGTGAGAAGGGCATATCGAGGCCGTGCTTGTGTGCCTGTTTCCGGATTTTTGGCATCCAGGTGTCGGCATCCGGCATGAGGATAACATCCGGATCAAGCGACCCCACGAGCCCGAAGAGATCCTCCAGCACGTCCCGTGCCTGCCCGGTCAGCCGTTCCGTGCGCTCATGAATGACCTCAATATCCGAGCAGAACGACGAGAGTGCCGGTTTGTCATGAACTTTAATCTCAATACTGTTCAGGTTGTGCGAGAATTCTGGCGAGAAGCGGTCATCGGTCTCACTGCCACACGGGAAGATCCCGTGCTCTGCCATGAAGTGCTGGTCACGGCGTACGTCGACATTGAAGAGCTGAACATCAAATTCTGCCTGCCGTTCTATTACTTCAGCGACATTGCGACCTGCATAGACTGAGTAGCCTGGAAGATCCCCGAAGATGGTGTGGATAGTGCATTCCCCGGCACTGTACTGTTCTTCAAGGACATCGATCATATCGTGATGCGCGTGCGGATCGTGGAAGTGAAGAAGAAATGGCGGGTTGTACTCGTAATGGACGTTTGTTACATGACTGTTCTTTTTCCAGAGATCAACTCCACCGTCCCGATATGCCGTGTCAACGATCCACATCTTCCTCATCCTGTGAATCCGGGTGAAGTGTCATCTCCGTGCGGAGTTCAATCGGCATAGCACAGGATTACTTCACTCTGAGGAGGATAAAGTTCAGGTCTGAGCGACGCGAAAGTGTTTTTCCTGACAGAACATTCCGGTATCATTCATGACTTCTGAAGAAGCATGCATTCAGGCGTTTTCGCTCATTTGTCCGACGATTCCGGCAATTCACCGAATCTTTTATCCGGCCATTCGAATCAAAGCAGCAGTTATGAAGTAAAGGCAGGTATTCTTCCACCAGAAGTTCCGACCCTCCGAACGTGCATAACGCTAAAAAACGGGCGTATGCCTTTATCCCAATACTTCCAACCTGTTCTTACCAGCCTGCGGAGAAACGAGGATGAACGTGACTATCGATCGCATGGCCTGCGTCAGCTGTGGGGCGTGCTGGAATACCTGCCCGGAACTGTTTGAGCAGAACCATTGCGATTCACTCTCGGAAGTTGTAGAGGAATACAGGTTCAATGGAGACCGGGCAGAGGGGGTTGCTCCGGACTGCCTCTGCTGTTGTGCCCGGGAAGCAGCGGATCTCTGCCCCGTGCATATTATCCGGATTATATAAGATCTCAGGTAGTTTTTCACCCGTTCAGTGCTTTGGGAAGGTCATGGGGACCTCCACGCGAAATGAACGCGGAAACTTTTTTTGGTAAAAGGAACGGGAGAATCAGTATCCCTGCTTTCCGTACACTTTTTCCGGATCGAACACTTTCGTTCCCACCACTTCGCCGGCAAGAGTACGATAGAAACAGGAGGCATATCCCGTGTGACAGGCAGCGCCCATCTGTTCAACCAGGTACAGCAGGCAGTCTTCATCGCAGTCGGTAAGGATCTTTACAACTTTCTGAAAATGTCCGCTTTCCTCACCTTTTTTCCAGAGTTTCTTCCGGCTCCGGCTATAGTAATGGGCGAGTCCCGTCTCCTGCGTGAGGCGGATTGCTTCATCATTTGCGTATGCCATCATCAGTACTTCACGGCTCGATGCATCCTGGACGATCACCGGGATCAGTCCGTCGGTAAACTTAAGGTTAATCATGTTATGGCCCTCCTGCTACAATTTTCATGATTGCAAAGAGAATATCTCCAAAAACCAGTGCGGTAACCAGCCCTGCTGTGATGGGAATAATAAAAGGTACCGCATACGAGATCCATACCGTGCCGGCTTTTTTATATATTGCCAGTTCCTTCTGGAATTCTTCCGGGTGTTCCCTGAGGTCTTTTGTATAAACCCGGCCCTCATCCCGATACATGCGCCTGATAGCATCCCAGAAACCGATAAATTTCCGGCTGACGATCCCTTTTCTTTCATCAAAATCCTCCATTACAAAGCCCCACGCGTCCTGGATCCTGTCGCCTTTTACCGGGAATCCAAAGAACATGTACATCAACGGAGCCCGGTTTCCCCGGGTTATGTTGATGATAAATATCCCGAGGGGTGCCGCCAGGTTAAGCAGCAGGGCATTGATAAGCACGGAAAATGACAAAAAGCCCAGCGGTGGTGAACCCAGGAGTGGCGTGAACGGAAACGTCGGAATAGAAAATGAAATAAAAATAAGGGCCCATGCATCTGCACCCCCGAAGAGGTGCATTCGCGCGAATGTATAGAAGACCCCGCAGAACACAGAAACAAGCAGTATAACAAGAGCCGGAGATCCCCAGCCATCAGGACTGAAGAGCATGATTACCGATGTAATCGACAGGATCATTATAATCAGGATAAAATACCAGCGGTTGATTAGTTCCGGAATATTCGAATCTGGTTTTTTGTTTTTTCGCCGGGCGCTTTCTCCACGACTGCCTCTGTATTCGGTATATGAGATGTAAATAAGAATCCCCGCAAACATGACGTACCATGGAATGAGCTCGGTGTTGATTGAGGGTGCGAAGACAAACCATGAAAGGGCCGGGAGGATCAGGACGAGTGCAAGGTAATAAAAAATCAAAGATTGCTGGTAATATCCGGTAAGACCCGGGGAATCGGTTCTCCCCCGGCTGTCAAGATAATCAGCGTAGAGAAAACAAACGACAACAGCAAGATATCCGGTAATAAGGCTGATATCAGCAGTTGTCTGCCAGAGGAGAAAGCCCGTACAGACAACACCAATACCAAGCATCGGTAACCAGTGGATAAACGGGACACGGCGGTATCGGATATCGAGAAACGATGCGTATATCAGGGTTACGATGACCGCAATCGCCGAGATCGCCATCGGATAGAGTATTTCCATAATTCCGGTATACCATTTTTTTATTAACACTTATGTGTGGTGATTAAAAAAATTACCCGGACAATCTTTCCGCAAATGTAAAATATACGTGTCACAAATAACTCAACACACATATATACAGGAAAAAGACTTTACGGTCTTCTCTTCCCAAAGAGTTCACCTGATGAGATGAATCTGATGAAAATACAGGACCTGGTAAAAAATATCCACAAGGGCGCAAAGCATCTCGGGACTTTCACGCTCCATGAACTGTTCCAGTTTGCCTCATCAAGGTACTTCAACGGGATCGCGATCGCAAAAGAAAATTCCCGGGAATATTATCTTGCATTCCTCGCAGGTGAGGCAGAAGGTGCCATCTATATTGATGAGAAGGGAACCGTGCTCAGCGATAAAGCGGCAAGAATGATCTCCGGGGCAGAAAAATTCGACTTCTATGAATTAACACCGGATATTGTCGAAACTATCGTCATGAGATGCAGAATTTTTGAAAAAGCGCATCTGAAAAAGAGTATTCCCAACGTAATCCACGACCTGCTGGAAAATATCATCAAGGGTTCAAAGTACATCGGGACCTTTACTATCCATGAATTATTCCAGTTTGCTTCAGTGCAGAACTTCATCGGGATTGCAGCAGCAAAAGAGAATGAGCAGGAGTACTATCTTGCTTTTATCAACGGTGAGGCAGAAGGTGCCATTTATATTGACGAAAAAGGGTCACTGTACAGCGATAAGGCCGTAATAATGATATCAGGGCACGAGAAATTCGAGTTATATGATGTAAAGCCGGATGTTGTCGATGCTGTTGTCATGGGATCAAGGATTTTTGAGAAGAAACACCTTAAAAAGAGCATCCCCACCCTTATACCGGAAATAGGAAAGAAAAGTGAAGGTATGGGAGTACTCAGGCTTTCTATTCTGAAGGACACAATCCCCCAGAACGGTGTGAGCATATCGATTCGAAGTGAAGGCAAAATAGTAGGAAACGATATTACAACAGACGAAGGAAACGCCAGTTTTAAATTGATGCATGGAAAATATGACTGCATCATCATGGAACGTAACCAGAAAATCACCACATTCCATATTACCTTTAACGAAGCGAATTCTTCTTATACCCTGGATCTTAATGCAAAAATACTCCTCGAAATCTGATGCGGATTTAATCAATTTTTCTTCTGATTTGTTATTAATGCCATAATTGCTATTCAAATAGTAAAACGAAATACTTTAATCGGATTATAACAGAGTTCTCCTCCATGAAAATCGGGCGGGAGGACTTTGAGGCTCTCATAAAAGGGGAGAGGACTATCGCTCCCTACATTGAAATGGACCCTGTTGCCGGTTCTTACTCGGTGTTCGGAGTAAAAACGGCAAGCAATCCAAATTATCTCGTGAAAGCTATCTATGAGATGTATGAAGCGAATCTCGACCGGAAACTCGCTGTACAGGCAGTCCGTAAGCTATTTCATTCTGTTGGAATGGGAGCCGGGGGGCTCAATAACCTGTTAAAAAAGTCCGGAATGGACCTCAAACCGGCAGAATTTCTCATGCTTGTTTTCAAGCTCCAGCACCAGCAGGGCTGGGGAGCCCCGTTTGAGCTTGTTGAATCCGGCGAATACCGGATCGTGCTTCGTACGAAACATACCTTCGAATCCGAAATTCTCAGGGACTGGAAGATGCCTGTCTGTGGTATCCACCGGGGCTGGATCGAAGGAGTACTGATAGCTGTAACGGGTAAGAACTGGTTTTGTATTGAGACAAAGTGCCATGCGAATGGTGACGATGTCTGTGAATTTGTTGCAGATCAACGGGAATCCAGCTGGAAGTGGAAGGCAGAGGCAATTGTAAAAGGCGAATCGGCCATCACTGAATATATTGAACACAAACCCCTCCGCGGCACGATTAAGCTTATCGATGATCCAGTCGTGATAATGCCACGTTTCATCTTCTCGTCCATGATGAACTCATTGAAAAAGACCATGGGTGAGATGCCTGCCGGGGGAGTTAACTACCGGGCATATATGGATATGGGCAGGGAAACGGTTGAACACTATAAAAAAATGGGTATATCAAAGCCCAGTCTCCTCTCCGATATGGCGTTTGCCTTCTACTCCCAGATGGGATGGTTCAATATCATCCGCATGGAATGGGATGAAGCTAAAAAGGAAAAAACGATCACGCTTGAACATACGGTTGAGGCCGAAGCCTTCGGGACTACCGGTAAAAATGTCTGCTTTTGTACCGCCGGTCTCCTTGCCGGAATTGTGGAAGGATCTTTTGGAATAAAGGTACAGGGTCGTGAAGTAAAGTGCCGCTCGAAAGGTGATGAACACTGTGTCTTCACCATAACAAATAAACCCGGATAACGGTTTTTTCCGGATTACATTTTCAATCGTATCCTTTGTTTTTTCAAAAGAATGAAGTATCTGATGAAACGGATGCTCCTGATAATCTTCGAATTTTATTGTCTCGTCCTGACAGTATGAGGAGATCCTGCTGAAAATAGAGAAAGGAAATGGATCGATATGGTTTCAGATTTCTGATTTCTTTACAAACAAGGCTTTTGTGAATCTTTCAATGAACCCTTCTTTCTTCTGCGTTTCCCCTTCCTCTCTGTAGGCAACTCCGGTAATATCTGAAGCTATCCGGCGGATTGCCTTTGATGCCGGAGAAGTCGGAAATTTAATCACAATCGGGGTTCTTGAAGAAGCTGCGCGACGCACATTGGGATCTTCAGGAATGATCCCGATTACCTTCACTCCGAGCACTTTCTCCATCTTTTTTATCATGACGTCGGGTTTGTCCTGGCCGACACGGTTGATGATCGATCCCATAACATGACCCCCGACAAGTTCAGTCAGTATTCTTGTTTTAAGGGCATCCACTATTGAAGAGAGTTCCGGATTCACGACAAGAATCACTTCATCGGCAACAGCAAGAGGAACGATACCATCCTTGCTGATCCCGGCCGGGGCATCGATTAACAAATAGTCGCAGCGCTTGACGATCTCGTTCATGACATCGCGAAGTTTCTCAGGATCCGCCTGCTGGAATCCCTGGAGGGAAATACCTGCCGGAATCACCTTAAGACCTGCAGGGCATTCATAAATAGCGTCGTTGATGTTACCCTTGCCGGCAAGAATTTCGTGAAGGGTGACCGGTGCGTCCTGCAGACCGAGAAGGAGGCCGACATTTGCCATGCCGATGTCGGCATCCATAAGAAAGGTCTCTTTACCAAGCTGAGCAAGCATCGTTCCGAGGTTAACAGAAACGGTTGTCTTCCCAGTACCACCTTTTCCGGAAGCGATTGTGTATACCTTGACCATTGAACACCCTGTTGTGTGATTATTTCTATTTGATTTATATAAGATTACCCAATTTTTTTTGGTATCGGATTATTACCCTTGACTGAATCTGACTTTAAGAATCTGCGATCGGTTTCATCCCGAAGATTATATACCGCACTCAGTTGGGAGAACGGAATCATAGGATTACGATCGGTAAATTGCTTGTTTTGTAGGAATCCAGTAGATTGATGTGATATCCCCAACCCAGGGATTACTCCATTTCTTTCCGATGTTCTGACAGATGTTCAAGACGGAGTTGTTTTATGAGGGTTTTGCATTCTCCACGAATTTTACTGGTAATGATATCTACATCCATTGTCTCAATAGCGTCGATATCACTTTCAAAACTTTTGGATTCAATGTCTGCCAGACGCCGTGCCTCATCTTCAAGTCTCTTCTTCTCTCCGGGGTCCTGTTCCGGCGATTGTTGAGAGATCGTCACAGCAGGTTTATGATCTGCGGGCGGGGGGAATGCATTTCCTGATATCCCGGATGTCTCCGGTATATTCGGGGTTTCAAAGATAATTGACGGGCGCAATGCAGGCTTTTCCTGAATATGCGGTTTTTGAAGGCTTTTTGGCAGGCCTGCAAATGCATCTCCCGGTGATGCCGGAGGAGATTTTTTTATCATTGCGTGATCTGTTTTTGCAGAAGAAAGCGAAGATGGTTCCAATTTCCCCCCTTTTCCGATACGGCAGGATTTATTGAATTCAAGTGAAAGCTCAATCTGCGTGTCATCCATCGTGGACACTGATGCATCTACTTTTTCTCCGGCAATTTTCTGAAATTCATCCCATGCGGCATCGCCGGCGACATTCCGGAACTCCGCAAGAATACGTTTGCCGGATTTGAATACAAGGGTTCCCTGTGCTGATCCGGAAGAAATTGTGCAGATCCCGCTGAATTTACTGAGTTGAAGTTCGTCCAGAATTCCCTCAAGCTTCATGTCCTTTTTTATGAATCGGAATGTGCCCCTCGGGAGTTGCATTATGTTGTATTGTTACGATTTCCTACTATATAGTTTCGTTTTAATCGGACGATGGGAGTGCGCGCTTTTAGATATTCCGAAATCGTTCAACGGTTCAGAAAACCGGCACACAGTATTTTGTTTTTTTTCGCGATTGTACTTGTAGATTCGAAAATAAAAGAAAAAGACCAACATTTTAATAGAAAAAAAACAAGAGAGAATCATTTGAACGGGGTCAAGGAAATGCTTAAGCCATTATTGGAGGAATTTCTCAAAGTTGAAGGGGTATCCGCTGCGGTGGTGGTGGGAAGAGACGGGTTTGTTATTGAAAGTGCGGTTTCCGGTAAAGTGGATATTGAAGCACTGGGTGCCATGGCTTCGACCGGTCTTGGTACATCGGAAGCAATGGGCAATACCCTTGGAAAAGGAGAATTGTCACAAATGCTTGTTGAACTGGAAAAGGGGCCTATCATACTCTCACCGCTTTCCGCTGATGAACTTATTGCCATCGTTGCAGATACGACCGCAAATATCGGAAGAATCAGATATGAATTAAAGAAGAATAAAGTCCGGCTTATTGCTGCCCTCTAATCATCGCTTCTTATTTTTATGAGACTGCCCGCTGGAATTGTTGAAGAATCTGTCACAAATCCACAGAAGGATGGATTGTTCCAGTACCTGACGACATTCCGTGGATTACTTGAGATCCTGACCGGATCGGGGCATGGTTTTATTCTTAATGATCACGGGAAACTGTATGGAGCATATCTGAAGAAAAATGATGCAATCTTCCGTGGAAAGTCGGCACTTTATCACCTGACGATGGAATCGCCTGAATCACCGGATACTCCGGAGACATTTAACCTGAGGAAATATTCTGAAACAGAATTCTCCCGTGCCGTCCAGATCTCCAGGGAACAGGGCCTGTCAATCAGCGATCAACAGACAGTTCCGGATGCCTCAGGGTCCGGCAAAGAAACCTGTGGTATTCCGGAACTACCTCATCGTCTTGACAGAAAAATGCTGAAAAAGATTAAAAATCTGGCCGGAGTTATTGCAGTTTCTGCTTTTTTTGAAGGGTTTCCTATTAATTGCATTGGGGATGCCGATTTTGAACATGTGGCGGCATCGGCCGAAGACCTCATGAGGGCCGGGGCAAAAATTGCACAGGACATGAAAATTGGTTCCCTTGATCAGTTGATACTCGAAACTGACGAGAATAAATTTATTATTGCGCCGGTTGGAGACCTCTTTGTGTGTATTTTTACCACCGCAGATGCACACCTCGGCCTTATCCGTGTTGTTTTAAAAAGCATCCAATCGGATCTATCCGGGAAGTAAGAACGCATTCAACTTTGGAAATGTTTTTTATTTACTGAAATCGACCGTCCGGTTCAATATTAAAATAGTAAATGTATAAATATAATGAAAAGCAAAAATCCAAAGTACCACATCAAAGTAAAAAAAATCATTTAATATTAAAGCAAGCGTAGATCTAGAAAAAGGTCAAAACGGGTGGTCTGGATTGAAAATAGATGACGATGAATCACTGGATGATGTAAATTCCCTTATCAGTAAGATTAAGGGAACCAAAAACGATGAGGAGGCAAAGAAACCAAAAGATTCGGCACCTAAATCTGGTACTGCATCAACAGGTGAAATTGCATCCGACATCGGCGATTTCACTGCTCTTAAGAAAAAAATGAGCATGCCTGACAAGGAGAAATCTTCAACAACTGCGCAGGCATCTCCTGATGATCTGGTGTTTTCTGATGCCGGTGCACAGCAGAAAAAAACTTATCAATCCGCAAAGATTTTGCAACCTGCTGAATCCGATCGGGGGATCGGAGGAAATGATGCACGTGAGTCTCTGGGTAAACTTCTGGCCGGCAGGGAAATGTCCTCCCCTCAGGGTTCACGGGATTTTCAGGCAGGTTCATCTAAAGAAAACGAGATCCAGATAATTGATGAAGATCCAAAGGCAGCAATTAGGCCGAAATCCATAAAAACAACGAATACTCCTCCGGAAATTGAACCGGTTACGGACGCGGATAAAAAGATTGTCAATGTTGATCAGATCTCTGATTTCTCCGGTCTCATTCTTCCCAAAGGGGTATCCTTTAAAATTGACGAACTCAAACTGCATGGGCGTATCAGTGCTTTTGAAGGGACTGGTACCCTGCCACCTGACTTCGATGAAATCTGGAAGAAGAATTTTTCCACCGCAGGCTTCAAGGATCTCGACATTGAAGCGGGTATCGGAACGGAAGCGATAAAACCCAGAATTGAAGCCAAGAAACCCTGGTTTACTTCACTTTTCAAGGCCATACATACCACTCTTGAGGAATATGATCCCAAGAAACATGGTCCCCTCGTTGATATTTCCTTCAAACCATCTCCCGGTATTGAAGAAGTGGAAATCTACCCCGTAAATCCGCCGTATGCTTATATCCAGATTATATACGATCATTCCACTCATGAATATACCTATCAGGTACTCGAACCCCTCCTTACCGATCCTGAAAAAGAACTGTTAAAGGAATTAAAGGAACGCCTCTTTGAAACGCTTGATATCAACACAAAAGACATCTCCAAAGAGGAAGCTGGCATAAAACTACGGGCTGCAGCAACAGATATCATCCTTGATTTTGGCATTAAGCTTACACCTGTCCAGCGTGAGGTTATCCTCTACAATATGCACAAGGACTTCCTCGGTGACGGACTTATCGATGCAATAATGCACGATAAATATATTGAGGATATCTCGTGTGACGGTGTCCACACTTCGCTCTTTGTATATCATAACAACTATGAGTCGATGAAAACCACTCTTACCTACACGAATGCCGAAGAGCTCGACTCGTTTGTTACGAAACTTGCCCAGCGTTCGGGTAAATACATCTCAATCTCCCAGCCCATTCTTGATTCGACCATGCAGGACGGTTCACGTATCCAGATGACACTGGGTCAGGAAGTAACCGCTCACGGCTCTACCTTTACCATCCGTAAATTCAAGGACGAGCCGATCACCCCCACGGACCTTATTGAATGGAGAACATTCGCTCCGCTTTCGATTGCATACATCTGGCTCTGCGTCGAGAATGGAAAATCTGCAATCTTTGCCGGTGGAACTGCTTCTGGGAAGACAACATCCCTGAATGCCGTCTCTCTGTTCATACCACCGTTATCGAAGATTGTTTCCCTTGAAGATACCCGTGAGCTGAAACTCCCTCATCCGAACTGGATACCGAGTGTTACCCGCGACTCATTTGATACCTCGGGACGAGGTGAAATCAATATGTATGAACTCCTGCGTGCTGCAATGCGGCAACGTCCGGAATACATCCTCGTGGGAGAAGTCCGTGGCAAGGAATGCCAGACCCTTTTCCAGGCAATGAGCACCGGTCATACCACGTATTCAACAATCCATGCAGATTCTGTAGCGAGCGTAGTCCACCGTATCGAAAACCCGCCGATGGACGTTCCGCGAAACATGCTGTCTGCGCTTGATTTTGTCTGTATTCAGGTGCAGGGCCGGGTTGGTGGCAAACGTATCAGGAGAAGCAAGCAGATAGTGGAGATTCTGGATATCGATCCAAGAACAAACGAACTCATTACCAACGAGGTATTCAAGTGGCGGTCAGCTACTGATGA
>Ga0209079_10000772_pt1 | contig 12408 bp, 8 predicted proteins | sample PPLLaktember2015_2_FD_187259 | JGI IMG/M metagenome (GOLD analysis project Ga0209079, IMG submission 187259) | Freshwater sediment microbial communities from Prairie Pothole Lake near Jamestown, North Dakota, USA - PPLs Lake P7 Core (6) Depth... | ecosystem: Environmental > Aquatic > Freshwater... | reverse complement strand
TCGAAGAGGTCGGCAACGAACGGCATCCGAGAGCGTTCCTCGTACGCGAGAAACGAAGCGGTCCGATGCCGAAACGTGCGCCCCGGATATCCGAGAATGAACACCGCATCGTTCTCATCCACACCGGCAGGATTCACCTTGAGGAAGCGCTTCGGGTGATACGGAACATTGTCGGCGGAATAATCCGCCGGAGTTCCGTCCGGCGCAACGTATGCGCGCAGATAGGAGAAGTCACCCGTATGACGCGGCCAGACCCAATTGTCGTCCTCGCCGCCGAACTCACCGATCGAGCGCGGAGGCGCATACACAAGTCGCACATCCTTGATGAAGAAATACACAAAGAGGACGTATGATTTTCCCGTGAACATCTCTGCCACTTCAGCGCGGCGTCCCGCCTGCGCCTTTTCCGTCTCGGCCACGATCTCGGACATCTTCTTGCTGATGGCACGCGTGCGCGCCGCAAGGTCCATCGTATCGCTGACCGCGGAGAGGACCTCCGTCGACACATCGCGGTACGATTCGATCAGCCGGACGGATTGTCCGCGGGCGGGGATCTCGTCGGCGCGCGTCTTTGCGAGGAATCCATCGGTCACGTAGTCGTGTTCGGTCGAGCTGGCGGCGGCGACCGAGCCAAATGCACAGTGATGATTCGTGAGGATCAGTCCGTCATTCGACACGAACGAACCGGTGCACCCGCCGAGATGCACGATGGCATCGATCAGGCTGACGCCGTTGGGATTGTAGAGATCCTTGGCGGAGATCTGCAATCCGATCTTCTTGAGATTGATCTTCTTCAGGTCGCTGATCGGATACATCCCCTCGTCAGAGAAGACGAGCGAGGAAACGACCAGCAAACCCACGATCAGCAGCAGAGCGCGATTACGCAACTTCATCGACATTCCCTTTTGACTTATGACTTATGAATTTTGATTTATGAATTGTGCTTGTTGATTTCTGCTCTCTCATACGCCATCTGCTTCAATGCTTCTATTCGAAGCTCAATGGGAGGATGTGTTCCGAACAGATCGGCAACGGCTCCTTCTTTTGCATTCATCGCATTCCCCGTCGGATCGACGATGCAGAGATGCGCGGATCCTTTCCGGATCGTCGTCGTGGGGGTGACGGCGTTATTCAGCTTCTCGAGCGCGCTCGCGAGGCCGAGCGGATTGCGCGTGAGTTCTGCGGCGGATGCATCCGCGAGATATTCCCGCCGTCGCGAGACCATCATGGCAAGCATGCGTCCAATGAGCGGCGCAAGAATGATCGCGATGATCCAAACGACAAACAGGATGCCGGTTCCGGCGCCGCCGCTCGATTTGTTCTTCGAACGCGAACTCCCGCCGAAGCGCATGGAGCGGGTCGCCATATCGGACAGGACCAGCACCGTTCCCACCAGCGCCGCGACGACCGTCATGAGGCGCATGTCGTAATTCCGGATATGGCTCATCTCATGCGCGATGACCCCCTGGAGTTCCTCGCGGTTCAGCGATGACAGCAGTCCTTCCGTGACAGCAACAACGCTCGTGTCGGGGGTGGTTCCAGTCGCAAAGGCATTCGGGTCCGGGTCCGGGATGACATACACCTGCGGCATCGGCAGACCGGACGCGATTCGCATCTCGTCAACGACATTGATCAGTTGCTGATGCTGTGGATTTCCGGGATGCACCGGTTGTGCTCCGGCGGCGGCAAGGACGGCCTTCGCGCCCCCCTTGAGACTCCAGAGCGCCGAGAGTGAGCCGGCAAGAACGCCGCCGATCGTCCCGATCGGAAAGAACGCTTCATCGCTGATGCTGCCGAAAAGAAAGACGTCCACGCCGAAACCGAGGAATGCGACGAACGCACCGAAGCCGAGCATCACGGCGACGGTCATGCGGCGATTCCGCGCCTGCTGGTCGTAGATATTGACGCCTGTCGTCTGCATCATTTCTTCAGCGAGAGATCGACCGTCGGGACGGCGCGCTCGGCTGCGTCGGTGATCTCGAAGAGTTCGGCGGCCTTGAACGAGAACATCGAGGCGACGATATTTCCCGGAAAGGTCTGCTGGTCGATATTGAACCGCGTCGCGATGTCATTATAGAACTGCCGCGCGAAGGAGATCTTGTTCTCGGTGCTCGTCAGTTCCTCCTGCAGTTGCTTCACATTCTCGTTCGACTTGAGGTTGGGATAATTCTCGACGAGCGCGAAGAGCTTTGAGAGCGCGCCGGTCAGCATATTCTCTTTTGCTGCGGCGTCTGCGACGCCATGCGCGGAGACGGCGGCGTTCCTAGCCTGAATGACCTTTTCGAGCGTCTCCTGCTCGAACTGCATCTGCCCCTTGACCGTATTCACCAGGTTAGGAATGAGGTCATGGCGACGTTTGAGCTGGACGTCGATCTGCTTCCAGCCGTTGGTGGTCTGGTTTCGGAGGGTGACGAGGGAGTTATACTTCATGATCACCCAGCCAACGATGAGGACAACGACACCGAGGACGATATAGAACACGGGATATCCCTTTCTGCAGAAGATTGTTACGAGGAAAGTAAGGAAAATTGGGGTGCGGTTCTATCCGGGGACTTATCCGGGGACTTATCCGGGATAATTCCGCGGAGAATGGGAGCGCATCATGGAAGATCTCCCCGGGAATCTTCCCGGGTGTCTCCCCGGGTGTGATTCCCGGTCAAATTCACCCAACCTTCACCACCACGATCGTCAGGTCGTCGGCAAGGGGCGCCCCTCCACTCCACGCCGTTGCGTCAGCACAAAGACTCTCGGCGATCGATTCGGCAGTTTCATCCGCATGATCAGCCACCGACCGCATCACATTCTCCATTCCGTACAATTCCCGACGCTTGTCAAACATCTCGAATAATCCGTCGCTCGTGAGCACAACCACGTCCCCATGTGAAAGACCGATCGATCGCTGCGCATACGGGAATTGCTCCACGGCTCCCAGCGGCATTGCCTTCAGCATGATCTGTTCGCAGCTCTTCGCCGCCGCACGATAGACGAGGAGCGGCGGCATCCCGGCGGAGGAATAGGTCATCGTTCCCGGACGGAATCGCGCTACGGCGAGACACATCGTCATCATCGGAAGCTTCATCTGCTTCATAGCCCGGTTTGCCGCTGTGATGATCTCCTCGACATCCTCGCGCGAAGACAACAGGTTCAGCAGACCCTTCGCAGCGATCACCATGTTCCCGGCCTTCAGCCCGTGTCCCGTCGCATCTCCCACAGCGACGGTCAGCGTTCCATCCGCCGTCTCGAAGAAATCATAGTAATCTCCGCCGACCTCGCTCGCCGTCTTCATCAGCGCGGCGACCTCGAACCCAGGAATCTGCGGAACATGCTTCGGCAGAAGCGACAACTGCAGCATGCGCGCCGATTCGAGTTCCCGGCTCTTCCGCGCACTCTCGATCTCGATCGTCTTCCGCTCGAGCGCGAGTGCATGCGCCCTTCGTTCCTGCTCGATCGCGCTGTCCGAGAGTTGTTTGACCGTTTCCAACTGCTTCTTCAAGTCTTTGTTCAACTGTGCAAAGTTGAAGGAGAGGAACACCGACATCGACACAGCGAGCGCAAGCATACCGTACACGTAGAGCTGCGTCGTGTTCGGCGTTTCGGTGATGAGGTCGAAGTCAACGAGGATCTGAAGCACAACGAAAACATTCAATACGAGAAATCCACCCATCAGAAGCCATCCACCCCGAAAGACCTTGGCTTTCGCGCTGAAGTAGGATAGGATGCTCTCGAATGTTGTGAACGCAAAGAGAACATAGGTGAGATTCGTGAGAAGACTTGCTGAATAGCCAAGCACACCCAAGATGCCCAATCCGAGTGCGAAGATCGTGTACCCCCAAGCGCGCCGCGGCAGGCGGTCATAGTTCAGAGCAAGAATCGTCAGCGTTCCAAAGAAGACGGCTGCGGTACCGGAAAGATTGTTGAGTGTCGTCACAAGAAGGATGTGATCCACATCGACAACGAGCGACCTTAGGTAGTTGAAGTAGGTCACCCCCGCAAACCCAAGCATGCAGATCGCGTAGAAGAGATGGTGCCGCTGGTTTTGCAGGAATCCGTAGAGTGAGAAATGCACGAGCGCGAGGATGAGGGGAATGAGCGTGAAGGCGATCTGACGCTCGGCATTCTTCCGGACATCGACTGCATTGAGCAATGCGGAATTCACGGGTGCAAGGGAGAGAACAAACCCCGGGTAATACCCCTTGCGCCGGATGCGCTGCCAGTCCAAATTGGCGTACCGAACGACAAGAACTTGCTCGTGCCGCGGTTCGATCCGAATCTCCTGCCACAACGTCATCGACCTCGGCCGATACCCCCCGTCAACGGAATCGATCGTGCCAATCGAATACAGCCGTCTTCCGTTGTAGATCAGCTGGGAAGCACCCAAGTGCTCGATGCGGATGGCGAGCGTCCGATTCCAGAGGCTTGAATCGACGAAGAGTGGAAGACGGAACCAACCTCGACCGTTCCACGGCGGCCCGGAGAGCGAATCCCATTGGATGAATGTGTCCGTGGTGATCCATCCACTGTCGTTCAGCGCAGGACTCGTCCACGTTAAGTCGTCGCCGGGATGATACTTCCACAACGCGTCAAGGATCAACGGTGGCTGAGTCGCGCCGAATTGCTCCGCGGACAACACCGCCCGGCCATTCCGTGTTCGGTTCAGCCAATCGAACACCTCGATGGTCACGGTCGTATCTCGATCGACCGCCAGGCGGAAGTTCGCGTAGCGATTTTTATTGCTGTCGAGGGCCTGCGACCACCATGAACCCGCGGTGATCTTATATTCCAGATCTGTCCCGTTCCGGAATCGCATTTCTTCAGACCAGATTGAATCGGAGCCGCGCCGAAGAGGCACCGCATTGGGGATCCAGGCTCCAAGCACCGAATCGTTCCCGGTCAGATACACAGGCATCCCGACCGCGGAAGGATGCACCCGCACCACGAACCGGACCGTATGCGTTTTAGAAGCGGGAGAAGAGCATGAAGAAAGAAGAAGCGCCGCAATGCCGAGCGCGCCAGCGATGAATGATCGGTGCAGATATCGCAAGGTTGACATTCGACTCGTGATGTACATTTGGGAATGTATCCGGGGGTTCATCCGGGACTTATCCGGGGATTTATCCGGGGACTTATCCGGGGTTTTATCCGGGGACTTATCCGGGGTTTTATCCGGGATAATTCCGCGGAGAATGGGAACGCATCATGGAAGATCTCCCCGGGGATCTCCCCGGGTGTGGCTCCCGGGGTAGCTCCGGGGCGACATTTCACCCGCGATCAGTCGTATGCGACGCGCGTCGCTTCGTCCGCCATCGTCGGCGCCAGACGCTCATTCCAGGACGGATCTTCCCACGTTCCCAGCTTCGTGTGCAACTCGAGATACTTCCGCGGAATGGGGTGCGTTCCCAAAACGACCTTCACGCCGTACCGATGCTGCATGAAGTCGCGGAATGTGTCGATGTAGGGACATGGCGGATATCCGACGAGCAGGCCCGTCGCAAGGTGGACGACCTGCGCGCCGTTCTTGACCATCTCCTCCCCCGCGTATTCCACGTTCCCACCGGGACATCCGGCGCATGTCGTGAAGCCCACCAGCTCGGCGCCGCTCTCTTTGTAGATGCTGAAGGCTCCTTCGCAATTTCGCATCGCACGAAGGCATTTTCCCCCCGCACAGGTCCGATAGCGATCGCAAATGATGATCCCGACCTTCGTTGGCGTGCTCATGGTGACTTCTCTCCTCTCTCAGAGTGATCTTGGTTGGACGTGCCGCTCTCTCCGGCCGCGATACCGTGTACCTTGGGCGCCGGATTCCCTCCCCCTTTATACCTGTGGATGCATTCCCTCCTCGTCAGGGATCAACGCCCGAAACACCTCCACTTCGCATGCATACATCCCCGCACGCACGGCGGAACGCGCGAACATGTATGCCTGCTGTGCCAACACCAGAACGATCAACATTGTCGCCGACGTTACCGTCACCGTCTCCGCCAGAAATCCGTACGCGAGCATGAGCATCACGGTCATCGCCCCGAGTGCGAGCGAGACGGTCAACGTGTACCTCCAGTTGCGAACGACGAACGCAATTCCCGCACCAAACGCGCCGAGCACGCTTCCCCGCTCTTCCAGCACGATGCGCACGCGCGTATAGTCCAGCACAAGCGTGATGAGCCAGAACGGTGTGAGCAGCGCGGCGTTCATCACAAGGTACAACACATACGCGGTCCACTCGGATGCGTCTCCGCTTGTCGACGATGCGATCTCGTACCGCAGCAAAGGTCCCAGGATGCCAAGCACAAGATAGAGCAGTACGAATCCGATGAGTGCAACGCGGAACATCCGGCCGAAGAATCGCGCGCCGTCTGCAATGAACTCCGCCACCGTCACGCGCTGCGCGCTTGCATAGGCGCCGAGGAATCCGCCGGAGAGCAGCATCCCGCTCAATCCGTACACGAGAGCAAGGACAACAAGCAACGAAAGATGCCGCGTCGCGAACTCCAGCCCCGTCACGGAATCCCAGACGAAGTCCGCGATGCTCGCAATGACCCGGCCGGAAAGCATTCCGTCCAAATGATGGATGAACGGCGCCGCGCCGAGCGTCGACTGATCGAGCAGCCGCGCGTACGGACTTGACCTGAGGTCTTCGTGATACGTCGCGAGCCAGTTCTCATCCAACCGCAGGAGGATCTCTTCATCGCGCGCCGTTGGTGCAAGATACGATTCCAGCTCGTTGAGGAACGGAACCGCGACGACGAGCGCCATCGCGAGGTTGATTCCCCACGCAAGCACCACCAGGCGGAGATTGTCTCGGACCCGCATCCAGCCGGTCCGAAGGATGGAAACGATCATGATGGCGTCGCCTCCGTGGTAGACGATGTGCCGAAGATGAGCTCTTTATACCGCTGATACGCGTACGAGACAGCCAGCAGGATGACCCCGAGACCGACAAAGGAGAAGATGCGGTACAGCGTTTCGAGGAACGAAAGGTCATAGATGAAGATCTTCAGAATGGTGATGCCAAACAGCGCGAACGCAATGATGCGCTGCAGCCGCAATCCGCGCCAGATGCCAACCACCATGAGCGCAACCGACAAGCAGAGCCACACCGTCGACAGCATGAGCTGCTGCAGGTTTTGCAACCGCTGGAGTTCGGGAGAGGAGAGGTCCGCGTTCGTCATCAGCAACCGGTAATGATCGAATGCTTCGCCCGTGAGCAGGAAGAACGCAACCGCGACCAATCCGACTCCAAGTGTGCCCAAGGCCTTCGACGTCCATTCGTACGGCTGCGCATGCGTCCGGATGCGGGAGATCAGCAACGCCAGTCCCGCCCCCGTGACCAGCATCAATCCGACGCGAAGATTGAAAAGAGGAGTGAAGTCATCGATCGGTTCAAAGGAAACACCGCGAATGATGATAAGTAAACCACCGAGCAGCGCAAGGAAGATCGACGCTGCGGCCAAGATTTCCGAGCGCATCCAGTCGGCCGCTTCGTTGACCACGATCGCGAACACGACCCAGGTCATTCCGATCACGAGAAGACGCACGAAGAGGAGCGATGATTCCGTCAGATACGGCTGGTCGATCGCAAGCGACCGGAACAGATCGTTGAGTTCGATCGTGATCAGCAAGAATGCCAGTAACGTTGTGACGAATTCGAACACGGATAACAAACGCGATCGTTCGGACCCCAGGTCCTCCGGATCCGCGCGCCGCAGCAGCCATACCGCGAACGCCGAGCCGAGGACGAGAACCAACAGCGTCGCCGCTCGCGCGTTCCAGAGGGCGACGAATACCCGCACCGATTCCGCGCTGAACGATCCATCCGTGACAAGATATCGCAGGATCGCAAGCCCGAGCAGGACCAGCGCCGAGCGCCACACGATTCGCTGACGGTAGCCGAAACCGATCATCATGAGTGCGGCCGCTTCGATGGTCCACCATCGGACCGTCTCGAAGTCAACGAATTCGACGGCCGTCGCAACCACAAGGAGCGCAATGGCGACGAGGTCGTTACGCTCCGCTGCAAACCGGTCGGCAAGTGGATTACGCCGCACGGCGACCGCGAGTCCCGCGTACGGCACGCCAAGCATCAGCGCTGTCGCCCCCATCCATTCGTGATGGGCGGGATCGATCATCGCAAAGAGCGCGAAGAACACAACAGCGGCATTCGCGATCGCCGCCGAGTGTTGTGTGAATAGTGCCGGTCGACGGAGCCCTGCCAGGCGCAACGCATCCGCAGCGAAGAAGACGAACCAGAACACGAGAACGAAGAAGGCCGTTACGCCGAGAGCTTCGGGGGTGTACCATTGGTCATACCACGAGATGTAGTAAAGCCAAGTCGCGGCGAACGAGAGCGGTTCCAGCACATACCATTTCGGCGACCGGAAGAGGACCGCAAGGAGTCCGATATTCGCCAGCGCAAGATAGGAGAAGAGCCCGATCTCGTTGTTCGTTCCCGTGCTTAACAACGTCGGCGTCAGAAACGCACCCGCCCATCCAAGCAGAGCAACGGCAAACGAGTTGTACAGCAGGCCCTGGCCCAGCGCCAGGATCGTCACGACCGACATCAGGACGAATGCGAGGGTCTGCGGAACGAGCTGATAGTAGTTGAATGCCGCATATGTGGAAAGATACAGGATGGCGATGCCGGCGCCGACGAGACCTTGTGCAAAGATCTGAAATCCCTTTGCGTGCGTTCGGTACGCACCCGCCAGACACGCAAGCCCGGCGACGGCCCCGACGATGACGCGCAACGATTCGGAGATCCAGTCGTTGTCGAACGCATACTTCAGGAAGAAGCCGACGCCAAGGATGAGCGCAAACGCGCCGATGCGATTCAGCAGTTTCCCGCCGACGAACGCTTCCCACTCCTCTCGCGTCCTCGACGGCGCGGCCGGAGGCGAAGCGGTGCGCGCTTGTTGCGGGATGAGATGCGGATCCGCATGAAGCGATAACTCGACCGACTCTGCGGCCGCAGGTGCGGGAGCCTCTTTGACAACCGGTGGCGGTGGGATCGGAAGCTTCACGCCGGCGACCCGTTCGAGTTCTGATTCGAGCGAGGCAATACGGCGCTTCAGGTCGAGGACCGTCGGAACATGAGATTCCAGATCATTGATCCGACGTCCGTTCGTGATCACCTTGACGAAGGTGAATAGAAGGACCATGAAGAAGAGAACGAGAAAGAACGCGACACCGATCATAGCGTCATCTCCAGGAAGTTCTGAATCCAGAACAGCACGCCGGCAGCGTATTTGCGAGCGGAGAGTGAACGGTATCCCGCCGGACGGACGACCGAACTGTTGTTGTTCCAGTTAATGTCTATCACCAACTTCCGATTCGGATCGACGACCGCCTTGACCACGCGATGATTTGTGTCGTATGAGAATCGGGTCCACCGATACTGTCCGTCCCATTGTTCGACCGCCGTGGTTCCGTCCTCGAACTCCACCAGCACCTCGACCAGCGCCTTCGCCTCTCCCTTCCGCACTACGATCACCTCGGAATGAAATCGCTTCGCATTGTTCGGCAATGCCGCGGAATCGATAGGCGTTCCGTTGAATGTGAAGTATCCATTTGGCTGCGAGAGATCAATGTTCGAGATGCGATCGACGGCGTAATCGAACAGGTCGGAGCTGAACCAGGTATTCTCGAAGAACCAGCGGTAGTCGTTTTGCGTGACGGTGTTGACCGTTTGAATGAAGTCCTCGGTCGTCGGGTGTTTGAAGCGGAACCGGTGATGGAACGTCCGCATCACGCGATACATCATTTCCTCGCCGAGAATGTTCTCCAGCATCATCAACGAGAGCGCCGGCTTGGCATACGAGTTCAATCCGTACGTCTCATTGTACTCCCATCCTCGTCGCGCCATCACGTCGTTCTTCCCCTCCCGGCGAAGCGCCTGCGTTTCGCTGATGAGCCCTGATTCATCGACATCGAACACCCAGGGAATTCCCACATACTCATCTGCCCCCATGCCGCCGAAATAGAAGCGAACATGCTTGAACGGCTTCCAGGCGTGGCGCATCACCCGGTCGGTCGAATACGTATTGAGGCCTTCGTCCAGCCACGCCTCCTCGAACTCGTTGTTGGCGACAAGTCCGTACCAGAACTGATGACCGAACTCGTGGACCGTCACTCCCTCCGGCGAAGATTGCTCGCGTGGCGCAAACATCGACGTTCCGCCAGTGAAGATGGTGGGATATTCCATTCCTCCCGATGCGCTTCCGTTCGCGGGGTCAACGACCGTCACCGCATTGTAGGGATACTCGCCGTACCACTCGCCGTAGAAGCGGAGCGCCTGGAACGTCGCATCGAAGTAGCGATCCGCCATGTGCGCGCGATGCGGCTGCGTCATGACGATCACATCGACCTCCTTCAGCGGATGATGCCGGTCGCGGCGTTCATCCGGGTCGGCCTTCACATGACTGAACCGACGGATGGACACTTCAAGGTCGGGCGACGTTACCCACGCGAAGTCATGGATGTCGTTCTGCTTGAAGCGATGCGTCGTCGTGCTATCCTCGTTCGGCGTGATCGAATACGCAACGCCTCCAGTTGCACCGACGATGTAGCGGTCGGGCACCGTGATGGAGACGTCGTAGTTGCCGAAGTCCGCGAAGTACTCCGTGTGCGCATGAAACTGATGACAATTCCATTCCCCCTTCCACCAGACACCGATCTTCGGGAACCACTGTCCGGCGAAGTGATAGTTGCGAATCGCACCCGTACGCGAAATGGGGAGCGGTTGTTTCGTTTCGAAGTCGAGGCGGAGCGAGAGTGTCGCACCCGCGGGGATGGGCGTTGGCGTTGAGAGCTCGCAGACCGTGTGGTCGTCGGTGTTGTTGTCGTCCGGCTGGATGTAGCGGAACGAGCCGGTGATATCGATCTCTTTGCCGTTCGCCATCCACACAGCGCGGCGGATATTGGTGTAGCCGTAGTCCTCCTGACGCATCTCGGGACGCCAGAGCGACCACCCGTTCTCTTTTACATACGAGGAACGGTTGTTCTTCCAGGCATTATGATAGAGATGGAAGGGGAAGGAGCGCTGCGGTTGGCCGGTGGTGTTGCGCCACTCGAGCAGGGCGGAGCCGCTGATGATGTTGGTTGCGATATCGAGCCGCACATGCATGGTATAGTTGGCGATGCGGTCGCTCGTATCCGGGAGGACGAGGTCGGCGTCCCACGGCGGCGCGCCTTGTTCGAACCAATGCGGCGGCGGCGCGGTCTGCGCGGCCGCGGGGGGAGCGGGGGGGCCGATGAATCGGACGAGAAGCAAGGCAAGAAGGAGCAGGACAACGACCTCAACAGCGCCGACGAAGCGTTTCATAGGACACCGGAACACGTGAGCGGAAGAAGTGAGGTAAGGTAGGGAAATGGGAGGCGGAGTGCAATGCGAGTCTTATCTGGAGGATTTCCACAGATTGACACTGATTACACAGATACGTCTGGAAGTCATCCGTGAGAACCTCATGCAAATCAAACGACAGTAACATCATCTGCAATAATCTCGTAAACTCCCTCTTCAGAACAATCTGAACGGAATCGCCCATGAAGATCCTGGCACTCGAAATTGACATCCCCGGCGTTCCCGACAGCGCTTTCACGGACGAGGTTCTGAAAGAAGAAGCCGCACGCGCGTGGGAATTGCATCAGGAGGGAATTGTGCGCGAGCTGTACTTCCGCGCAGATCGTCCTTCAGCGGTTCTCGTGCTTGAATGCCAATCCGTGGAGGAGGCTAGGAAGCAAGTAAAATAGCGGGAAGCCTGTATGAAAGCGATCGTCTATACAACCTACGGTTCACCCGACGTCCTGCAGCTGCGTGAGGTCAACAAGCCCACGCCAAAGGACGACGAAGTGCTCATCCGCGTGCACGCTGCGACCGTGACGGCCGGCGATGTCAATGTGCGCGGCTTCACGCACGTCCCGCCGGGCTTCGGTCCCCTTCCCCGTCTGATGTTCGGCCTCCGCCATCCGAAGCGCCCGATTCTTGGCACCGAGATCGCAGGAGTGGTCGAAGCGGTCGGAAGCCGTGTCTCGCTGTTCAAGCCGGGCGATTCCGTTTTCGGCATCGGCTCGACTGAGTTGGGTGCGTATGCGGAATATGCCTGCCGGCGCGAGCGTGGCGCACTGGTCCTCAAGCCGTCGAACCTCTCATTCGAAGAAGCGGCCGCTATTCCGTTCGGCGCGGGAACGGCGCTGTACTTCCTGCGGGACAAGGCGAAGCTTCAGCGAGGCCAGCATATCGCCATTCTTGGCGCGGGGGGCGGTGTCGGGGTCTTCGCCGTTCAGATCGCAAAGCATCTCGGCGCGGAGGTGACGGGAGTTTGCAGCAGCGAAAAAGCCGACCTCGTCCGTTCGCTTGGGGCGGATACGGTCGTCGACTACACGAGAGAAGATCTGACCTCTCGCACGAATTCCTTC
>Ga0209079_10000771_pt1 | contig 12415 bp, 8 predicted proteins | sample PPLLaktember2015_2_FD_187259 | JGI IMG/M metagenome (GOLD analysis project Ga0209079, IMG submission 187259) | Freshwater sediment microbial communities from Prairie Pothole Lake near Jamestown, North Dakota, USA - PPLs Lake P7 Core (6) Depth... | ecosystem: Environmental > Aquatic > Freshwater... | reverse complement strand
TGGGCGGATGTCCGGCATGTCCGGGATGGGCGGGATGTCCGGCATGTCCGGCTATTTCCGTATCAGCCCGACGGGTGAAATTTTCTTCTATCCGCTCCAAAGCCAGACGGGCATGAGCGGTATGTCCGGCATGGGCGGTATGTCGGGCATGGGCGGCATGAGCGGTATGTCGGGCATGGGTGGTATGTCGGGCATGGGTGGTATGAGCGGTATGTCCGGCATGGGCGGCATGTCCGGTATGTCGGGCATGGGTGGCATGAGCGGCATGTCGGGCATGGGTGGCATGAGCGGCATGTCCGGCAACTTTGTCCATCTGCCGGGCTATGGTGCGGTCTGGGTCGCCACACCGACCGGGATGAGCGGCATGAGCGGTATGTCCGGAATGGGCGGTATGTCCGGAATGCAAGGAATGCAGGGCATGGGTGGCATGGGTGGCATGTCCGGCATGAGCGGCATGGGTGGCATGGGTGGCATGTCCGGCATGAGCGGCATGGGTGGCATGGGTGGCATGTCCGGCATGAGCGGCATGGGTGGTATGGGTGGCATGTCCGGAATGAGCGGCATGGGTGGCATGGGTGGCATGTCCGGAATGTCTGGCATGAGCGGCATGTCCGGCAACTACGCCTATCTGCCCGGTTATGGCGTGGTCTGGGTGGCCGCACCGACCGGGATGAGCGGCATGTCTGGCATGAGCGGCATGGGCGGTATGTCCGGGATGAGCGGCATGGGTGGCATGTCCGGGATGCAAGGAATGCAGGGCATGGGTGGTATGTCCGGCATGGGCGGCTCCTGGAATCCGCGCTGGTAAAGCGGTTCCAGGGTGCGATGAAGTCCGGGGGCCGCCCCGGACTTCATCGGTGACGGGGCCGCGCAAGCTTTTTTGCCTGGCCCCCACTCATCGAGCTCGTTCATGAAGCCTGCGGATAGCGGGTTGAAATGATTGTTATGAAGACACAATCACATGGAGCAAGAATGAAGGCGCTTGAACAACTAGACGTCGACGATCGGGGGCGTGCAGGGGTTTCCGGCTGGGCAATCCAGGCTGGCCTCTTTCTCGCATTGATGGTCTGCGCTGTCGTGGTCTCCGCGGGGGATGCGGCGTGGGACCGTTACCACCGGGGCAAGTGGGACCCGATCCATTTCAAGCCGGCCATCGAACAGGCCACGGATGACCAGTGTCTCGCGTGTCATCACGACGTGCTCGGCACCAAGCCAAGGACACAATCACCCGCGGGCGTCAAGGCCTCGTCAGTGCTGGCGTGGTATCAGACCCTCGACACCTACACGGGAGACCAGGACACGTTTCACCGCCGTCATCTGGCCACGCCCTTTGCCAGGCAGGTCATGGACCTGAAATGCAATACCTGTCACCAGGGTTCGGATCCGCGCGAGCAGTCGCCCGCTGCGAACGACGCGCCAGCTTCGTTCACATTGAGGAAAACGGTCCATCCCAGAACCTGCCAGCTTTGCCATGGCCAGTTCAATTATCAGGTCATGGGCTTGCCGGAATCGTGGCCGCAATCGCGCGAAGCCTTTTCGAACAACTGTCTGCTCTGCCATGACGGCATCCGGACGCAACGTCACAAGGTGAATTACCTAAGGGCTGACGCCATCGAGACGGCTGGCAGGCAATCGAGTGATGTCTGCTACGGCTGCCACGGCGGCCGGAGCTGGTATCGCAGCTCCTATCCTTACCCGAGGCATGACTGGCCGGGCATGGACAAGGAAGTGCCCGACTGGGCGCGGGATCGACCCAAGGAATCGGACCCGCGATTCCTGTTGGGCATCCCCGCGATCCCCCAGGTCGCTGCCGCATCCAGCCCTGCGACCGGGGAGAAGCCTAAAGCCGCCGGCGAGAAGTCGCTGCCGAAGAAAACGAAATCCCGGCAGACATCCGTGGAGAAGGGAAAAAAATGAGCACGATCGACCTGTCATTTCTTGACAATGTTCTCAGGACGGACCGGCGTGGTTTCCTGAAGGCATCGGCTGCGCTGGGCGGCGCAGCGGCCCTGGGGTTGAAGTCAGGCACGGCGGGGGCTTTTGCCTACGAGCCCTATCCGCGTGACGACGAACTTACGGTCGTGCCGACTTCCTGCGCGCACAACTGCGGCTCGCGCCACATGCTGATCGCCCACAAGAAGGGTGATGTGATCGTGCGCCTGTCGACCGATGACGGCACCTTCCAGGGCGACAAGTGGGGAACGGACACTTTCGAGATGCCGCAATTGCGTGCCTGCCTGCGCGGACGGTCCTATCGCGCACGGATCTACTCGCCTGAGCGGCTGCTGTATCCGATGATCCGGGTCGGCGCGCGGGGCGAAGGAAAATTCAAGCGCGCCTCCTGGGATGAGGCGCTCAACCTCGTGGCGGAAAACATGATCCGCATCCGTGACACCTACGGGCCGACCGCGTTGCTCGATCAAAGTTATGCCGGGGCTTCCTACGGCGTGCTGCACAAGTCGGATCAGATCGAAGGCCTGCTCGGGCGGTTCCTCGGCATGTTCGGCTGCCGCACCAGTTCATGGTCGGTGCCGTCCTACCAGGGCACCACGACCAGTTCGCGCTGGACATTCGGCACCATCGAGGACGGCAACGAGGACGACACGTTCGCGCACGCGAAACTGATCATCATGTGGGGCTGGAATCCCGCCTACACCTTCCACGGCGGCAACACTTTCTACTACATGCGGATGGCCAAGCAGAACGGCTGCAAGTTCGTCGTGGTGGACCCGCAATACACCGACTCGGCTGCCGCTTACGATGCCTGGTGGATTCCCATCAAGCCGAACACCGATGCGGCCATGCTGGCGGGCATGGCGCACCATATCTTTACCGACAATCTGCACGATCAGGCCTTCATCGACAAATTCTGCATGGGCATGGATGCCGGCACCATGCCGGAGTGGGCGGGGCGGTCACCCAACGGCCAGGAGAATTTCAAGGATTACATCCTGGGCAAGTACGACGGGGTGGCGAAGACCCCCGAATGGGCCTCTGCGATCTGTGGCGTTAGTGCCGCGGACATCAAGAAGCTGGCCCACCTTTACGCGACCACCAAGCCGGCAGCCCTGAAGGCGTCGTGGGCGCCGGGACGTGCCGAGTACGGCGAGCAGTACAACCGCATGGCGGCGGCCTTGCAGGCCATGACCGGCAACATTGGCGTGCTCGGCGGCAGCGCGGAAGGCGTGGGCAAGGCCTGGCATGCCGAAGCCGTGGCCTATCCCTATGACCAGTACTCGAACACCTGGTTTGCCAGCATCAAGTCGGATCGCTGGGCACACTGCGTGCTCAACTATCCGAACGTCAGGCGTGAGGAGATCGGTCTGTGGCCGCGCGAGGACCACCTGTCGGGAGTCATACCCAACATCAAGGGTATTTTCTGGCACGGTTCCGACTGGTTCAATCAGCTCACCAACATCAACAAGGAAATCGAGGCGATCAAGAAACTGGAGCTGGTGGTGTGCATGGATCAGACCATCACCCCGTCCGGGCTTTGGGCCGACGTGCTGCTGCCCATCTGCACGCATTTCGAGCGTCACGACGTGGCCCTGCCCTGGTACAAGGGCCATTACTACATCCATCGCCCCAAGGTGATCGAGCCCTTGGGCGAGTCGAAGACCGACTTCCAGGTGTTCACCGAGCTCGCCTGGCGCATCGGCGGCGAGAAGTTCGGCCGTGCCTACAATCCGCGTGCTTCGAGAAATTATTTCCTGCGGGATGATGACGTGGACGAGGCTTACCTGAAGCACTGGTGGGAGGATCGCGTCATGCACCACCAGGCTGTCGCCATGCCCTGGAAGGAGTTCAAGCGACGCGGGGTGTACAAGTTCCAGCTGGACAAGCCGCATGTGGCTTTCCGTGAGCAGATCGAGCAAGGCAAGCCTTTTGCCACGCCGTCCGGGAAGATCGAAATTCTCTGCACCGAATTGTCGTGGGTCGAGGATTGGACCAAGACCCGCTACGGCAGCCATATTCCGTCGATCCCGAAGTGGGTCGAACCGATGGAGTACCTGGGCAACCAGAAGCTGGCCGGCGAGTATCCGTTTCATCTGATCAGCCCCCATCCACGGCACCGCACGCATTCCATCTTCAACAACATCCCCTGGCTGCGCGAGACCTATGAGCAGGAGGTCACCATGAATGCCAGCGATGCGAGGAGGCTGGGCATCGGCATGGGGGACGTGGTGGAAATCTGGAACGTCCGCGGCAAGGTCGTCGTGCCGGTTTACGTCACCGAGCGCATGACGCCGGGCGTGCTGGCCTTGCACGAGGGGGCCTGGATGGACCTCGACGAGAACGGCGTGGACCGGGCGGGCAATCCGGATTTCCTGACCGATGACAATCCCAGCCCGGCAGGCGCCTTCACCTACAACAATGCCATGGTCAATCTACGCAAGACGGACCTGGCGCATCGGCCGGGCTGGGACGTTCTGGCGGCCTCCAAGAGCCATGTCTTCAGACGCGATCTTTGAGGAGAGGAAATCATGACCAAAGCCAGCGAAGAAAAGGATGTCGGCAAGATCAAGGAGGCAGTGAGGCGCCGCAAGAAGGAGGTCTATACGCCGGTAGTGCCGGTCATGCAGATGGGCTTCATCCACAACAATGTGGATTGCATCGGCTGCCGCGCCTGCGAGATCGCCTGCAAGGACAAGAACGGGCTGGCGGCAGGCCCGCGGTTCCGGCGCGTGCAGTATGTCGAGGGCGGCCACTTTCCGGACGTCTTTGCCTACAAGGTGAATCTCTCGTGCAACCATTGCGCGGAACCCGCCTGCCTGCCGACCTGTCCGACCGGGGCGATTTTCAAGCGCAAGGACAATGGGGTGGTGGACATCGATTCCACGCTCTGCATCGCCTGTCGTCGATGCGAGGCAGCGTGTCCCTACGGCGCGCCGCAGTTCGACGCCGCGGAAAAGGTGGTGAAGAAATGCAATATGTGCATCGACGAACTGGAGGCCGGCCGCAAGCCGTATTGCGTGGCAGCCTGCATGATGCGGGTGCTTGATGTCGGCCCGATCGACCAGCTGTGGGACAAGAGCTATTCGACCAAGGCGGTCGGCCCGAATGATCGCATCGTCAAGCAGGTGAAGAACTTTGCCGACCCTTCGCTGACCGGGCCGTCGATCGCTTTCGTGCCGCACAGCAAAGGCGTGGTGGAAGAATGAGCGGCACCCGACAGGCCGTGCCGGGCCGGCTTGCCGTCTTTGGCGTGCTGACGGGGGATGATCTGCGCCTGCTGTCGGCATTGCATGCCAACGAGCCCTGCAAGGAGGGACTGCAGGGGCTCGTCGAATCGGGGTTTCCTTCCAACCTCGGGTTGATTCTGAATTCGGCGCCGGCAGGGCAGGCCATTGAGCTGCTGCACCAGGCATTGCGGGACATGGCTGGCGAGGGACTAAGCCGCGAGCTGCTGGACATCCTGGCGGTGGATTACGCGGACATCTATCTGACCCACGCTTTCAGCGCCTCGCCCCAGGAGTCGGTCTGGTTCGACGAGGAGGGCTGCATTTGCCAGCAGAGCATGTTCCAGGTGCGCGAGTGGTATCGGCGCCATGGTTGCGAGGCGGAAAACTGGCGCATCCTGGCGGACGATCATCTGATCCTGCAACTGGCCTTTCTGGGCGAGCTGCAGCGAACCGGGATGTTTTCCGAAGCGGCCCGGTTTCTGGACGAGCATTTGCTGCGCTGGATCGGACAGTTCTCGGAGCGCGTCGCCGGTCGCTGCGCAACGCGCTACTTTGCCGGACTCAACCTCCTGACCGCCGCCTATCTGGAAGAGCTTCGCAGCCATCTCGAGAAGATTCTCGATGAGCCGCGCCCAGGCGCAGAGGAGATTCAGCGGAGGATGGAACTGGCGGGTTTGAGGGCGGAGCCGATCGCCTTCATGCCCGGCGCCGCACCGGGCTGGTGACCCGTCCTTTTCAAAGGGGGAAAGGCGTAAATCCTGTTGTTGCAAGCGCAATGCGGTCAGTCACGATTTGCTTGTCCCAGCCCATGATGGCAAGCCAGAATCCGACCCGGGACCGGGCTGTCTTGCCAGCCATGGTCCGTACAAGGAAACGGTGCGCTAGCTCTTTGAGGAGGTCCTGCCACGTACCAGACTATGACAAGCCGCGGCAGTCTGTCGCTCAGGTCTGTCGGATGACGGCATGATCGCAGGTGGGGCAGATGCCCCCTCGGCCGCAGGTCGCCGGGGCGGATGCGCTGGGAAAGCGGATATCGTCGATGTGATTCGGATTTGATCGATATGCCCATCATCAAGGGTGAGCGCTGCGTCCACAGCATGATGGAACAGGCGACATGCCAGGCCTGTGTCCAGGCCTGTCCGCGACAGGCAATACGTTTGACGGATGAAGCCTTGACTCTGGACGGCGGCCGATGTGACGGCTGCGGATTATGCGTGCCTGCCTGTCCTGAACAGGCCATTTCTGTCGAGGGCGAACCCCTATTGCGGCAGCAGCTTTGGGGGCGGGCGGAAGCGCTGGCTGCCTGCAGTCGGGCTGTCCTATCCGGGCCGGGTGTTCTGGCATGCCTGAACGCAATCGGGTCGAGCCAGATCTTGTCCTATTATCGCCATGGCATTGCCGTGTGGTACATCGCACATGGCGACTGCGCTGCCTGTTTCTACGGAAAAGCCAGATCATTCGATCAGCACATCGAGGACGCCAACAAGATCCTGCAAAGTCATGCCCTGCCCGAAATTCAGGTGACGCGCGGGGAGCCGGGCACGTGGAGTGCGAGGCGAAGCAAGGTGAAAGTCTCAGAACATCCAGAGCGCCGAAGGACCTTCCTGCGCGCAGTTGTCCGATTGGCGCCGCCCGAGGAGGATTCGCATGCGGCACGGAAATCGCAGGAATACGACGTGCTGATGACAAACTGGTTGCCGAGACCTACGGGTTTGTTGCCTTGGAGCGTCAGTCTCGATGCAAGGCAATGCGTGGGCTGCGGCAGTTGCGCCGAAATGTGCCAGCATGGTGCGATACGCTTGGAAAGCGACTGCGGTTTCCGGGTCGATTCTTTGCGATGTACAGGATGTGGCGTCTGCCGGGACGTATGCCCCGCCGATGCGATCAGGCTGGAAAGACTGGCCCCGGCGAGGCAGTTCGTGATGCCTCTCGCTGCATCCAGGTGCAAGGGATGTGGCAACCCCTTTCACCAGCCAGTCAAGGATGAGCCGGATGAGTACTGCCATGTGTGCCGCAGCAAGCCACACTCGCGGCACTTGTTCCAGGTGCTTTCCTGAGGGGCGGCACACAGGGCTCCTCTCGATAGGCGCGGAGCTTGTATTGAAATCGATCCGGAATGGCGCGTGGCTTCCGGGGGGGAGGCCACATGGCATCTCCTTGCCTTCCGTAGTCAGGCAGCGCCAGTTTCGCTCAAACTAGGTCGGGGGGCTCCAGGGCGGGTCATGATCAGCTGGTTTCGTAAAAGTCTCAATCGCAAGCTTGCAGGCGCTGTCCTGCTGACGCTGCTTGTGCTGTCGACCATTTTTCTTCTCCTGTTTCAGCAAGCCTATCGGGTGCAACTGCAGCAGGAACGGGAAAACACCATCCAGTTGCTGAACGCGCTGCTGCGTTCTTCGCTGGAGAATGCCATGCTCAAAATGGATTTGCAGGGGCTGAGTGAAATCCTGTCGCGATTCGGCGAACAGGAGGGCGTGATTTCGGCGATGGTCGCCAATCCGGCCGGGGAGGTTCGCTTTGCATCGGACCGCGCCCTGTTGGGGAATCTGCTGCCGGGGCTGAGGAAAGCGGCTGGCGATGGCGGCGCCTCATGGCAAGCTTATACCTTGTTGAATCGCATGCCCGATGGTTCTGAAGTCTTGCGTGGCATATATCCGGTGATGAACCAGCCGCCCTGCCAGGGTTGCCATGGAAGCTTGTCCATTCGCCCGGTCAACGGCTTTCTGGTTGTGGATTTCGAGGCGGGTAGCTTGCGCCGTCAGGCAGTCGCCAATGCAGCGGCAATGGCGGGAGCAGGATTTGTCGTGATGCTGCTGACGCTGAGCTTGTTATGGTGGCTGCTGCATCGTTGGGTCATCCTTCCCGTTCGGTCAGTCGAGGAAGCGTCGCGCGAGGTGGCTGCCGGAGCCTACGGCATGCGCCTGCCACAGTCACGGTTGGACGAAACGGGACGCCTGGCTGTTTCCTTCAATATCATGGCCGAGGCGATACAGGCCAATCTGTCCGAGGTCAAACGGCAGAAGCTTTTTTTGCAGACCCTGGTGGATGCCATGCCTGACGCGGTCAGGGTGATCGCCGGCGACTTCCGTGTTGTGCTGGCAAACCATGCCTATTGTTCGATGCTGGGCGTCAGCCATGAAGAAGTGATTGGCCGGCCTTGCCATGTGTCGAGCCATCGAAGGGCAGAGCCCTGTATTGCGACCCTGCAAACCTGCCCCCTGGCGGAATTGAAATCAAGTCAGGAAGAGCTGAAGTTTCTTCAGCGTTTCGAAGACAGCCATGGCGGGCACCATGACGTGGAAATCCATGCTGCCGCGATCGGCAATTCCACTGCGCCTGCGGAAGGCAGAATGATCGTTGAGGTCATTCGGGACCTGGGGCAGGAGGTCCGGTTTTCGCACGAGCAGCGGTTGGCCTCGCTTGGGCAGCTCGCCGCAGGTGTGGCGCACGAGATCCGAAACCCCTTGGGTTCCATCAAAATTGCCTTGCATGCCCTTCTCCACGCGGACCCCGATCGCATCGCCCGGGATGCGGAAATGAAGCACTACCTGGAACTGGTGGAGGGGCAGGTCGACATCTGCGTACAGGTGACAGAAAAACTGCTCAGGCTGAGTCTCTACTCGGATGGGGCCGCAGAGCTGATGGACGTCAATCGGGCTGTGTCGGAGACTGCGTCATTGATGGCGTATGAATCCGAGAAAGCGGGTGTCAGAACGGATATCCGTCTCCATCCCCAAGGGCTGAGGATCATGGCGGCTGAAGGCGACATACGCATGGCACTGCTCAACCTGCTGCAGAATGCGCTACATGCGATGCCGCGAGGTGGCGTGCTTTCGCTCGCAACCAGAGAGGAGGGTGATTGGGCCGTGATCGATGTTGTCGACACAGGGGTTGGCATATCATCCGAGATCCAGCAGCATGTTTTCGAGCCATTCTTCAGCCGCCGGGCCGATGGGCAGAAGGGAACGGGCCTGGGCCTTGCTATCGCCCGCTCATTGGTGCGCCGCCATGGGGGCATGATTGAAATGGAGAGTGAGGTGGGCAAAGGCAGCCGATTTACCATGCGATTCCCTACCGCTGAAAAGCACTTTGCATCCATCGTCGAACAGGATGAGGCATGAGTCGCCCGTTGAAAAAAGCGGCTACGCTGCTTGTCATCGAAGATGACGCCCTGCTGAACAGCCTTCTTTCCCATTTCCTGCGCAGCAAGGGCTATCAGGTCGAGTCCGCGAGTTGCGCCGCCGAGGGCCGCGAGATTCTGGCTCGACTCGAACCCGACCTGATCCTGATGGACGAGAGGCTGCCTGATGCCGAGGGAATGGCGCTGATTTCGGACTTCTCGGAAATCAGCCCGGTCATCATGATGACCGCCTATGGTTCGGTCAAACAGGCGGTGCGTGCCGTTCGGCTGGGCGCCACGGACTACCTGCTCAAGCCGGTGGACATGGAGGAGCTTGAATACACCGTCACGCGCGTGCTGGAAACGGCGCGGCTGCACAAAGAAAATTTCTTTCTCAGGCGTCAGGTTGCCTCCAGGCGGGCAAGCCACCTGATTGGTGACAGCCCCCGGCTGAAGGAAACCCTCGCATTGATCGAGGCCATCGCACCCAGCGACATGACGGTCCTGATCGAGGGAGAGAGCGGCGTCGGCAAGGAACTGGTCGCCCGTGAATTGCATGACCGGAGTCAGCGCAAGGAGGGCAATTTTGTTGCCCTCGACTGCTGCACCCTGCAGGAAAAGCTGTTCGAATCCGAACTGTTCGGCCATGAGCGTGGTGCATTCACGGGCGCGGACAGGGTAAAGCAGGGACTCATCGAACTGGCAGACGGCGGCACGCTTTTCCTCGACGAGATCGGCGAGATCGATGCCGTCATCCAGGCCAAACTGTTACGCATTCTGGAAACGGGAAAATTCCGCAGACTGGGTGGGGTCCGGGAGCTCACCGCGAATGTGCGGATCGTGGCCGCAACCAATCGTGATCTGGCGGGAATGGTCCACGAAGGGAAATTCCGCGACGACCTGTTTTACCGCTTATCCGCCTTCAAGCTCCACGTGCCCTCGCTGCGCGAGCGCCGCGAGGACATTCCGCTGCTGGCGGAGCATTTCCTCTACAAGCAGGCCGCGCGGCACGTCAAGCCGATACGGCCTGCGGCAGTCAAGGTGCTGCTTGCCTATGATTGGCCGGGCAATGTTCGCGAACTGCGCAATGCAATGGAGCGTGCTGCCATTCTGGCTGCTAATGACCGCGAGATAGGTCCCCAGCATTTCTCCCTTTGTGGCCAGGGCCGGCCAAGCAATCTTCGGCTCGCTTTTGATCATGAGCCGACCATGGATGAGATTGAAGGCGACTATCTTCGCTTCCTGGTCAAGAAGTATTCCGGCCGCCGCGCCAAGATCGCCGAAATCATGGGCATGAGCGAACGCAACGTCTATCGCCTGATTCAGAAGCATGCGAGTGAGCTCGATTTGATTTGACCACCAAACAGGCAGTTTGCCGACCTCCGGGGCAGAGGCCGGATGCACCCTATCCCGCCCTTCGACGAGCTCGGGGCGAACTGCGTGGGCGTGACGTTCGGACTGAGCCGGTCGAAGCCGGGGTGCCATGATCCCTCCCTCGAGGTGAGGGGGTCAGGGGGAGGGTGAAGCGCCGCGCACACCTCATCGCTGTTTTTTATCTCCCCACATCCCAAGGAATCACCGTGTTGCGCGTGTTGCACCATGCGTGCGATGTTCAGCAAATTCCCTTTTTGATCGCGGCGGCTTCGCGGTTCCCACGGGGAAGCTTGTCGGTATCGCGCCCCGTTCGTCGAGGGGAGTCGGTCGAACGAGGTACCCGGACTCGCCGCCTGCCTGCACTGAGCGTGCCCTCAACTCACAGCAGGTCGAGCAGCCGGAAGTAGGTCATGGCAAGGGCGAGCGCCGGCCGGCGCAGCCAGGTGCCGGCGGGAAAGGCGCGGTGCCGCAGGCGTGCCATCAGGTCTAAGCGTTCGGCCTGCCCGGCCACCGCCTCGGCGATGAGCTTGCCGGCCATGCCGCTCAGCGCCAGTCCGTGGCCGGAGAAGCCCTGGGCGTAATAGACGTTCGATCCGAGCCGGCCGAAATCCGGCGCCTGGTTCAGGCTGACGTCGACGAAGCCGCCCCAGGCATGCGGGATGGAGAGGTCGGCCAGCTGCGGAAACACCGCCAGCAGGCGCCGCCGCATGGGGCCGACGAATTGGCTTGGCGGGGCGGCCGACTGGCTGTCGCCGCCGCCGAACAACAGCCTGTGGTCGGCGGAGACGCGAAAGTAGTCGAGCAGGTGGTTGGTGTCGCCCGCGGCCGCGCGGTGGCGGATCAGCGCGTCGGCGCGTTCCGGCGCCATCGGCTCGGTGGCGACCGTGTAGGTGACCACGGGCAGGAAGCGCCGCGCCAACCCCGGGGCGATGCCCTTGTCGTATTCGCCGAGATAGGCGTTGGCCGCAAGCACGACGAACCGGCATTTCACCGCACCGCGGGCAGTCCGTACCGTCGGGGCGTCGCCGCGGTCGAGGCCGATGACCGGCGCATCCTCGAACAGCCGGACGCCGGCCGTGCGGGCGGCGGCGGCGAGGCCGAGCGTGTACTTGAGCGGGTGCAGGTGGCCGGAGAACGGATCGAAGGCGGCGGCATGGTAGCGCGGGCTGGCAATCCAGCCGCCGAGCTCGGCACGGGGGATCCACTGCTGCCTGTGATCGTAGACGCGCGCCATGTGTTCGACGCGTGCCTGCAGCGCGCGCGCCTTGCGGGGATTGACCGCCAGGTTGAGGTAGCCGGGGACGTAGTCGCAGTCGATCGCGTGCCGGGCGATGCGCTGCTGCATCAGTTCCAGCCCCTGCATCGAGATGTCCCAGGCGCGGCGGGCGTCGGCCGCGGAGAACTGCGCCTCGATCGTGTCCTCGCCGCCATGGCCGAAGCCGACGATGACCTGGCCGCCGTTGCGCCCGGATGCGCCCCAGCCCACCTTGCGTGCCTCGAGCACGGCCACCGAGTAGCCGCGGGACGCGAGTTCGAGGGCGGCCGACAGGCCCGTCAGGCCGGCGCCGACCACGCACACGTCGGCGTCGATGCGCCCTTCGAGCGCGGGGGACGCCACTGGGCGCCGCACGCCGGCCTCGTAATACGAATCCTGGTTCAGAGCCTGGTCTTGTTTGAGCAGCATCGGGTCCTCCGCCGGTTCGAATTCGACCCTTCGGTTCGCGACGATACCGCAAGCACG
>Ga0209079_10000765_pt1 | contig 12463 bp, 14 predicted proteins | sample PPLLaktember2015_2_FD_187259 | JGI IMG/M metagenome (GOLD analysis project Ga0209079, IMG submission 187259) | Freshwater sediment microbial communities from Prairie Pothole Lake near Jamestown, North Dakota, USA - PPLs Lake P7 Core (6) Depth... | ecosystem: Environmental > Aquatic > Freshwater... | reverse complement strand
GGAAAATGTCGCATCGGGCACTCTGGAAGATTCAGGACGCCAACAACCAGACATTTGAGATGTACGGGACCCACGGCCACGGCGGCAAAGAGATGAAGTTCCTGGAGATCGTGTATACGCGGAAACCGTGATGGTGCAGCATTGAATTCGATCGGGCAACATGCTTGACTAGGTGCTCCACACCGTCACCTAAGGAGGGCGCTTATGCAACGGACGATTGGACTGTTGGCCTTGGCTCTGATGCTCACGACGCTGAGTGGCTGCAGTTATTTCTTCTATCCCCGCGCCGGGGACTACGCGACGGAGGCCAAAGGCGCCAGCGGCGTCGAAACGATGATCAACCTCACGAATATGATGGAAGCCACCGCGACGAAAGCCAAAGGCGGCAAGGGGAAGGACAACGCCCTGGACGACTACCACAACCAGCTGCATGCCCTGCTGGATTCATTTTGCGACGTGACGAAGGAACAAGCCAGGACGCCGGCCTATGATCTGGCTGTGACTCACAAGAAAGAATTGACCGCCATCTTCTGGCGGCTGTGGAAATTCAAAGACGATCAACCGCAGCGCGACCAGCATCTGGATCTCTCTATTACTGAATTGAAAGAACTGCGGGAGACGCTGCAAACCTTGAAATAATCGTCAGACGGAGGCCGGTGATGAAAGCTTCTCATGCCCCAGTGAGTAGCGGAGCCGTGACATTGCTGATCGGCACCAGGAAAGGCGCTTTCACCCTCAAGAGCGACCGGGCGAGACGCACATGGAAAGTTTCGTCCCCCATGTTCCTCGGCCACATCATCCATCATGTCGTGGCCGACCCGCGGGATCGTCGCACGATCTTGATGGCCGCCAGTACCGGCCATCTCGGCCCGACGATCTTCCGCTCAACCGACCGAGGCAAGACGTGGAAAGAAGCCGCGAAGCCGCCGGCCTTTCAGAAGGCCGACGAAGGCGGGAAGGGCCGCTCGGTCGGCCACGTCTTCTGGCTGACTCCCTGCCATGCGAACGAATCGAATGTGTGGTACGCCGGCACCTCGCCTCAAGGTCTCTTCCGCTCGAAAGACGGCGGCACGACGTGGGCGCCGTTTTCCTACATCAACGAGGATCCCCAATACATCGAGTGGATGGGCTCCGTGCAAGACGGCACGCCGGACGGTCCGAAGCTGCACTCGATCATCGTGGACCCGCGCGATCCCCGGCATCTCTATTTTGCCATGTCGGGCGGCGGCGTGCATGAATCCGGCGATGGCGGGAAGACCTTCGTGCCGCTTATCCAAGGTCTTGACGTGGTCGAGGGATTCAGTCCGTCCGTCGTGACCTACCACGATCCCCATTGCGTGCGGCTCTGTCCGAGCAATCCGGATCGGCTCTATCAGCAGAATCACTGCGGCATCTACCGGCTCGATCGCCCCTCCGATACCTGGGTGCGGATCGGCAAGAACATGCCCAAGAAGGTCGGCGACGTCGGATTTCCGATGGTCGCACACCCGCACGATGCGGATACAGCCTGGGTGTTCCCGATGGACGGCGCGACCGTCTGGCCGCGCGTGAGTCCGGATGGAAAACCGGCCGCCTATGTGACAAAGAATGCCGGGAAAAGCTGGACTCGCCAGGACAAGGGCTTCCCGCGATCGAATGCCTGGTGGACGGTGAAGCGTCAGGCCATGACCAATGATGCCCACGAGGCCGTCGGGCTGTATGTGGGTACGACGCAGGGCGAGATCTGGGCGAGCAGGAATGAGGGAGCAACCTGGGCCTGCATCGCCCGGCATCTACCAGAAATCTATTCAGTGGAGGCGGCCTGTTTCGGAAAATGACGATCCATATCCCCAGCGCATTGCAGTCCTACACGGCGCAGCAGAGCGAGGTTTCGGTGGAAGGCTCTACACTCGCCGAGATGCTGGCCGCGTTGGATCGACATTTCCCCGGCATCCGGTTTCGCATCATTACGGAACAGGATGCTATCCGGCCACACATCAGAATCTTTGTGAACGACGTACAGTTCCAAGACTTGTCAGCACCACTCAGCAAGACCGATACTGTCTACATCGTCTGCGCCCTCAGCGGCGGATAACCTGAGAGGAGACACCATGCCGACTCCCGACAACGCCAAGCTCATCGAAGGTCAACGTCAGGACTGGAACCGCGTCGCCGGCGGCTGGGAAAAATGGGACCGCCTATTCGAGGAACAGATGGCCTTCGTCAACCATCGCCTCGTGGCCGACGCCCGGCTGCGCGCCGGATTGAAAGTTCTCGATCTTGGATCCGGCACCGGCTACCCGGCCCTGCTGGGCGCACAGGTAGTCGGACCGACCGGGAGCGTCATCGGCATGGACCTCGCTGAACAGATGCTCGCCGCCGCGGAGCGCAAAGCGAAGCGCCTTGGCCTGAACAACATCTCATTTAGAACCGGCGATGTGACCAGCCTGCCGTTTGATGCGAATTCGTTCGATGCCGTCACCAGCCGCTTCTGCCTGATGTTTCTCCCGGAGATCCCGAAAGCTGCGACCGAGATCGCCCGCGTGTTGAAGCCAGGAAGCTGGGTGGCGGCGGCGGTCTGGTCCGCACCGGAAATGAATCCTTCGATCGGGCTCTCGATGACCGCTATCAAGCAGGTGATCGAGCTGCCGCCGCCGGATCCCACTGCGCCGGGAATCTTCAGATTGGCCAAACCGGGTGAGCTCGCCGGACTGTTTCAGCAAGCGGGGTTGGTCGATGCCGTCGATCAGGAATTCCTTGCCGACTGGACCTATGGTTCGGCTGACGAGTATTACACCAGCCTGATGGAAATCGCCGCGCCGGTGCAGAATCTCATGGCGAAGCTGACCGAGGCGCAGAAACAAGACGTCAAACAGCGCATTCTTCAGGCCGCGTCCAATTACACCAGCGGCGGCCGCATCGTCTTCCCGATGGCCATCCGCATCGTCACGGCCCGCAAACCGGTCTAGAACCAGTCTAGAACCAGTCTCACAATCTCCTCCCCCTTTCTAAGGGGAGGCTGGGAGGGGCAGAGTTTCCGCCTGCGGCTTCTACACAGTCGTCCGACCATAGCCCTGGTAGCCGGCTAGCGCTTCGACCTCCCCTACCCCTCCTTACGAAGGAGGGGGCAGATAGAGCGTTAAGATACCGGAAGCAGAATTTTGAGGTAGGGTCTAGATGGCCAAGACGGATGGCTTCAAGGATTTCGTGCTGGACCAACTGGCCGAACTGCGCGGACTCACCTGCCGAGCCATGTTCGGCGGCTACGGTCTGCGCTATAGAGACACATTCTTCGGTATCATTCACAAAGGCCGGCTGTACTTTAAAGCCACACCGGAGACCGTCGAATCCTATCGCGCCCTGGGCACGAAGCCTTTTCGCGTGACCAAGACGATGACGCTCAAAACCTACTACGAAGTACCTGCCGACATTCTCGAAGACTCCGCTCAACTGATTGAGTGGGCCGAGACCGCCGGCACCGCTCCGTGCCCCCAGCCGGGACGGCGGCGGCGCGCCGCTTCCAAAGCTCACAAATCCAAACCCGCTCGAATAACCCGCGCCCGTGCATAGCTGACGGCTCGTGTAAAACCATAGCAGCCGGCTCAATTGAGACTTATAATGGTCGCGATGCCAGCCAACGTGGGTTCAAAGCTCTCCACTTCGTCCAATGGTTGCACACGGCTGGTCCGCCGTACTCTGTTCCTGACTGCCTGTTCACTCCTCTTGCTCGGCCACCCATCATTCGGAGCGGATCCATCGCCCGCACCCCTGCTCTGGCGTACGGCCCCAGCAACCAATCCATCCGGTCAACCACTGTCTCCAAAGAAACCGTCGATCCTCCGCGAACGCGAAATCGTATTCGATGGGCCCCTGGTGAAAACGTTGAAGGACGCCGCAGCCAGGCCGCTTTCGCCGATTGCCGTCGAGCTCTTCGACGCAGGGCGGTATGAGCTGGACGTGATCTCCACCCTTGCGCGCAACAATGACACGAGTTTCATTCGCGGGCAGCTGAAGCCGCAGGACTCCGGCGAGTTTTCGCTCGTCCTCAACGGCTCCACTGTGACAGGCACCCTTCAACTCGGCCGGCGCGTCTTCAAGATTGAGTCACTCGGCAACGGGCGGCACCGCCTGATCGAGATCGATCCGGAGCAAGAGTCGAAAGAATAACGAACGCAGGTCCCTTATGCCGGCATGGCCAAGCACAGCATTCCTCCTGGCCGATGCGGTCCTCTTCCTCCATCTCGCCTTTGTCCTCTTCGCCCTGTTCGGCGGACTGCTGGCGCTGAAGTGGCGGAGCGCTATCTGGTTCCATCTGCCCGCCGCAGCCTGGGGAGCCTTCATCGAGTTCAGCGGCTGGATTTGTCCACTGACTCCGTTGGAAAATTGGCTGCGCGAACAAGGAGGGGCACGGGCCTACGAAGGAGATTTCCTCGGTCATTACCTGCTTACCCTCCTCTATCCAGATAACCTCACTCGTCCCGCGCAGTTGATTCTAGGCCTCTTCGTGATCGCCATGAACACAGCAATATATCTATGGCTCTGGCGAAAAGACCGGCTGCACCGCTCCCACCCCTGACGCATAACGAGAAAAGCCGGGCAGGGCTTTACGAATCTCACCGGCGTTTAGATGCATCAGCCACCTGGCATATTCGGGCTTTCTCTTCTCTCACACATTTCTGCATCCAATGTTCCACCCCACACATCCGCTGCGCGGTCCCTCTCGTAGGATTGGACAACAGAGCAAGACACCAGTCACTCAACGATTCCAACTAGGGAGGAGACCTATCATGACATCGCACATCGCAACCTATCTCACCATCGGCGGGCTGTTACTGACACTGAGCGGCTGTAACACCGTGGAACCAGCGGGCGGCAAAGCAGCCGCAGACAAACCCTCCGGTATGGCATCAGCCATGCCAGCCAACTCAGGCCCGGACGGCACACTCCCGCTACCGGCCAACTACAAATCCTGGCCAAAGTTCCTGACGGACATTCCGAAAGGTGAAGCCAAACAGGTGCGCGACATCTACATCAACCCGACCGGCGCACGAACCTCAGCCGGACAGAATTTCCCGAACGGCACCGTGATGGTCATGGAGATTTACAAAGCCAAGATGGACGGCGACAAGCTTATGACCGGCATGGATGGGAAGCCGGCGAAGGGCGATCTGGCGAAGGTCTTCGTGATGGGGAAAGAACAGGGCTGGGGCGACAAACTGCCTGAGAATCTAAAGAACGGCGACTGGGCTTATGCCGCCTACGATGCGACCAGCAAGCCGCTGATGGAAGACTTCACCAAATGCCGCGCCTGCCATACCCCGCTGGCGCAAAAAGATTTCGTCCACCGCTACGACGAATACTTCCAGACCAGAGGACGGATGTAGCGCTCCGGTTCAGCGGCGGCGCACAGCGCCGTCCGCTGAACCGGCTTATTAGGCGTCATCTGACATTTCGGTCTGAACTCTGGGAAGAAAAGAAATCACCTCCGGCTCCATCTCCTGCCGCAGAGCGAAGCAGTGCTCTTGGAGTTTGAGCGCCATCACGCTCAGTAGCTGCATTGCTTTCGGTAGCAGAGGCGTCGCGTATGCGCTTGCGTTCTTGGGAATCACCATGGAACCGCGATCTGTTTCTATAACGAGGGGTATCGCTACATTCGCATCGGCATCCGAATGGGCCATCATCGTGTTGCGATCCTCGAGCACCGTCTCGTGCAATGCGAGCTCCTCCGCGTTGAGATTGCGAAGCACTCGACCTGGTAGCCGATTATGAGCGAGATCACTCCCGTTGTTGAGGAAGGGCCGGGAATAGGCGACGACCGTTGCCATGTTCAGCGCAATGACGAGGTGCCGATTCTCCCTCGGATAGTTGTGGTAGAGATCGCCGTCAACGAGGAGAGACGCAATCTCGTGCGCCTGCTTAAAGTCGTTGTACGAGATCAGGATACGATTGAACAGTCGGAGCTTCCCAAACTGCTCGTCACTGAGGCCTAGACTCTGTTGAACGGTCGACATGACGCATACCAATGTCTAACTGATCCGCAAAGAGCCGGATCCAGCAATTCTGTCCGTATAACACGCCCCTATAGTTCGTGAACCTTACGCCATGCCTGCTGCCCTTTCAATGGGTTGCGCCGGTGGGACTATTTACCACTGGCTCTTATACGGATCGGCATCACACCAGTCCTTGTACCAGTCAGCAGGCTGCGGGTACTGGCTCTCACATCTAATCAGCTCCCGGTTGACGTAGATCGGGAAGGGTTGATACAAAATCACGATCTTTGGGTTATCGCGATGATGAGGCCACTATGCCGATAGATGAAATCGAGAAAAAAGTCAGTGACCGTTACGCCAAAGCCGCCAGTACGGGAGAGCAGATGTGCTGCCCGACCAGTTATGACATGGCGAACCTCAAATCGTTCATCCCGGAAGAGGTCCTCAAGATTTCGTATGGTTGCGGAACCCCGGCCGGACTGAACACCGTCAGTGCCGGAGAGACCGTCCTGGACATCGGGTCAGGCGGCGGGATCGATTGCTTCGAAGCCTCCCGTCTCGTCGGCCCCACCGGACAGGTCATCGGGATCGACATGACCGATACGATGCTCGACATTGCGCGAAAGAATGCCGTGGTCGTCGCCACCAACCTCGGCTATCCCGCGTCCAACGTCGAGTTCCGCAAGGGAATGGCCGATGCGATGCCGGTCACCGACAACACCATCGATCTGATTATTTCCAATTGCGTGATTAACCTCGCTCCCGACAAGCGGAAGGTCTTTCGCGAGATGTTCCGCGTCGCCAAGCCAGGCGGGCGATTCACGATTTCCGACATCGTCGCCGACCAGGCTGTTCCGCAATACCTCGTGCATGATACGGAGAAATGGGGCGACTGTTTATCCGGCGCCCTGACATTGACTGAGTACATGGCCGGGATGACCGAGGCCGGGTTCGTCGGCCTGCATCTGATCAAGTCGTCCCCCTGGCAACGGATCGACGGCATTCATTTCTTCTCCGTCACACTGACCGGCTACAAACTTCCAGCTGACGCATCGGTACGTCCAACGCGTTATGCCACCCTCCGGGGCCCCTTCAGCCGCGTAGTCGATGAACGAGACACCACTTACATGCGCGGCATTCCACAGCCACTGACTCCGGAACTGGCGCTACTGCTGAGCCGGCCACCCTTCGCGTCGCTGTTCATATTCTCCGAGGCTCCCCAGTGGCTCAACCGCGAGGACCCGCGATGGACCGCCGTGTTTCCTGAACAGGCTCCCTGTAACTGGAAAGGGGACTACGCTCTCTTGGCCGGCCCGTTCCTGGAAGCGCACGATGATGATCACCATGTCTTCCGCCGCGGCGAGCCGGTTGAAATCTGCTCGAAGACTCTCAAAGTCCTTGAGACGGAGGGTTACGCGCCGCACTTTGCTATTCTCAATCGCGCCGGCCAGCCCGTGGGCGGCGACGCGGTGAATTGCGCGCCGACGGGCGGGTGCTGCTAAAGGCGACAATGGCGCTCACCCTCCTAGGCCGTCACAATCCTCTCGCCTCTTCGACGGAGCAGCTTCGCATTCTCGACGAGACCGCCAACATCACTCCGTTTGCAACCCGTCTCACTCAGGCCGGGTTGCCTTCACTTCAGGCCTCCGGGATCACCGTCTTCCAAATCAACGTCGGCAAACTCTGCAACCAGACCTGCCGACATTGTCACGTGGATGCGGGGCCCGACCGCACGGAGAGCATGTCACGAGAAACGGCGGAACTCTGCATCGCCGCGTTGGCTCAGACCGACATTCCCACTGTCGACATCACCGGCGGGGCGCCGGAACTGAATCCGAATTTTCGGTGGCTGGTGGAGCAAGCCCGTGCACTGGGCCGCCATGTCATGGATCGTTGCAATTTGTCGATTCTACAGATCCCCTCACAGTCCGACCTCGCAGAGTTTCTCGCAGCGCACCGCGTGGAAGTGGTCGCCTCACTGCCCTACTACCGGGCCAGTCAGACCGACGCGCAACGCGGAGCAGGCATCTTCGACAAATCCATTGACGCGCTTCGGCTCCTGAACCAGCTCGGGTATGGACGAGAAGGAAGCGGGCTGCTGCTTAATCTGGTGCATAACCCGGTGGGCGCCTTTCTCCCGCCGAAGCAGGATGCGATCGAAGCCCAATTCAGGAAGGAACTCCGCGCCAGGCACGGCGTGGAGTTCAACCACCTCTATACGATCACCAATATGCCGGTGAGCCGGTTTTTGGAGTTTCTGGTGGATAGCGGAAACTATGAAGGCTACATGGAGCGACTGGCCAATGCCTTCAATCCGTCGGCGGCGGCTGGAGTCATGTGCCGCTATACGCTCTCTGTCAGCTGGGACGGCACACTCTACGACTGCGATTTCAACCAGATGCTGGAACTGCCGGTGGATCACGGGGCGCCGGGTCACATTCGTGACTTCGATCCGGCGCTCCTCAATCAACGACGGATCATCACCCGCAACCATTGCTACGGCTGCACGGCCGGATCCGGTTCTTCGTGCGGCGGAGCCGTTGCTTCCTAGCCACAGCAGGACAAACGTCCAGCGCTTCGACGAGACCTCCGGTCTGGCGGTTGCGTCGCACGATCCACTCTGCTAGTGTGACCGCTGGTCACGACTATCCACTATCCCCCCCAATATCTATGGTCTGGAATCCCAACGATCCCTGGAATAAAAAGAACGACAACATCGACGATGCATTGAAACAGGCGCAGTCGCACTTGCAAGGGCTCATTCCGTCCGGCGGGATGAAAAGTCTGCTGCTCGTGGGCTTGCTGGTCTTTGTCGCCTGGCAGAGTGCGTTTATCGTCGCGCCGGATGAAGAAGGCGTCGTCAAACGATTCGGCATCCCCGTTCGTACGGTTGGCCCTGGCCCGCACGGCAAGATCCCCCTGATCGAATCGGTCCTGCAGCCAAAAGTTGAAAAGCTTCACCGTATTGAAGTGGGATTCCGTACGGACCGGCAGGGGCGCCAGCAGATGCTCGCGCAGGAAGCGCTGATGCTGACCGGCGACATGAACATCCTGGCCATCGAGTTTATCGTGCAATATAAGATTAAGGAGTCGGCGAACTATCTCTTCAGCGTCGCAGAGATCCACGAGACGATCGGCAAAGCCGCCGAGGCGTCGATGCGTGAAGTCGTCGGCAAGAGCAAAATCGACGAAGCCCTCACGACCGGCAAAGCCCAGATCCAACAGGACACCTTGGTGTTGCTGCAATCCATTCTCGACCAATATCAGAGCGGCGTCCAGATCGCGGCGATTCAGCTTCAGGATGTGGATCCGCCGGAAGCCGTCGCGGCCGCATTCAAAGACGTGACCAATGCCAAGGAAGATCGCGAGAAGCTGATCAACCAGTCTCAAAGCTATCGCAACGACATCCTCCCCAAAGCCAAAGGCGAAGCAGCGCAGGTCGTGAACCAGGCCAAGGGCTACGCCCAGGCGCGACTGAATCGCGCACAGGGAGAGGCCAACCGGTTCGTTGCCACGCTCAAAGAATACAACCAGGCCAAAGATATCATCAGCAAGCGACTCTATATTGAAACGATGGAAGAGATTTTGCCCAATATCGACAAAGTGATCATCGACGGAAAAGGCGGAGAGCGAGTCCTCCCCTACCTCCCGCTCGATCGACTCAAATCGCGGACCAACGCTCCCGCAGAGGAACAGAAGCCATGACGAAGCAAGGCCTGACTATCGCGCTGCTCGTCGTTGTCGGAGGCCTGTTTTTACTAGGGGCCTCACCGCTCTTCATCGTCGATATCACTCAGAACGCGATTGTGGTCGAACTCGGAAAGCCGAAACGCAATCTCACCGAACCGGGGCTCTACGCAAAAGTACCGTTTATTCAAGAAGTCACCTACTTCGATAAGCGCTTGTTGGACTACGACTCGGACCCCCAAGACGTGATTACGCAGGACAAGAAAACGCTCCTTCTCGACAACTATGCCAAATGGCGAATTGTTGATCCCTTAAAGGTCTATCAAAACTTTCAAAGCCAGCGCGGGGCGCTCCAGCGGTTGCACGATATTATTTATTCAGAACTCCGTGTCGAACTCGGACGCCACGATCTCCTAGAGATCGTCGCCACCGGACGCCACGACCTCATGAAGATCGTCACCCAACGATCGAATGAGAAGGCTTCCGCCTATGGGATCGAAATTCAGGATGTGCGAATCAAACGCGCTGACCTTCCTGAGCAGAATGAGAAGGCCGTGTTCGCCCGCATGCAAGCTGAACGGGAACGGCAGGCAAAGCAATACCGTGCGGAAGGCGCAGAAGAAGCGCAAAAGATTCGGTCTGAAGCGGAGAAAGATCGAGAGATCATTCTGGCCCAGGCCTATAAGGAGTCTGAAGAGCTACGGGGAGCCGGAGATGCGAAGGCGTTCAAAGTCTACGCTGATGCCTATCGGCAGGATCCGAAGTTCTTTGAATTCACCCGTTCGATGGAAGCCTATAAGAAAACGTTCAAAGATAAATCGACCCTGGTGATGAGCCCGGATTCAGAGTTCTTCCGCTACCTGAGACAGCGCTAACGCCCGCTACGAAAGTCCGATAATTTCTCCGCTCACCGGATCCAGGTCAATCCGTTCGCCGGCCGGTTTCTTCGGTAAACCGGGCATCAACTGAATTCCCGAGCAGACCGCCGTCACAAATCCGGCTCCCGCGAGAATACGCAATTCCTTGATCGGAACCGTAAAGCCAGTCGGTCTCCCCTTAAGCGCCGAATCATGCGATAAAGACAACGGCGTCTTCGCCATGCAAACAGGGAGCCCCCCAAATCCTAGAGACTCGGCTGCGTCAATCTGACGATCCGCCGCCGCCTCAAAACTGACCCCGGCTGCCCCGTACATCTTCCTGGCAATCGTTTCGATCTTCTTTCTGATCGGCCAGCTCACATCGTAGAGATGAGTAAAATTCGCGGGCTGCTCCACCGCACGAACCACGGCATCGGCCAGTCGTTCAGCGCCTCGCCCTCCATCAGTCCAATGCGTCGAGACGGCGGCATCGATCGCGCCAACCTCTCGAGACCGGTTCCGCACCCACTCCAATTCGGCATGAACATCATCTTTGAACGCGTTGACGGCAACGACGACCGGAATTCCGTGGGCTCGCGCGTTGGCAATATGTTGTTCCAGATTAGCAAAGCCCTTCTCCAGGGCAGGCATATTGGGACCGGTCAATCCAATGGGTAACGGCGCACCGGCTCTGGCGACTCCTCCTCCACCATGCAGCTTCAGGGCTCGCAAGGTCGCCACCACGACAGCCGCTGCCGGCTTGAATCCCGACACGCGACACTTGATGTTGAAAAACTTCTCGGCACCCAGATCACTTCCAAACCCTGCCTCTGTAACGACATAATCCGCACACCTGAGCGCCACGGCATCGGACAGAATGGAGCAATTGCCATGCGCGATATTGCCGAACGGCCCGGTATGCACAAAAGCCGGCGTTCCCTCTAACGTCTGCACCAGGTTAGGCAGCAAGGCATCTTTCAATAGGACGGCCATCGCCCCCGCACAGCCCAACTCTTCAGCGGTCCCAACGGCACCGGATTGTTTCAATCCCACCATGGTCCGGCCAAGCCGTTGGCGGAGGTCTGCCTGACTCGATGCCAAGGCAAGGATGGCCATGATTTCGGAAGCTTCGGTGATCACAAATTGGCCACTATGCCGCTGCGCCTCTTCTCCTATCATGACCTGGCGGAGCGCACGGTCGCTGACTCCCAACGTTCTGGGCCAGGTAATTCGCTCTATATCCAAGCCGCGCTCATTTCCATGGAAGAGATGATTGTCCAGGAAGGCGGAGAGAAGATTGTGGCTCGTAGCGACCGCATGGGCATCACCCGTAAAATGCAGATTGATCTCCTCCATGGGAAGCACCTGAGCACGCCCGCCTCCGGTGCCGCCACCCTTGATTCCAAATACCGGACCGAGGGACGGCTGCCGAAGCGTCACAGCCGCGCGCTTGCCTAACCGGGAAAGCCCCATAGCCAACCCGATTGATGTCGTCGTCTTTCCTTCGCCAAGAGGAGTCGGGTTAATCGCGGTCACCAAAACATACCGCCCTAATGGGCGGGCCTTGAGGCGATTCAATGCCCCCAATGAGATTTTTGCCTTGGTCGAGCCGAATGTTGCGACTTCGTTGGCTTGCAAGCCAAGCTGTTCGGCAATATCGAGAATGGGTCGAGGTCGAACGGATCGGGCGATTTGGAGATCAGTCACAATAACCCTGTCACAATAAAATTTTGATGACGGATGTACTGCGCAACCTACACTACGCCTCTACGAGTAGGCTAGAGGGAGGAAGCAGGAAAAAAGAAGGGCTCGAGGTTTCCCTCAAGCCCGGCATAGAAGACAACCTAGAGAGTCGGGAAAATCCTACTCAAGAATATACTTGTTGGGGTCAAGCGCCTGGCCGTTGACCTTAACCATATAGTGAAGATGGGGGCCGGTTGCCAACCCAGT
>Ga0209079_10000763_pt1 | contig 12469 bp, 10 predicted proteins | sample PPLLaktember2015_2_FD_187259 | JGI IMG/M metagenome (GOLD analysis project Ga0209079, IMG submission 187259) | Freshwater sediment microbial communities from Prairie Pothole Lake near Jamestown, North Dakota, USA - PPLs Lake P7 Core (6) Depth... | ecosystem: Environmental > Aquatic > Freshwater... | reverse complement strand
GTGAGGTCCAGTGTGCGAACGTACACGTTCTGGACGTCGATGACGAGGAGCGCCGTCTCACAGGCCTGGGAGACGACCGCCGCCGCCATCACCACGAGGAGCGCGGCTTCGACGCAAAGGGACAGTCTTCTCGATCCGTTCATTCGTGATGCCTCCTCCGTCCCGATGGCGCGCCACGCTGGGCGCGTGCGCATTCTCCCGCGTCGGTCGCCTTCGTGCAACTGCGTGCGGATTCCCCTGCGCAGCGCTGCTGCTCTCTCGGGTCACGAATCGATCCAGCCGGCGGAGCGCGTCGACCTCCGCGCGATCTCCGAGCGCCGCCCGGCGAATCGCCCGGCCGAGGAGGTCGATCGTCTGGTCGTAGAGGGGGCGGTCGACCGGGTAGGGGATGCCGTCCTTGCCGCCGTGGGCGAATCCGTAGCGGGCGGGGTCGTCGAAGCTCGGCGCCTTGCCGTACACGAGTTCCGCGACGAGCGACAGGGCGCGCAGGGTCTTCCCGCCGACGCCCGGCAGCATCAGAAGCTCCTGGAACGTGCTCGCCTGCGCCTCGTAGGTCTTCGTGAAGATCCGACTCAGCCGGTCGGGGGCGACGTCGGCGAGCAGGATCTCGTGGCGCTTCGGAAGCGAGAGCCGCTTCAGCGTCGCGAGCTCGCGGACGACCTCGCCCGGGCGCGCCCGCGCGAGGTCCACACTCGCTTCGCGGGTTCCCTCGCTGTCCCGCGCAACCAGGTTCAGCGTCGGCGCGCGATGGTCACAGCAGATGGCGGCGTGGGGCTCGCACACGAAGTCGGCGACTCGTTCCGAAGTCCAGTGGTACCGCCGGGCCATCCCGTTCGACTCGTTCATGCCCTGCTGGACCACGGCCCAACGGCCGCCGCGGTCGAAGAGGAAGACGTGGTGGTAGATCTGGTATCCGTCTTGAACGGCCGCACTGTCGACCTTGGCGGAGGTGCGGCTGGCGTCGACGAGAGAGACGGCGTCCGTTCCGACCTTCTCCGACCAGGCGACGATCTCGTCCGGCGTCTTGCGCGACGCGTTCCCTTTGCCGCCGGCGACGAACAGGCCGAGGTTCTCTTCCTCGCCGCGGATCCCTTCCTTGATCGCGCCGCACGCCGTCGTGGTGACGCCGCTCGAGTGCCAGTCGAAGCCGAGGACACAGCCGAAGGCCTGGAACCAGTGAGGGTCGCTGATGCGGTCGAAGAGCCCGGCCGATCCTTCTTCAAGGACGACGAGCTCGACGACTTCGCGAGCGAGCTTCGTCATCCGAAGAAACAGCCATCGCGGAGCCCGTCCGTAGTGAAGAGGAAGGTCGGCAACGCCCGTGCGCATGCCGCGAGTCTACCACGCCCGCCGGTCCCTGACACAGGAAGGAATCGATTCTACCGCAGAGGACGCAGAGCGGCGCAGAGAAGAAGAGGACAGCGGAAGGCGAGGAACTCGCTCCTCGTGCCGGCTGCCGTCCGCCGAAGGTCCCTCTGCGTTCTCCGCGCACCTCTGCAGTCGGCAGGTCTTCTAGGCGGGCGTCTCCGTCTGGACCCTCGGCACGATGATTCGATCGACCAACCCGTACTCGACGGCCTCTTCCGCGCTCATGTAGTAGTCGCGGTCGGTGTCCTTCTCGATCTTCTTCGGCGACTTGCCGGTGTGCTCGGCGAGGATGCGGACGAGCACGTCGCGCATCCGCAGGAGTTCTTCGGTCTGGATCTTGACGTCGGCGGCTTGCCCTTGGGCGCCGCCGAATACCTGGTGGAGGAGGATCCGCGAGTTCGGAAGCGCCGACCGCTTTCCCTTCGCCCCCGCCGTCAGCAGAACGGCGGCCATGCTTGCGGCCTGGCCGATGCAGATCGTCGCGACGTCGCACTTGACGTAGCGCATGGTGTCGTAGATCGCGAGGCCGGAGGTCACCGAGCCGCCCGGGGAGTTGATGTACAGGCGGATGTCCTTGGTCGGGTCCTTCGCGGCGAGGAACAGGATCTGCGCGATCACGACGTTCGCTACGTCATCGTCGATTCCGTCCCGCAGGAAGATGATCCGATCCTCAAGCAGGCGCGAGTAGATGTCGTACGTCCGCTCCGCGTGTCCGGAGTGATCGATGACGAACGGGATCTGGGCAGGCATCACTCCTCCTTTGAGGGAGTCGCAGGAAGCTCGACTTCCTTCACCACCGCGTGGTCGCAGAGCACGTTCAAGACGCGCTCGTTAACCTTGCTGGAACGGTATTCGGACCAACGGTCCTCGGCGCGCAGCCGCGCGGCGAACCGCAGAGGGTCTTCGCCCGCCGCCTCCGCGTCGCGTTTCGCCGCCTCTTCGAGTTCGGCGTCGTCGATAGCGACCTTCTCGGCCTCGGCGAGCTTCCGCAGGATGAGCTCCCGTCGGAGTCGCAACTCGATCGACTCGCGGAGTCCCTTGCGGAAGTCCTCCTCGGTCGTCTCGCGCCGCTTCAGGTACTCCTCGAACGTGAGCGACGAGCGCGAATCGGCGAGCGACTCCTTGATCTTCTCGATCTCCTCGTCGATGAGTTCGGCGACGAAGACCTCCGGCAGCGGGATTGCGGCCTTCGTCACGAGCGTATCGACCAGCTGCGCTTCGAGAGCCCGACGGCGCAGCTCGCTACGGCTCTGGTTCAGCCGCGTGCGGATGTCGGCCTTGAGCGCGTCGAGCCCGTCGAAGCCGGCATCCTTCGCCAACTCATCGTCGATCGCCGGAATCACGACCTGCCGTAGGCCGCGGACCTCAAGGGAGGTCTGGATCCGCTTCCCCAGAGAAATCTCGGCGTCGATCGCCACGGTCTCGCCAACCCGCTTCCCCACGAGCGCGCCGGTCACGGGATTCGTCAGCTCGGCCCGGGTGTCCCACTCCTGACCCTTCTCGCGAACTCGGACCACGTCGCCGTCGGCGACGACATCGCCCTCCTTCTCGCCGAGGGTGGCGAACTGGCCGCGAACCTCCTCGAGCGCGCGGTCGACATCGTCGTCCGACACCTCGGGGAGCGCGGGGATCGTGACCTCGAGCCCGCGGTGCGTCGGCAGCTCCACAGTCGGGAGCACGGCAAAGGACGCCGTGAAGACGAGCCCTTGGGCCTCGTCGTAGGCCACTTCATCGACGTGGGGGACGGAGACGGGGTCGAGATCGAGGTTCTTCAAGGCAAGCGGTACGTGCTTGCGCTCCAGATCCTCTTTCGCCTCGGCGACGAAGGAGTCCCGCCCGAACCGGGATTCCAAGTATTCCCGTGGAACGTGGCCGCGCCGGAAACCCGGAACGTGGACTTCCCGGGCAAATCGGCTGTAGACGGACTCGACCTGCTGTTCGACGTCGGCATGCGGGACGGCGATCTGGATGGTCGCCTGCGTCGCCTCGCGCGCCTTGATCTCATACTGCGTGCTGCTCGTCATTCGTATCGTTTTCCTTATCCTTCGATTCGTTGCGGGAGTATACGCGCCTGCCACCCGACGATCAAGGAAACGCTGACGAGATGGGCGCTAGGCGAATAGATTCACCACCGTTACCCAGCGCGGCCCGAGGAGCCAGCCGGCGGCGGGGAGAACCCACTGGAACACGAGGTCGATCCCGCCGAGGAAGACGACGGCCAGGAGGACGAAAAAGCCGTACCGCTCGACCGAGATCATGAACCGCCGCCCCGCGGGGGGCAGGAAGTAGGTGACGACGCGGGAGCCGTCGAGAGGCGGAATGGGAATCAGGTTGAAGGCGGCGAGGATGATGTTGTACACGACGAACACGCCGAGGAGGAAGAAGAGGGCCCGCGCGGAGAAGCCGGCGAATCCGGCGGAGCTGAACAGCACTTCGTTGGGGACCGCGGGGAGCAGGAGTCTGCCGAGGGCGGTCGCACAGACCGCGAGGGCGAGGTTCGTGCCCGGACCGGCGACGGCAACAAACAGCATGCCGCGGAATGGATTCCGGAAGTAGTTCGGGTTGATCGGCACCGGCTTCGCCCAGCCGATCAACGGAAGCATCGCCCCCGGGGTGAGCCAGTTAAAAACGGCGAGCGCGATGGGGACGAGGAGCGTTCCGACCGGGTCGATGTGAGCGAGCGGGTTGATGCTGAGCCGCCCCTTGGCCCGGGCCGTCGGATCGCCGAGCCGAGCGGCCACGAAGCCATGGGCGACCTCGTGCAACACGATCGCCATGAACAGGGCGATCAGTGACAGGACCACTCGCAGCACGGCATCGACGGTCATTCGTCCTCCTCCAGGCGGACCGTGAGTGTACTCTCGCGGTTGACGATTGCCAGGCCGGCAGGCGCGTTCTTCGGCTTTCGAACGTGCTTCACCTTGGTCACGGTCACCTGAACGTTCCGCCCGCGTTCCGCCTTCGAGTGACGGGCGGCGAGGCGCGCAGCCTCAAGGAGCACCGACTCGGGAACCTCGCCCCCGTCCCGGCAGCGGACGACGACGTGAGAGCCGGCCACGTCGCGGGCGTGGAGCCAGGCATCCTCGGGGTGGGCATCGCGGAGCAGCTGGTCGTTCTGCGTTGCGCTCCGTCCGACCCACACGGTGTATCCCTCGACCTCGAACTGCCGCGGCGCTGAACGTGGTTCCGGACGAGGCTTTTGGGTGCGCCGTCCCACGTCAAGAAGGGCGAGGGCCTTCGCCGACGGCTCGTCGCCGCCCTCGACGGCGCCGAGCGCCTCCTCGAGCAGCCGGATCTCGCCTTCGAGCCGAGCAAGCCGCAGCGTCACGCTCGAACGCCCGCGGTCGAGCCTCCTCGCCTGCCTGTAGAACCGTTGGGCGTTCTCCCGCGCGCCGAGCGCGGGATCGAGAGGAATGGAGGTCGGTGCGCCCGTGACGGGGTCAGGAATGACTGCGTGGATCGTCCCTGCCCCGAGATCGGCGACGTGAAACGCTAGCAGGTCGGCGCGGTGCCGCAGATCGGCCGCGCGGTCGGCGTCGGCAAGCCATGCGCGGAGCTTCACCGCCGTGCGCACCCTGCGTCCGAGCGCGTACTGCACGCGGGCTCGGGCCGTTCGTTCCTCGGTGCCCTGCGCGCTCCGGTCCTGCTCGGCGCCTCCGCTTGTGTCGAGAGCCTCCGAGAAGGCCGGGACCCGGGTCGCCGCGTACGGGGGCGGGTAGTACGTGGCCCGCTTTCCGTCGACGCTGACGTAGGGATCCGGCTTGCGGGTGTATGCCACCACGGCGCGCAGCGCCTCGACGATCTCGACGGCGAAGTCGGCAGAGGGGCTCGCGGCGCGCGCGAACGCGACGACGTCTTCGGCCGTAGCGCGGCCGACGCCGTCGACGGATCTCACGAGGGCTCGTTCCGTGTTCGGCTCGCCGGTCGGCTCGCCGACGGGCCCGTGCAGAACGGGGCGCAGCGCGTCCGCCGTCGCGGTTGCCGGATCGAGCTTGGCTTGGGGCTCGAGCGGCTTGTAGGCCATTCCCGGAACGAGGCGCAGGCTCTTCCGCTCGCAGCCCACGATGCGCTCCCCCTCGAGGAGGACGAGACCGCCCTGTGTTCCGGTCAACTCGGCGACCAGTCGATACGAGCGCACCTCGACCCCGTCGAACCGCTCGACCTCGAAGGTCACGACGCGCTCCCAGCCGAGCTGGTGGACCGCGCGGATCTTCCCGCCGCGCAGGTGCTTACGCAGGAGCATCACGAAGGCGCCCGGCTTCTGGGGGTTCGGAAGGCACAGCCGGGAGCGGTGAAGGAGCGCCCGCTGGGGAGAGAAGAGGACGGTGTGGTTTCCGCTCGCGAACACCCCGATCAGGAAGAGCGACGGAACCGGCTCGTGGATCGACCGAATGAGCCCCCCTTCGATCGTGGGGCGAAGCTCGGTGAGCGAAGCGGCGATCGCGAGACCGTCCATGGAACCTCCAGTTGAAGAACCCCGTTACCTATGGCTATAATTCGCGATTGTACTGCCGGCGTAGCTCAGTGGTAGAGCAATGGTTTCGTAAACCATCGGTCGGAGGTTCGACTCCTCTCGCCGGCTTTCGGGTCCTGTTCGGCGTCCTCTTTCGAGGTCTTTCGCGTCTGCTCTTGCCATCAGGTGCCCATCCGCCGTGCACTCCGGGGGACAGCGCTCCGCACGAGGGCGGCACGCGTAGCCGTGCCCAGCTGTTGAGGGCTGCGCCCTCGCTCCACCCAATGTGTGACGACGCCGTCGTCGAAGTGAACGGACTCGTAGGGACGCCCATAGCGATGGTCGACTCCGTCGCGTCGCTGGGTTCACACCCTGCCGCACTTGGCCCTCCTGTAGATCCTGTCTTCGCGGCGTCCCGATTCGTCGACGGCCTCGCTCGAGTTGCCCGGGGTTCCCAGAGCCGCGAGCACCGTCTCCTTCGAACATCCCAGGTCGAGGAGGTCGGCGTCGATGAACAAGCCCCAGGCGCGTGCCTGAGGCTCCACCCGCGATCGGCTGTATCCCTCTTCCAATGGCTTCGAGCCGCCAAACCATCCGCAGGCAGGGGGACCGCGCTGCGAAGTCCAGAGCTGAAGTTGAGTTGCCCGGCCAGATACGCGTTCTTCCCGCCGAGTCGGGCGCCTCTTGTATCCCGCGGGCACTCGGGACTAGAGTGAGTCAGTCCTGGTATCGGGACGGTAGCGAACAGAGAGCGAAGGGCTGAGTATCGGGCGCGGGAGTGAGTTCCGCGCCCGTACTCTCTTTGCCTCTATCCGCGCCACATCGGAGGCGTCAAGTGACGCGGTGGTCTATGTCATGCCCCTCGGTCTCTGGCATCGCCGCGGATCTCGTGAAGCACTCTCTGCTGCGTCTGCAACTCAGAGACGACTCGGGCGTCTCTGGCGCCGGCCATCGGTTCGTTCAAACGACGTCAGGCTATGCAGCGGATGGCGAGAGAGGAGATTACGGTCTCGCCGTGCTCGTCTGCGTGGACACCTTCGTTGCGCCGCATAGCCCTGGACAGAAGAGGGAGATCGCGCCGCCCGTCTCATCAATGGTCAGCCCTTGAGCCAAGCTGTCGGGGTTGTAGACTCGCTTGCAGACGACGTAGCTCTCGCCCGCATGCACCGGCGCGCTGGCTGCAAACGTGAACGACCCGGCCCCGTCGGAGATTGTCCAACCAAGCAGATCCAGCGTGGCAGCGGTCGTGTTCTTGATCGTGACGCACCCCTTCTGCCAATCCACTTTCGCGATCGCAAACCCAGAACACGAGTACGGCAGCAGCGCCGAGATGTCCCAGACGTCGACTTTGCCGGACTTGCCGCCAACGGCAAGGCGCGTGCCGTCGCTTGACGCAGCAAGCGCCGTGACTCCGGTCAGGTCGCCCGGCAGCGTCGTCACGATTGCGCCATTGGGAACGGAGACCAGGTAGATAGCGCTGCCAACTGCCGCAGCCGCAAAGCGACCCGAAGCGATGAGCTGGATGTCGGCGAGCCCCGCAACGCTCTGCGAGAGAGGACCGACGAGCGTGGCGAACGAACTCGCCAGTGCGGCGGAATCAACGTTCCAGACGCCCACGGCCAGCCCAAGCCCGCTAACGAATAGCTCGCCCGACGATAGGGCCAACCAATCCCATATCGAGTAGGCGGCAGACGCGTAGGCGCCCGTGCCGATGTCCCACTTGTCTACGATGACCCTCTCCTCACCAAGTTCGACCACATAGAGCGCAGTGCCGTCAGGGTTCTGAGCCATGGCCGCTGGGTGCAGCGGCGTGGGAGAGAGGAACTCCTTCTCTTGAGTCCACGCGCCTACGTTCCACACAGCGATTCTGTCCAAGCCGACGAAGAGGAGACTCCCGTCGGCGCTGAAAAGAGGGAGGCCTACCTCTCCAGACCAGACGGTGAGCCCGCTTGCGACTTCAATGACGCCGTCCCTCTTTGCCAATAGCGACCCATCTGGATTGAAGACCAGATCGCGGCTGGCTGATTGGAGCATCCTCACCAGGTTCCAGCCTGCCGTGTCGAAGAACCCAGTAGCCTGCGCCACGACGACCAGGCAATCTCCACTTGGTGAGAAGCAAAGGTCGGTCACTTCCTCGCCCACGTGGAGTGTCCTGACCAATGCGAATGGGGAGTCGCCCTGCGCAGCGAGCGCCAGACTCCCAAGACATAGACACAACGCAACAATGACTACGGGCGTGGACGTTGCCGCTCTCATAAGGACCTCCTCGATCCTGTTCGTGGCGAGGTACTGCCTGGCGTCGCCAGTTTACAGCGACTTGAGGCTCGCGATGGGCGCAGCCTCCCAAAAGAGCAGAGGCCGTGGTGTGTGTCGTTGCGCCATGAACCCCTTAAGGGGGTGCTCTAACGCACTAGGGATGTCACGCCCCACGACGGCCGCTGCGACGTTCTGCCGTCACGCTGGGTGCAACGGCCGGCTCGCCCCTGGGGCGCTGGTCGCCGTCGCCGTTGGAGGGATGGACCAACCTGGAAAGCGGGCGGGGTGGGTCATCCTCGGCTGAAGGCTCTCGCCCATCCCCTCTCATCTCCGGGCGGCCCACCCGTGGGGCCGCGTAACCATGCCGGCTGCTGGGGGCTTCGGTTACCTCTCAACCCAACCTGTGACGACGCCGTCGTCGAAGTGGACGGACTCGTAGGGATGCTTGTAGCGATGGTCGACTCCGTCGCGTCGCTGGGTCCACACGCTGCCGTACTTGGACTTCCTGTAGGCCCACTCTTCGTGGCTTCCAGACACGTCGGCGGTCTCGATGACGTTGTCCGGGGTTCCGAGAGCCGCGAGCACCATATCCTTCGACATCCCAAGCTCGACGACGCCGGCGTCGAGCTTGTCCCAAGGCCAGCCAGGGTTCGCGGCTCTGGTCGCCTCAAGGCTCGCTGCGATGGCGGCTTCGCCGGGCGCCGCGACGGCGTGCGAGAGCCCGGTGCTGACGAAAAGCATGAGGACGGGCAACGCGATCAGGGCGAGGATAAGCCACGGGTGGTCGTTCATCGTACCGCTCCTCCCGAGGGTCTATCCTACAGGGTTCCGGTGTCCCGGCAAGGGGACAGGGTTCCTGCGCCAGGAGGGCAGAATCCTCATCGGTTCCTCTCGGGGAAGCTAGGATGGAGCGATTCCGCCGGTCAAGTCGGCGAAGAAGGGGTGACTCGGAGTGGAGAGTACTGACCTAGTGAAGCTCGCGGTGATCGGCGCCATCATGGCGGCGCTTCTGGTGTTTGGGGTGCTGCTGAACAAGCCGGCGGAGCCTGTGGTGGTCGCGCCGGTCGTCGTCGCACCCGCACCAGTCCCACAGACGACGGTCAAGGATGTGACGGTCGTTCACACGCAGTCGCTTGAGCTGCTCGACCCCGTCTACTCGGAGAAGGCGGTGTTCCAGGACGACACGATCCGCGCATCGTTCAACGCCTCGTTCGTCGCGGAGGGGTTCGAAAGCCGGATTCCGCTGTGGATCCACAACATTTCGGGAGACGTGATCACGATTCTCTGGGACCGCTGCTCGATTCAGCTGCCGGGCGGCAACACGGTCGGCGTCCTCACCGAAGAGGGGCTGAAGTACGGAATGGGGACTGCGCTCTCGATTGCTTCGACCTGCGACCTGTTCGACGCGCTGATCCCGGTGAGCGAGATCTCGTGGACCGACTCCGACGACGGCTACGACGTGACGACGGGCGTGCTCGATCAGGGCACGTTCACGGTCGTCCTCGCCATCGAGAGGGCGGCGTCGTGCCCGCACAAGGCGGCGATGTGCGCGGTCGAGTCGATGCCGGAACCGTCGTGCGGCGAAGCGGCCCCGGCGATGATGCTGATGCCGCAGAAGAGCTGCGATTGCTCGGCTCGCGAGATCGTCTACTACACGTTCCGGTTTGTCGTTCGGTAGCGGCGGCTTCGGCCGTCACGTGGTTCTGCGGGGCTCCTCGGGGCCCCGTTTCTTTGTTGCGTCAGGAGCCTCTGCGATTTGCCTGTTGCGAGTGGTTTACTGTAGGCTACACGATCAAACAAGGACCTCTAGGTTCCTGCGGAAAGGGGGTGAGACGAGTGGTCCGCAAGAGCGAAGTGACAACGCTGTCGATCTACATCCCGAAGAGCAAACTGGAGCGAAGGCCGATCGAGCGTCTGGATCGCCTCGCAAAGAAACTGGATCGTTCGATCAACTACCTCGTTGTGGAGGCGATCGTCCAGTACCTCGATCGCGAGGAGAAGCGGAAGTAGCCCCCGCGAGCTCCGGGTGAGCGACGTGCCGTGTGCACCGACGCGCGGCGGAGGGCCGCGCCGGGTTCGGATGGTTGCACGGCGGAGCCGGCAATTACAGGTCGTAGTACAAGACGAACTCGTGCGGATGGGGGCGGAGGGCGACGGCGTCGACCTCCTGTCGCTTGACTCGAATCCAGTGCTCGATCCCCGCCTTGGTGAATGCACCGCCCGCGAGCAGGTACTCATGATCGGCCGCGAGCGCGTCGAGGGCTTCGCCGAGTGACGCCGGGGCCGTCTCCCCAGTTCCCTTGTCGTACAGGTTCTTGTCCACCGGGCCGTAGCCGAGGGCCTTGGCGTTCATCTTCCGTTCGATTCCGTCGAGCCCCGCGAGGAGGATCGCGGCGAACGCGAGGTACGGGTTGCAGGTCGCGTCCATCGTGCGCAGCTCCATGCGCATCTTCTCTCCGTGAGCGTACGAGGGGACGCGGACGGCGGCGCTTCGGTTCCCGGAGCCGTAGGCGAAATGAACCGGGGCCTCGAACCCGGGGACGAGCCGGCGGTACGAGTTGGTGGAGGGGTTTGTCAGAGCCATCAGGCTTCGCCCGTGCTTGAGGAGCCCCCCCACGTAGCACAAGGCGAGCTCGGAAAGCTCGCCTTCCCCGCGGAACAGGTTCTTCCCGCCGCGAACCAGGTACTGGTGCAGGTGCATCCCGTTCCCCGCCTCGCCGTGGATCGGTTTGGGAAGGAATGTGGCCGTCAGCTCCGCCTCGTCGGCCACGTTGCGGACGATCGACTTGACGATGAGCGCCGCGTCCGCCATCCGCACGAGGGGCGCGAAGCCGAGTTCGATCTCCTGCTGGCCGAAGGCGCCGACCTCGTGATGGTGGTACTTGACCTCGATTCCCGCGGCCCCGATCTGCCGCGCCATCTCGCAGCGCAGGCCGAACAGCCGGTCCTCGGGGAGCGGCGCGTGGTACGCCGAGTAGGCAGGAGTTCCGAGTCCCGGGGCGTCCCGGTGGTCGCAGCCCTCGATCGGCGCGATGTCGATCCCGCACCGACCCGGGTCCGTCCCAAAGCTCACCTGGTCGAACACGTAGAACTCGAACTCGGGGCTCACGAGGACGTCGTCGGCGATCTTCCGGTCACGCAGGACCTTCACGGCCGCCGCCGCCGTGCCGCGCGGATCGATCGACGCGGGCTTGCGCGTCGCCGCATCGCAGATATCGGAGAGGATCGAGAGAATCGTCTCCCCGCCCCGCTCTTCGACATAGGCGGTCGCAAGATCGGGGAGAAGCACCATGTCGCTTCCCTCGACGTGGCGATAGCCGTAGTTCGATCCGTCGAAGCCGATTCCCTCCTGGACGAGGGTCTCGGTGAATCGTGCGGCGGGGATCGCGATGTGCCGCAATCGGCCGAACAGGTCGGCCACCCGGAAGTCGACGAACTCGATCGCCTCTTCTTCGATCCGGCGCTTGAGCGATGCGTAGTCGATCATCGGTCTCCCTTGTTCCACGAGAAGCGGGGCGAGTAGCTTACCGGAGCGTCCTCGGACCGGCAAGCGCCCGCCCTCAGCGGTGCAGGTTCCATGCTGCGATGAACGAGAGCCCTCGCTTCGTCAGCGCGGCCGCCGTCTCGTTCACGGCGTCGTGCTTGTCGAGGTAGTTCCGCTCCAGAGCCGGCATGAGCCCCTGCGCCTCGATCTCGGTCTTCGGGAGGAAGTACTCGAGGATGTCCGAGGGGTGCTCGCGACGCGCATCGATGTCCGGCTTCCCGCCCTCGTGCTTGGCGGAGATGTTCGCCACGTGGTCGGCGAGGTCGACCAACTCGTCCGTCCGGTCATACGGCTGAATGACGATCGACTTCTGGGTCTCCGTGATGTGGTGCTCGAAACGGACGACGTTCTCGAAGCCGAGCGCGCGCCGGACTTCGGCTCCGCGCTCGATCGTGGCGTTGTTGACCGAGTTCGCCCAGTTGAATCCGATGAGCGACGTCGTCCCGTCGCCGCGCGAGAAGAGCTTGGCTCCGATCAGCGTCCACAGCGCCGCGTACGGGTTGTCGTTCCCCATGTACACCGAGATCTTGAACTCGATGTCGATTCCGAGCTTGTGGAGGAAGTAGCCGAGGAGAACGGTGCCGGGGTTGATGTTGAGGACCTGCCGGATTCCGTACTCCTCGTAGTAGCCGAGGAACTCGTCGACCCAACCCAGAGCGTGGTCGTTCGGTTGCCCTACGCCGCCGAAGTAGCCGGTGATCGTGGCGGGTCCGCCGAGGTGGATGTTCGAGCCGTCTGTCCCTTTGGTGTCCAGGGTTTCGACGTAGCTGGCTCCGACGATTTGCATGGCGGCGGCGACGGCGAGCGTGTCCCCATGGTCGGCAACCTGCTCGGCCATCGTCCGCACG
>Ga0209079_10000761_pt1 | contig 12489 bp, 12 predicted proteins | sample PPLLaktember2015_2_FD_187259 | JGI IMG/M metagenome (GOLD analysis project Ga0209079, IMG submission 187259) | Freshwater sediment microbial communities from Prairie Pothole Lake near Jamestown, North Dakota, USA - PPLs Lake P7 Core (6) Depth... | ecosystem: Environmental > Aquatic > Freshwater... | reverse complement strand
CGTCACCTCGCTTGAAGCCGCCACGGGACGCGCGCTGGCCCTCCCGGACATCGAGACGGTCATCGTCCGCCAGTTCTGCGCGGTGTTCGACCGCGAGCTAAGCGTAATCGATTCAACAGTTTAGGCGGATCTTGCCGGCCCGGCCGCCAGGCCGGGAATATCCACGCGCCATGCGGGGTTCTTATCTCCTGAGAAACGAAAAAGGGGATGAATCCGATGCGCGATCAGATGACAGAAGGGCTTCTTGTAGAACGGCTCCGCCAGCGCGACGAGACGGCGCTCGGCGACTTGTCCGCGGCCTACGGCTCCAAGATTTTCCAGCTGGCGTTCCGTTACGTGAAGAACCGCGAAGACGCGGAAGAAGTGACGCAGGACGTGCTGATGAAGGTGTACCAGAAGATCGATGCGTTCCGCGGCGACGCGGCGCTGTCGTCCTGGATCTACCGCATCACGTTCAACACCGCGATGTCGCGGCTCCGCAACACCCGGGCGGCGCGGATGGCCGAGATGGCCGACATCCCCGTGGGACCTGGCAACGACGACATGCCCGGCGGACCGCGTCACCACGATCCCGCCGACTGGTCGGCGCTGGCCGACGAGCAGATGCTGCGTCAGCAGATGCGCGAGCGGCTGACGGAAGCGGTCGGGGCGCTGCCGTCCATCTATCGCACGCCGGTCATCCTGCGCGACCTGCAGGGGCTGAGCACCGAGGAAGCCAGCCGTCGCCTGAACCTGAAGGATCAGACGCTGAAGTCGCGTCTGCACCGCGGGCGTCTGATGCTGCGCAAGCGGCTCGAGGATTTCGCGGACGGCCTCACGCTTCACCGTCCCGCCGAAGCATTCTGACGCGACAGCTCTTCCACGAGCCTGAGGGCGAGCCGGGCAATCTCGGCGCCGCCCTCCGCGTCGATGCGGGGCCAGTCGTCCGACGGGCGATGATAGTCCGCATGAAATCCGGTGAAGAATGCCACGGCCGGCACGCCGTGCGTGGCGAAGGGCGCCACATCGGACTCGTCCTGCCCGTAACCGCCCCGCGCGAAATCCTGCAATGACAGCCGCGTCCACGGCCGCATGTGGCCGGTGAGCGACGACAGCATCGGCGCGCGGCCGAACACCCCCACCATCACCCGCCCCCGCGCCCGGCCGATCATGTCGAGGTTGATCATGGCGACGGTGCGCCCGAGCGGCACTGCCGGCTGCGCCACGTAGCGCTCCGAGCCACGCAGGCCCAGCTCCTCGCCGGCGAACCCCGCGAAGACAATCGTCCGGCCGAATCGCTCGCGTGACCTGGCGGCGACGCGCGCCATCTCGAGCAAGGCCGCCGTGCCCGAGGCGTTGTCGTCGGCGCCGTTGTGAATCTGTCCGGTGGCCTCGGGTGCTTCGGAGTACTGGCCGCCGGTACCGATGTGATCGTAGTGCGCGCCGACGACGATGGCCTCGCGGGCGAGGGTGGGATCGGAGCCGGGCAGGACGCCGAGCACGTTCCTGAGCGGCGCCGTGAACTGCGCGCGCTGGTCGTCGTAGCTGACGGAGATGCCCTCGAGCCGGCGTGACTGGGGCGTGAGCGTGCGGTCGATGAGCGCGCCGAGGCGGTTCAGATCGAGCGACGGCAGCGCCCGCGCCAGCCGGTCCCGCGCGAGCCGCACGACGGGCATGCCCATCGCTTCGCTCTGCGGATCCATCCACCACGCTCCTCGCATGGTGCGGTCTTCCAGGTGCTCCGGATCCTCGACCACCATCAGGAGGCGTGCGCCCCGCTCGCGGGCTTCCCGGGCCTTCGCCGAAATCGCCGCAGCGGGCGTGAGGTTACGGCCGTCGAACCGGCTGCGCTCGTCGCCTTCCTGCGGCTCGTGGGTGAACACCAGCACCGCGGCGTCGCGCACATCGACGCCCGCGAAGTCGTCGTACCCGAGTCCCGGCGCCGAGATGCCGTAACCGGCGAAGACCACGGGCGTGTCGCGCACACCGACGGGCGGTGTCAGCCGATCGCGCACCGACAGCGGGTAGTAGTCGCGGCCGAGCGCGAACGACTGGAACCCGGTCGGCGTGCCCAGTGTGACCGCCGCCGTGGCGGGTGGCTCGATGCGGACTTCGGTCTCGAAGGGCTGGAAGAAATCGCCGTTGGCACCGCCGCCCCGGAGACCCGCCTCGCGGAACGCCGTGGCGATGTAACTGGCGGCGTGCTCGAGCGTGTCGGTGCCGTTGCCGCGTCCGCCCATCTCGTCGGATGCCAGAAATCTGACGTGCGCCAGGAAGGATGACGAGGTGATCCGCGGCGGCGCCTGCGCTGCCAGCACCGCACCGGAGAGCATGACCAGCGTGAGCGCGCGGCGCATGGCGCTTCAGCGTGCGAGGGCCGTGTCGAGCCGCACGCGATCCCGCGACGACAGCGGCGGGCTCTCCACTCGGCGGATGCCGCGCGGCTCGACCCGTGCCGGCAGCATCGCGGACTGGCTGGACGCCCGCTCGTCGCGGGGAAGGACGACCTGCAGGATGTGCGTGCGCGGCGCCCGCGTCAGCATCGAGCGCAGCACGCGCGCCGTGGCGCTGGCGAGCGCGGTGGCCGCGGGCGGCCACAGGCGCGGCAGGCGGTCTTCGATCCGGGTCAGCATGGGCGGCGTCAGCACGTCGATCAGGCGGCGTCCGTTGATGCTGGCGGACTCCCACGGCACGATGATCTCGCGCGGGGCGCGGCCGAGCACCATCAGGGCGATGTCGCCGGGCGCGGCTTCGGCGTCCAGCGACACGAGCGAGATCACGGCCCCCCGGAACGCCTCGGGTGCGGTGCCGAACAGCCGGGTCCGCGACAGCCCGAGCTCGTGCACGCCGCGGTCGATGAGCGTGGCCTGCGTCACGCCGGCGCACAGGATGGGCGCCACCTGGTTCAGCCCGGCCACCTGCTTCAGCAGATTCAGGCCCGCCTCGCCGGTCCACTCCCCGCCAGCATGCCGATCCGCGAGCACGATGACGTCCGCTCCCACCACCGTCGTCACATCGTCGGTGCCCGAGAGGACGGTGGAGTGGCGATCCACCGGCGCGGCCTGTGCCATGTCGAGCGCCTTGCCGTGCGCGACCGCGCCAGCCTCGTCGACGAGCACGACGCGCGCGGCGATGTCGGCGGCCGCCACCTGGCGAGCCACGGCCGAGCCGATGTCCCCCGCGCCCAGAACGACGATGGTCACAGTAGGATTGTATGCCTATGTCACAGGTCACACTCATTACGGGCGGTACGCGTGGGATTGGTCACGCCCTGGCGGAGCGGCTGCTGGCCCGCGGGCACCGGGTGGCGGTGACGGGCACGACGTCGAGCGGCGTCGCCCGCGCGACGCACGCGCTGTCGGCGGCCTGCGGCGACCCCGGACGCGTGCTGGCTCTGGAGTGCGACGTCCGCGATCGCGCGGCGGTGGATCTGGCGCTGCAGACGGTGGCGGCGCACTTCGGTGGCCTCGATGTGCTCGTGAACAACGCCGGCGTCGGTGTCGGACAGCCCATCTCCGAGCTGGCGCACGACGAATGGAGCCGCATCATCGACACCAACCTCACCGGCGTCTTCAACTGCTGCCACGCGGCGATCCCGCACATGGTGAAGCGCGGCGGCGGCTGGATCGTCAACATCAGCAGCCTCGCCAGCAAGAACCCCTTCATCGGCGGCGCGGCGTACTGTGCCTCGAAGGCCGGGCTCAACGCGTTCAGCGAAGCGCTGATGCTGGAACTGCGGCCGAGCAACATCCGTGTCAGCTACGTGCTGCCCGGCTCGGTGGCGACGGGATTCTCGGGGCGCGAGGTGTCGGAGGGCGATGCCTGGAAGCTGAGCCCGAACGATGTGGCGCAGGTGATCGAGGACCTGCTGGACCACCCGGCCCGCAGCCTGCCGAGCCGCGTGGAGATCCGTCCGTCACGGCCGAACAAATAGATCGCGGCCGACCAGACAGGGCCTCAGCTCCCGGCCGAAGCCACGGCGGTCAGGAACGTCTCCAGGTCGATGTTGGCGCCCGAGACGATCGCCACCACCGGCCCCGCGGCGCCTGCGATGCGCCCGGACTCGATGGCGGCGATGGCAACCGCGCTCGAGCCTTCCACCATGAGGTGTTCGTCGGCGGCCATGCGGCGCATGGCGCCGATGAGCGCCCGTTCGCTGACCGTCATCACCCCGTCCACCAGCTGCTGCACGAGCGGGAATGTGATCGAGCCGGGCTCGAGGTTGCCGGCGAGCCCATCCGCCAGCGTCGGTTGGGCGTTGATGGTGGTGATGGCGCCGCGCGCCAGGCTCGCGGTGAACGGCGTCGAGGCCTCGGCTTCCACGCCGAGGATGCGGGCCTGAGGCGACACCGCGCGAATCGCCAGGCCGATCCCGCTCGCCAGCCCGCCCCCGCCGAGCGGCACCACGATGGTGCCGGCGTCCGGGCACGCCTCCACGATCTCCAGCCCGATGGTGCCCGCGCCGGCGATGACGTCGGGGTGGTTGTACGGCGAGATGAAGACGCCGCCGTGATCGCCGGCGAACGTGCGCGCCTGCTGTTCCGCCGCATCGTAGTCGGAGGCCAGGTGCAGGGTCGCGCCATGGCGGCGAATGGCCTCGGTCTTCGCCTTTGGCGCCGTGGTGGGCGCGAACACGACGAGCTGGATGCCGAGCGTCTCGGCGGCGTACGCCATGGCGCGGCCGTGATTGCCCGCAGAGGCGGTGACCACGCGCGGGCGCGAGGATGGCTGGGGGTGTGTCTCGATGAGGCGCAGCAGCGCGTTGAATGCGCCGCGGACCTTGAACGAGTGAGTGAGGTTCAGCGACTCGAGCTTGAGCAGCACGCGGCGCCCTGCCGCGGTGCCGAGTGACGAGGACTCGCGGAGCGGGGTGGGCGTCAGGTGACGCTGCAGCCGCAACCGGGCGCGGTAGATGTCCAGAACCGTCGGTGGCGTCACGGTGTCACGGCGTCGGTGGCGCGAGGAGCTGTGGCAGCTGCTCGACGAACGCGGAGCGGGCCAGCACGCGTCCCACTCCCGCCTGGCGCGCGGCCTCGATGGTAGCCGTGTCGACGTGCGAGACGAAGCCGATGGTGGGCACGGCGGCGAGCGCGGGGTCGTTCCTGAGCGCGGCGACGATGGCGAGCGGCTGGGTGCGCAGGCTGTTGAGGTCCAGGATCACGAGCGACGGCGTGGCCGCCCTGGCGGCCGTCAGCACCGACTCCACCGAGCGGGTGAACTGAATGGCGGCGCCCACGGCCTTCGCGGCGGTCGAGATGCGCGACGCGAACATCAGATCGTCGACGGCGACCAAGATCATAGATGGCAAACCTCAAACCCCAAGCCCCAAGCCCCAAGCCTCAAGCCCCAAGCCCCCGTGATCGTATCCTAAGCACATGCTCTGCTTCGCCGCCGCGGCGCCTCCCTTCATGAAGAACGGCTTCGTCCTCGCCTGCGAACGGACGAAGGAAGCCGTGTACATCGATCCCGGCGATGAGGTGGACGAGCTGCTGGCGAGAATCGCCAGCGAGCACCTGAAGCCGGTCGCGATTCTGCTGACGCACGCGCACGTGGATCACGTGTCCGGTGTCGCACGCGCGAAGCGGGTGCTGAAGGTGCCCATCTGGCTGCACGCGGCGGACCAGCCGCTCTACGAGCGTGCGGCCGCGCAGGGAATGCTGTTCGGCCTGCGCATCGAGCAGCCGCCGCCAGTCGATCACTACTACGACGGCGATGGCACGTGGGGCCGGTTTGGCGACTACGAGGTCACCGTCGAACACACTCCAGGGCACTGTCCAGGTGGTGTGTGCCTGGCGGTCCACCGCACGGGCGAGCCGCGGACGCTCGAAGGCCTGTTCGTCGGCGATACCCTGTTCGCCGGTTCGATCGGGCGCACCGATCTGCCCGGAGGGGACTACGAGACGCTGCTCGAGGCCATCACGACGACGTTGTTCAAGTACCCCGACGATGCGGTGGTGTACTCGGGCCACGGCCCCGAGACCACCATCGGCCGCGAACGCGCCACCAATCCCTTCGTGCTCGAGTGGATGAGCGGCCGCTGAGGACTGTCGCCCATCCGCTCGACCTTGGTACACTGTCGCGCTGTATGTGGTTGATTCGCTCGTCCGTGCCCGCCCTGTCGTTCCGCTTGCTGCCTGGTGACATCCGCACCATCGGCCGCGCCGCGGGCGCGCAGTTCATTGTCGATGCCCCGCTCGTCTCGCGCGTGCACTGCCGGCTGACGCTCTCGGCCGCTGGTGACCTGACCGTGGAAGACCTGGGCAGCACGAACGGCACCTACGTGAACGACCGCCGTGTCGAGCACCCGACACCGCTGCAGGCCGCCGACACCCTGAAGGTCGGGCGGGTGAGCTTCGAGGTAGAACGGGGATAAGACGGCAACCGGCAACCGGCAACCGGCAGACGGCAGACGGTCGCCGCAAGCGGCGGGCGAGGGAACTCGTCAGGCGGCGCTTCCGTCGAAACCATTTGCATGACGAAATCCCGCAAGTGGACGCTCGGCGCGGTCGCGCTGGGCATGGTCGGCGCCACGGCCTACGGCATCACCACCGCCAATGGGGCCTCCACCAACATCGATCCCGCCCGGCTCGCCACGGTGGAGCGCGGGCCGATGGTGCGGTCGGTCGTGGCCACGGGCAAGATCGAGCCGATTACCAAGGTCGAGATCAAGTCGAAGGCCAACGGCATCATCGAGCGCCTGGCGGCTGACGTCGATCATCAGGTGGAAGCGGGTCAAATTCTGGCCGAGCTCGACAAGGAAAACCTCCGCGCCCGCCTGCGCGAGGCCCGCGCCAACTTCGAAGCCGCCCGCGCCGCGTTGTCTGCCGCCGAGGCGCAGGTGGCCAAGTACGAGGTCGAAGCCGAGGCCCCCGAAGTGGCGTTCGCGAAGAGCGCCTTCGACCGCGCCCGCTCGCTCAACGAGCAGAAGCTGGTGTCGCAGGAGACGCTCGACCAGGCGCGCACCACCTACGAGCAGGCCGTGAACCGGCAGCGCGCCTCTGCTGCGCAGTCGCTCATCGGGCGCGCCAAAGTGAACGAAGCTCGAGCCCAGGTCGCCCAGGCGGGCGCCGCCGTGGAACGTGCCGAAGAGGAACTCGCGAACGCCACCATCAAGGCGCCCATCCGCGGCACGGTGCTCACGCGCGATGTCGAGATCGGCAGCCCCGTGTCGTCCATCCTCAACCTCGGCGCCAACGCCTCGCTGGTGATGACGCTGGGCGATATCCAGAAGGTCTTCGTCCGCGGCAAGGTGGACGAAGCCGACATCGGGCTCGTCACGCTCGGGCTTCCCGCGCGCATCACGGCCGAAAGCTTCAAGGACAAGGTGTTCAACGGCCGCGTGACCCAGATTTCCCCCATCGGCGTCGAGAAGGACAACGTCACCACCTTCGAGGTGGAGGTGTCCATCGACAACCCGGGGCAGGAACTGAAGGCCAACATGACGGCCAACGCCGAGATCGTGCTGGACGAGCACGCCGACGCCCTCATCATCCCGGAAGCAGCCATCACCTACGACAACCAGAAGCAGGCCTCGGTCGAGGTGGCCGACCCCACCGCCGACAAGGGCCGTCGCACCGTCAAGGTGAAGGTGGGCATCGGCAATGGCACGAAGACGGAAGTGCTCGAAGGTCTGAAACAGGGGGAACGGGTGGTACTGCCCGGATAGTTCAAAGTTCAAGAGTTCAAGAGTTCAAGAGTTCAAGGGATCAGGAGTTCAAAGTTGCAGAGCTACCTGTCGCGCTGCACAGTGTCTCGGCGCTCGGATCGATCCGTCACAGCCCTGCCCGTACCGCCTCAGACGTGGCCAACTGTTTTGAACTCTTGAACTTTGAACTTTGAACTTTGAACTTTCGATCTGGCCATCATCATGACCGAGGCTCTTGCCCAGGCGTTCGACAACCTCCGCGCCAACAAGCTGCGCAGCTTCCTGACGATGTTCGGGATTCTGTGGGGCATCATCGCGGTGGTGGTGCTGTCGGCGACGGGCGAGGGCTTTCAGCGCGGCAACCAGGCCGTGCTCGAGGAGCTCGGGAAGAACATCGCCATCGTCTGGGGTGGCCGCACCTCGATGCAGGCCGGCGGCGAGCGTGCCGGCAGCCGCGTGTTCCTCACCGTCGAGGATGCGCGCGCCATCGAGCGGGAAGCCCCGCTGGTGGCGGTGGTCAGCGCCGAGATCAATCGCGGGCTCCGCATCAAGAGCCGCTTCAACGCCGCCTCGCTGTCGGTGCACGGCATCGAGCCGCAGTATCAGGCCATCCGCACCATCGACATCGAGCAGGGGCGCGGCTTCGTCGCCCTCGACGACGAGCAGGTGCGGCGCGTCGCGATCATCGGCGCCGACGCCTGGGCGCAGCTGTTCGGGACGCGGCCGGGACTCGATCAGACGGTCGAGCTGAACGGCGTGCCCTACACGGTCATCGGCAAGATCCGGAAGAAGAACCAGGACAGCAATTACAGCGGGCCCGACAACGACAAGGTGTTCGTGCCATTTCAGGCGATGGCGCGCGATTTCCCCCGCACCGACGCGCCGCCGGGCGTGGTGTCGCAGCTCATCGTCGCGCCGAAGCCGTTCGTGGTGGCCGATCTCCCGCGCGTCCTCGACGCGCGCACCGGCCGCATTCAGGACGTCGACTGGCCGCTCGAACGCGACGTGCGCCAGGTGCTGGCACGGCGCAAGGGCTTCAATCCCGACGATCGCGACGCCCTCTCGGTGTGGGACACCTCGCTCGAGAGCCTCATGTTCGGCCGGATGATCGGCACCATGAAACAGTTCTTCAGCATCGTCGGCTTCATCACCCTGGCGCTGGGCGGGCTGGGCGTGATGAACATCATGCTGGTCGCGGTGCGCGAGCGGACCCGCGAGATCGGCGTCCGCAAGGCGCTCGGCGCCACGACGCGCGAGGTGCAGCGGCAGTTCTTCCTCGAAGGGTTCTTCCTGACGATGATCAGCGGCACGGCTGGTTTCGCCGTGGCCCTGGGGCTCTGCGCGCTCGTGAACCTGCTGCCCATGCCCGAACGCTTCCAGGGCATGGTGATGACGTGGCAGTCGGGCGCCGTCGCTCTGGCCACCCTGGTGATCGTCGGCGTGATCACGTCGACCTATCCGGCGCGCCGGGCGGCGCTGCTGCCGCCGGTGGAAGCGCTCAGGTACGAAACGTAGGAACCGGGATCCGGTATCCGGTATCCGTGGACCCAAGACTCAAGCCCCAAGACGTATAGGCCCATGCAACTCCTCATCGAGATCGTCAGAGAAGCGTTCACGGGACTGGCGCGCAACCGCACGCGGGCGGCGCTGTCGATGCTGGGCATCTCCTGGGGAATCGTGTCGGTGGTGATGCTGCTGTCGTACGGCAACGGCTTCCGCGATGCCCTCGAGCGCGGCTTCCGCGGCGCGTTCGGCGACGGCGTGGTCATCGTGTGGCCGGGCCAGACCAGCCAGCAGGCGGGCGGCGAGCGAGCGGGCAAGCGCATCCGGTTGAAGGAAGCCGACGTGATGGCGGTGGCCGAAGCGCCGCTCGTCAAGTTCGTCAGCCCCGAATTCACCCGTGAGTTCCCCGTGGTGTGGGAGGCCAAACAAAGCACCTACCTGATCCGCGGCGTGTCGCCCGAGTATGCCGTGATGCGCAGCCAGTGGGTGGCAGCGGGCCGGTTCCCGGACGCCGAGGACGTGCGCCTGCAGCGACGCGTCGCCTTCATCGGCAGCGAAGTGGCGCGGAAGATGTTCGGGAACGTGCCGCCGGTCGGACAGCGCATCCGCCTTGGCGGCATGGCCTTCGAGGTGGTGGGCGTCCAGAAGGAAAAGGTGCAGCTCTCGAACTACCTCCGCCCCGACCGCGAGTCGATCTTCATTCCGTACACCACCGCCGGTCAACTGTGGAACACCGAGTTCACCACCGTGATGGTGTACCAGGCCGTTGATGCCACGAAGGAAGCGCAGGCGACGGCCCAGGTGAAGGCCATTCTGGGCAAGCGGCTGGATTTCAGCCCGGACGACGAGCGGGCGCTCCGCATGTTCGGCTCGTCGCAGACCGCCGAAATCACGGCGGGCATTGTCATGGGACTGAAGCTGGTGCTCGGCTTCATCGGCGTGCTCACGCTGGCCATCGGTGGCGTTGGGGTGATGAACATCATGTTCGTCTCGGTCACCGAACGGACGCGCGAGATCGGCATCCGCAAGGCGCTGGGCGCACGGCGGCAGGCCATCCTGCTGCAGTTCCTGCTCGAGGGCCTGGTGACGGCCTTTGCCGGCGGCGTGGCCGGCGTGGCGGTGTCCTGGCTCCTGGTGCTGCTGTTCAGCCCGCAGCCCTTCCTCTCGGAACTGCTCGACGATGCGAGCCGCTCCGCCGATATTCACATGGCGTTGTCGGTGGAACTGCTGCTGGTGTGCAGCGGTATTCTGATGGTGGTCGGACTCGTGAGCGCACTGGTGCCGGCGATGCGCGCGTCCCGCCTGGATCCGATCGACGCGCTGCGCTACGAGTAGCGGCGCCCAACTCCCCGCCTCTCGCGATATAGTTCAGGTAGTGACGTGGCCGCGGCCGGCCATCGTCGTTCCCGACGCGAGGGGCCATGCAGGACTACGACGTCATTGTCATCGGATCCGGGTCCGGTGGCCTCACCGCCGCCCTCGCCATGGCGCGTGCGGGCAAGCGCGTCATCGTCTTCGAACAGCACTACCTGCCTGGCGGCTACAGCCAGTCGTTCATGCTCAAGGGCTTCCGCTTCAGCCCCGGCATCCACTACGTCGGGTCGCTCGGTCCCGATGGCGGGCTGCGCCGCATCTACGAGGGCCTCGGCGTCGCCAACGACCTGGTCTTCTTCGAGCTCGATCCCGACGGCTACGACCGCGTGTTCGTCGGCGACGAGCGGTTCGATATCCCCAAAGGCAAGGAACGGTTCGCGGAGCGGCTGAAGGCGCGATTCCCGTCGGAGGCAGCGGGCATCGATCGCTACTTCGATCTGATCAGCCGCATGGTGGACGAGATGGGCTACGGCGCGACGATCCACGGCCTGGCCGAGGCCGCCGTCGCGCTCCCGACCCACATGCCGACCGTGCTGCGGCACGGCATGCTGCCGCTCACCACGCTGCTCGATCACTGCACCGACCATCCGCTGCTGCGGGCGATTCTCTCCATTCAGTGCGGCGACCACGGCATGGCGCCGTCGCGCGCGCCGGCGGCGCTGCATGCGGGCCTGCAGGCGTACTATTTCGACGGCGGGTGCTATCCGAAGGGCGGCGGCCACCACATCCCCGACACGCTGATGCGCCACATCCGGCGCCACGGCGGCGCCGTGAAGCTCGGGGTCGAGGTCGAGCGCATCCTGATCGAGGACGGACGGGCGATCGGCGTCCGGCTGGCCGACGGACAGGAGATCCGCGCCGGCATCGTCGTGTCGAATGCGGATCCCGGGGCCACCTGGAGCCGGCTGGTCGAGCCCGAACACCTGCCGTGGCGCCTTCGTCATCGCATCGAGCACCTGCATTATTCGATCTCCACGCTGAGCTTGTTCATGGCGGTGGACATGGACCTGCGGGCGGCAGGGCTCGACTCCGGGAACATCTGGTACAGCCGCACGCCGGACATCGACGCCGTCTACTCGCTCGCCGATCGTCAGGTGCTCACCGGACAGGAGGTCATTCCCGGCCTGTTCTTCAACGTCACCACGCTGAAGGATCCGTCGCTGCGGCACGATGGCCTGCACACTGTCGAAGCCATCACGGTGGCGTCGATCGATCCGTTTTCGCGGTGGAAGGACAGGCCACCAGGGCAGCGGCCGGCCGAATACGCACAGCTCAAAGCTGACCTCACCGAGCGCATTCTCGATGCGGTGGAGTGCTTCGTGCCCGGCCTGCGCGAGCGGACGGTGTTCCGAACGCTCGGCACGCCGCTCACGAACCAGCATTTCCTGCACGCCACCCGCGGGGGCATCTACGGCACCGAGAAGACGGTGGGCAACCTCGGGCCCTTCGGCTTCGCCGTGGACACACACATCCACGGGCTCTACCAGTGCGGCGCCAGCATCATCGCGCCCGGCATCAACGGCGTGACGACCTCGGGGCTGCAGGCGGCCGCGGCGGCGCTCGGCTGCACGGCCGACGAACTGCTCACCGCGCAGGGACAATCGCTGCGCATCTACCCGTCAGAGCACCCGGAGGAATGGCCGGCCGAGTTGCGGCCCCGTCTGCGGGCACATCCGACGTCAGGCCAGGAGGCGGTTCCTTCGAATTGACTGGTGAGGCGACGCCACCCCTGATACAACCAGCGCCCAGGAGGGATCGATGATGCGTGGCCATGGTCGGGGACGGGTGACGAGCCTGATTGCGGCGGCGGTGCTCGCGGTGATGATGGTGCCGGCAGCGCCGCAGGCGCAAAAGGCCCGCGAGCGCGAGCTGGGCCTGCCCATCGGCGGCACCCCCGGGCCGCTCGACGCCATCACCGATGTCGCCGGCGTGGAGGTCGGGCACACGACGCTCATCTCCGGCAACGGCCGGCTCGTGCAGGGCAAGGG
>Ga0209079_10000760_pt1 | contig 12511 bp, 12 predicted proteins | sample PPLLaktember2015_2_FD_187259 | JGI IMG/M metagenome (GOLD analysis project Ga0209079, IMG submission 187259) | Freshwater sediment microbial communities from Prairie Pothole Lake near Jamestown, North Dakota, USA - PPLs Lake P7 Core (6) Depth... | ecosystem: Environmental > Aquatic > Freshwater... | reverse complement strand
GGTGATCCGGTCGATGTAAAAGGTATTGTCGAGAGCATTCTTAAGGAGGAAGTCTGATGGTGCTGGCAGAAAAGTTCGGCAAGATGATAGAAGCAGCGGACCTCCCGAAGAAGACAAAAGATCAGCTGCACAAATTTCTGGACGACAAAGAGATCACAGATTCCCAGTTCAGGCTGATACTTGAACGTGTTCTCAAAGAATACCTTTCAACAAGAATTGAGGCATGTGAGGCCGTGGGTGTCATTGCAGCCCAGTCGATAGGAGAACCCGGTACCCAGATGACCATGCGTACGTTCCACTATGCCGGTGTTGCTGAAATCAACGTAACCCTTGGTCTTCCCCGGCTCATTGAAATCATGGATGCACGGAAAGAACCCAGTACTCCAACCATGACCGTTTATCTGGAGGATGAGTACTGCAATGACCGTGACCGGGCACGCGAGGTCAGCTGGCAGATTGAAGCTGCCCCCCTCCATGAATTCGGAGATATCACCACCGATATGGAAAACATGCATGTGATCGTGCATCTGAATACAAAAGTCTGTGACAAACGGAAGATCCTGCCCGGCGATATCATGGAAACAGCTCCCAGAAAGATCCGAGACCGCCGGCATTACCGTGACTTTGAACATGATATCAATGAAGAGACATCGACCATAATCTTTTCACCGAAAAACAAGGAGAGTTACCAGAACCTCTTCCAGCTCGCTGAACATGTAAGAAATGTCATTGTGCAGGGCATCGACGATATTCTGCGTGTCGTCGTCAGAAAAGAGACCGGGGAGTATATACTTTATACTGAAGGTTCCAACATAAAAGATGTATTTGATGTTGTTGGAGTGGACACAACAAGGACCCGTACCAACAATATCAGTGAAATTGCGTCAGTGCTCGGCATCGAGGCAGCGCGAAATGCTATCATCCACGAGGCGGTATCTACGCTCAATGAGCAGGGTATCCTTGTTGATGTCCGCCACATCATGCTCGTTTCCGACATGATGTGTATGGAAGGCGAGGTCAAGCAGATCGGACGGCATGGTATTGCCGGTGAGAAGGAGAGTGTTCTCTCGCGGGCCGCATTTGAAGTCACGGTCAATCACCTGCTGGATGCTGCCGTGGCAAACGAAATCGATGAGTTGAGCGGTGTCACCGAGAATGTTATTGTCGGCCAACCGATCCTGCTCGGTACCGGCGATGTGAAACTCATCGCAGTCAGACAACACGATAATTGAACATAACCTGAAAAACCAGAGGAATTGTACATGGATTTTAATGCTTCACTCAGAAGAGCCATCAAGACCGGAAATGTAATTCTTGGCCAGAACAACACCGAAAAATGCATAAAAGAGGGAAAAGCCCAGATGATTGTCGTTGCGGGAAATTGCCCGGCGGCCTTCAAATCCAAACTTTCGGGCTACGAGAATCTATTTATCCATACTTTCGAAGGCTCAAGCGTAGCTCTTGGCAAGGCGTGCGGTAAACCCTTCATGGTTAGCACGCTTGCTGTTGTTACCCCGGGCGAATCAGATATTCTCTCGCTTAAGAGGGTATGATATGGTTGAAGTTAAACTGACTGAAGACTGTATGCGCCTGATCTCCCAGTTCGAGAGCCTTACCGGTGCCGGGAGTCGCGATTGCGTTGTTGACGAACGCAATGCACGCCTGATCTTTGTGATAAATCCCGGTGATATGGGATTGGCGATAGGAAAGAAAGGGGCTTCAATCAAGAAGGCTTCAGAAGTAATGGGCAAGAAGATTGAAGTCGTAGAATATAACAGCAACCCTGAACAGTTCATTAAGAACTGTTTTTTACCGGCACAGGTTACCTCAATTATATTTGAAGGAGAGCCTGAAGAGCAGACTGTTCAGGTGGAAGTACGGGATGAAGACCGTGGCATTGCAATCGGCAAAGACGGAAAAAATATCTTCAAAGCAAAAAAACTCGCCCAGCGCCAACATAACATCATGGATGTCCAGATCCTGCAAAAACCTATAGACCTTGCCAGTATTGAGCAGTCAGTGGAGTAATTTTTCTTTTCTTCTCCTGTCAGTCTTAGCAGCCCTGCGTTTTTGCATGAAGATTCCGGCCTCACGTTTCGGGCCATGCTGCCCCTACCGGTATGTATAATATTGGTTCCTTCCCATTTGTGTTAATGTACATTGAGCATATCGTCTACAGTCTTGCATTTGGGATTGTTGCCGTCTTACTCTTAAAACCGAGGGATGCTGGATGGTGTACGCTCATCTTTGTCGTAAGCGGGTGCATACCCGATATTGATGGCATTTTTGATATTATCCGTCACCCTCCGGAATTTACTTCCGGGCTCATCCCGCACATGGTTGAACATTCAAGATATTTCCACACTCTTGGTGCGCTCCTCGTTTATGCCATCGTTGTAGGGATCGTTTTTGCCCGCTGGCAGGGCTTGAAATTCTCGGAATGTGCGTTCTTTGGAGGAGCAGGGTTTGCAGCGCACCTGCTGGAAGATGCGCTTGTATACAACCCGTCTTCTGCCGTCTTCTGGCCCCTTTCACCACAGGAAGTGGGTATCGGCCTGCTTCCGCATTCGAGGGATTTTCTCTCCGTAGCAAATACCGAAGTACTCCTCGTGGGGATGGCTCTCCTGATGGGTGCTGTTGGAACAAGCATGTTCCTTAAAAAGATGGAATGGGCAAGACTTCCCTGGCCCGGTGGGATCCCCATGGAAATCCCCTTTGTGAGTGAGATGCTGCGTTTGCCGGCGAAAGTCCCCTTCCTTGATGAAAGCGAGGAGTACGAATCCCCGCCGGAAAGATAAGGGAAGACGGGATTGCGATTCTTCTCTTTTCCGACAGTCAGGACTCCACTCCTTCCCAGTGAATCCATTTCCTGTACAGAGTGATCAGAGATTCCTGCTTCAGGTACTCGTTGAGATTGGCAGCCATGTAAGCAGCTGCGATGATATTGAAGATCATATCGAATACGGAGTCGAACGGGTTGACAAAATACGTCGAACCGGACCGGATATCAAGCCGGAATTCTGCATATTCCCACGCCAGTCCCAGGATTATTACGGCGATAAATACGCATGCGATCACTGCCCTCTTCCTGAAATTTCTACCCGTCAACCCTCCAAGGACGAGGATGGATATGAATACAAGGAAGGCGATCGCTATTGCAGCAACAAGATGGCAGACTTTATCGTACACGGGATAGAGCGTGAAATAGAACAGGAAGATCCCGCCTGCCATGTGCATGAGGAGCGCAAGCGTCAGCAGGAATTTCATCAGCCACGGAAACCTGATGCCAACTATCCATTCGCAGAGAGCAGGCAACAGGGCAAGTGCTACAGCGATAAAAGCCCATCGTGCCCGGAAGATGTCGTTTCGAACGAGCAGCCCGGACAACGCGACCATGAGCAGCAATACCACGGTAACGCAGTATGCACTATTGCCGTACTTCCATTCAAAAACAGCGTCGATGAGATAGTGCGGGCGTTTCGTATCCATCAGGATATCCTCCATCATTTCCTGCCAAGTACAGATATCCCATGATTATTCCCGATGGTATTTGAGCCTTGTATATCCTGCAAATCCGATAGAAAAGGAAGGAGAACCGTGAAAAACGGGCCTGGGGGGATTCGAACCCCCGACATCCGGGTTAGAAGCCCGGCGCTATGTCCGAGCTAAGCCACAAGCCCAACTGACGCCAATAACATTCGCGCTCAGGTATAATTAATCTGTGTCATGCGTTCATGAGATGAATCTATAAACCTTAACCTGGTCCCCTCGTATCCTTCCGTTTTTCCGGTACAGATCAGATTATGTACGGAGTTTCAGTCAGACTGCCAAACCCAGTTTTGCCGTGAAAATTTGCGTTCCGGAATGATCTGACCTCAGATGTATCACAGACGCAGGAAATACTCCATTGTGAGACCGCTAAATACGCGGGAACTTCCTTAATTTGTCCATCGGAGTACATATCAGTTGGGGTTTTATGGTCAATTTCCGAAAAAAATTTGGTAAGATATATCTGATGATGGTGCAATTTCTTTTTCACGGCATTTGGATGACCGGGGTATATAATGAATAAAAAAATTTGTCGTGGGGCAATTATGGTACTGACAACGATACTGCTGATTCCAGCTCTGGTTGCGGCTTATGGTAATATTACAATAAGTTCCGTACCATCAGGGGCAACGGTACTTGTCGACAGCGTAAGCACTGGTGCAATTACACCGACGATTATTGAAAGTGTCAACAGCGGGACCCACTACCTTTTATTGCGACTGACCGGATACCAGGATTACACCCAGAGTGTTACCGTATACGATAATGCTACCAGTATGGTCTCTGCCACCTTGATCACTGCCGCAACAACCACAGCGGAGATAACCAACGGTAGTATGAAAGTCGAATCAAATCCTTCGAATGCGGCAGTTTTTTTAAACACTGAGTACCAGGGAAAAACACCCCTGACCCTCTACAATATCACTCACGGTACGCACCGGGTTCTCGTCCAGAAGATCGGTTACCAGGACTGGTCTGAGCGTATTTCCGTAACATCCGGTTCGCGAACGGATGTTTATGCAACGCTCCAAGCCGAAACGACCGATACGACAATTTCGACAACAATAACGACGACATCAACTACCGTGAAAACCACGGTCTCCAGAACGTCTACAGCAAAAGTGCCAACCCCATGGCCGAGCAGCACACCGGCTCCCTCTTCTCCATTGAGTATATATGCAATTATCGGAGCAATTGGTCTGGGGCTTATGGTGATCAGGAAATAGTATTTGGGAAAAGTGCTATTTTTTACCCTGATTTTTTCGTAATATCTTCAGTAAATAATCCTCCAATACCTAGTTATCACGCTCCCGGGGTCTTTGGCAGTGCCTCTGCCCCGCCGCTGTGGCGACCCCCATAATGCGATAGGACTACAACAGGTTCCATCACAAGACAAGTGATGCACGAAAATTCCCGTGACTTTTTTTGTTTCAATTTTAGTCACAAAATTAATTCAAAATATAGTCGTAAAAATAAAAAATTTCAGATATTGAACTGGTATATTACCCAAGATTTTTCCTGACGAATAGCTCATGTGACAAAAGATTTCATGGATAATTCCCACCTGCTGGCTCCCGGCAGAAATATTCTTCTGAAAAAAAATTCCGGATTGATTATAATATCAGGGATCAATGGGAGAGCATTTATCCCGCATGATAGCAGGATGTTTTGAACACCTCAACATAGGTAGGCTGGTAGAGCCCTTCATGGAAGACCGCTTTCACTACCGACGGCGCACAATATTTTACCTGGACGCGGGCGGACATCCGCTCTCGTTCCTCAAAGTACAGACCATGCGCGAACTCCATCATCCGTTTCATCGAAACTGAAATTGCAAGGACTATGACACAAATACCATGATCACCCGGGTCCAGGTCCTCGAGATCTACCGAGGTCATGAAGATGTGGGAGTCGGGTCCAGGTTTTATACCGGCAATACTCATGATATTGTGGGTGCTCTGCAGCTCGATCGTGCGGGGCTTTCCTGCCTTCAGGTCTTTGATCACCTCAGGCGAAATTCCGGTTAACGCAGCGCATTTCATGATCCCTCACCCGTACATCGGAAGATCTTTTTTCGGTGACTGTTCGGCTGACTGTTGCACTTCCTCAGAGATTTTTTGCATGCTCTGTTCGATCTCAACTGCCTGTTCAATCAGTGGCTGGACATCAAGTTTGAGATTATACATCTTGTTCAGGACCTCAATTGTGGCAGCTGATGACCTTGGATCAGGAGCATTGATGGTCTCACCCAGAAGACCATAACCAGGGATGCCGCGGATCCTGCATTCAGTGAGGATGCTGGATGCAATTCCTGAAATGCTTCCGATCGGAAGGATCTGGGTATGTTCCTGGATTCTCTTGAGAGCATCAGGTGTTGTCGCGACACCGAAGACCCGCTTCTCCGGTTCGTTGGTGATAATGCCGGCAATCGTCAGTACCTCTTTTGGTTTGAATGGCGCCAGCCAGTCAAGGAGGCCGTTTGCGATCTCGTAGCAGATCATGGGGTGTATGGGAATATCAGCAACGATTGCAGCGACATCGTTTTTCATATAAATCCTGACAGGGTCATTGATAACACCCTTGTTCATCATTGCGAGAGGAGGGAAAAACTTGGAGGTCATCGTTCCAATCAGCTCAAATTCGAGCTGTTCGACCATATACTGGAGAGCTATGGTGCCTACCAGGCCGCTGCCCGGAAACCCCATCAGGACAGCAGTGTTATCACTAGGGATTGGTTTTGAGAATATGGTGAGTTCTTTCTTCGGTTTGATCTCAACCATGTCATTGTGAACAGTATCAAGCCGCGTAAGAATTTTATTACAACACTCTGGAGATTCAGCCGTCATTAGATTAACATACACCCACTACTAAAAAAGTATTATGCAAGAGTATCCGATTAAAAGAGGGCTGACAAAAGATCTTGAGGCACGTATTATCAGCGAACTGAGGAACTGTTTCGGAGTTGAACCGGAGAAAACCCCGCAGGGATACCGCATCAGGGCAGGCGCACTCCTGCGGCTCGATGTCAGGGTTGGGACGGGTGGCAAATCTGTTGTAATTGATACCGAATCCGACATACATGCCAGCGATGCGGTTATTCTCGATACGAACAAAAAATTCCGGAAGTACCTTGACGTCGTTACCGGATTTTCAACAAAAGAACGGGTCAAGCGGTCTAAAAGCGTCGGGGAAGATTAATCAAGGGGGCACCCTTCTATCCCCCCAGGAAAATTCCTTTTTTGGTATCATAGAATTACTTCCGTGTATATTTCCTGGCTACCAAGAGCAAACCTGCCACTGCAGCCATGACAGCAAACGGGGAGAGGGCTGATTTTGGGGTATCAGTCGTCCCCGGCAGCGTTGTAACCTTCGTCAACGGAATGGTGACTGACCGTGTTGTTACCGGCGTCGGGATCGTCGTCGTAATGCGGGGTGTGGGAGTAAATGTTTCTTCCAGAGTCACTTCGGGACTCCCAAGGATATTGTACCCGTACAGGGCAAATTCATCTGCGACAACAACCCGTTTTCCATTCCCGTTCACCGCTACGGATCGTGGCTGGATGATACTCTGCATCCTCGTTTTTGCCAGAAGGTTACCCTTATGGTTCAGGATATACAGGTCCCCGTCAAGAGCCCCGGCAGCAATAATGGATCCATCACGGGAAACTCCCACCCCGTTTACCCATGAACCCCCCGGATATTTCCACAAAATCCTGCCCTGTTGATCAAGTACCCAGACGTTCCCGTCCTGACTTCCAAGAACGATGGTGGAGCAATCCTCAGAGCATGCCATATCGATAATTGCTTCGCGGGTTATATCCTTCATCCAGTTAAGTGTCCCGCTCCCCGTGTGAGACGAGACACGTTTTTCCCCCGAGGAGATCACCGTGGAACTATCTGCGGAGATCGCGATGAATGAATCAAGGCTTCCGGATTTGTTATCCCACCAGAAAGGGATCATGTCAGGATGGAGGTATTTCAAGCCAATCGGCGTCGTGACAACAACAAACGAACCGGAAGGGGAAACTGCAATCTGTTTTACGATATCGCTTCGGTTCAGTCCCCAGCTCTCACCATTTCCGGTCCATGAGTGAATGTCCCCCCGGTCGTCAGCAGTAATAATTATGGAAGCATTTGAGGAGATAGCGACTGCACGTATGGGGGCACCCATGCCCCTGATCCAGTACACCGTGCCATTCCGATCAAGCACCTGAACCAGATTTCCTGCTGCAGAGACAACGTAATTTCCGTCTGGGCTCATGGTGGCAACATGCCCGGCCCGGCCTCCCCAGCGGTTGGTTCCATCCCAGGATCGGAAAAACATCTGGTTACCCCCGGCATAGACAGTAGAACCATCAGCAGAGAACATGACATCGAAAAATGAGCCTTCAGCGATGGGAATTTCTTTCCATGCGGGTGCAAGACTCAATGCTGTTGCAATGCCGGTTATGCTGAAGGTAAGAAGAAAAACTGCTACCACCAGATGGATCCTTAACGGGGTGCTCATGGTATTTTCCTGAGAACAAAGTACTATCGTTCGGTTTAACTTGTTTGTGTACAGGAGTACTGAATCAGGCCTTAGTGTTTAAGCGGATGAAAAAGTCCATCTCCTCTGTCGATGCCATGCATCACTGCATTGCATGAATTAATAATCAATATGATCCGATTCAAAGGCAGAGTGAGTATCCATGCCTTCAATTACATGCAAAGATATCGGAATGGATTGCCCTTTCGAAGCAAAGGGAACAACCAATCACGAGCTTATGAGAAAATTTATTGATCATGCGGAAACTGCACACAAAATGCAGGTGTTGCCGGCGGATGTCATTTTCAAAGTACAGAAAGCAATAAAAAAATAATTTTTGAAGTCCAACCAATTTTACTAGGGAAAATATACGCACTTTCCTCTTAAAAGGCACATGGATACCTTAGAGGTTCCAGCTGCCTTTTGCACCCGTACCTAAGTGCCTCCAACTTTACTCTTGCAGCCTGGTGAGGATTATTTCTGTTCCTGAATTACAGCTGGTTTGAATCCCACGAACGATCAGGTGTGAAATCCCTGTGAATATGCTGGATGCACTGACTTTCCAGAACCCAAAAAATTGAGAGGAATGCTATAAGGATGTCATGCAATAATAATCGCCGGTTTAAACGGTAATGCTGTGGCAGCCTTTGTGTGTTCACTCGACTCTGCTTCAGTTATATGAACAGGTACACCGAACTCTTTTTCTAAAAATCCCTTCGCTGCTTCAAAAACTTCCTTTTCATTGACCCGCTCTTGTGTGAGAGGTCCTACCACGTGCGGTGGCAGGCGGTGGATAAGTGTGGTACATTGCTTCACTGCGTCAGTGGCTTCTTTACCGCGTCTGCGCATGGCATCGTTTTTCATGACCTCCTTTACGACCAGGTTTCGGTCTTCTGCTTTGGCTATGATAAGGAAAATTTCGTGTTTCCATTCAGGTGCAAGAGATATGGTGATTGATTTCGGGGTAATCTGGATAAGTTTTTTAATCGATTCAATATCCTCAACGGTGCGGGAGAGAAGTTCTTCGGCAAGTTCGATCCGGATATTGACCAGATTTTTCTCTGCAACCGGCCACGGGGCGTAAGAAACGAGCCCTTCGCCGGCAAGTTGTTTCCAGAGATGCTCACCGGTGAACGGGATGAACGGGGCAAGAAGACGGACCCAGGTCGAACAGAGTGTATGCAACTCCCTGCTGCCATCGCAGTCTTCAGGCAATCGGCGGCGATACCATTTGAGATCGGTCTCGATCCCGAAATATGCTTCCTGCAATGCCTGGCGGGTCTGGAAGTTTGTCAGTGCAGCAGTCGTGCGTTCAATGTGCGACTGAAGCCTGCTGATGAGCCAGCGATCGATATCATGCGGTTCCCCGTTTGCGTCTTTTATTTCAAGGACGGTATTATAGAACCGTTCGATCTGTTTTTTTGTAGAAATAACCAGATCATTTCTCCAGTCAAAGTCCTGCCAGGGTTCAGCACTTCCCATCAGGAACATGCGGACCGTATCGGCGCCGAACTCACTCACCGCGTCCTCAAGTAAGAAGACGTTGCCTTTCGACGATGACATCTTCGCACCATTCAGCAGCCCCATGCCGAATACGACCATTCCGAGGGGGAGCTTGTCCTTGGGAAATATCGTGACGTGGTGGAAGAGCTGGAAAGTGAGGTGATTGGAAATGAGATCTTTTGCAGAAAACCGGAAGTTGTACGGGTACCAGAATAAAAATTCTTTTCTCATCGCTTCCAGTTTCTTTTTTACGGGCAGGTCAGGAGATTCTTTTCCAAGGAAGATATAATCAAAAACCTCAGGCGTCAGGAGCCCGGGTTCGATCTCCTTGATCCTGTGGGCGATGGTATAGTATGCCATATAGATAGTCGAGTCCGAAAGGGGTTCGATCAACTGTGTGGTGTCCCATGGAAACCTGGTACCAAGACCGACGCGTCTGGTACAAGCCCAGTCTTTAAGCCAGTCCACGGTGCGGTCAAATTCCTGCCGGACTTCAGGTGGTACCAATGCCATATCGCCAAGATGGTCGCTTACCTGTTTCTTCCATGCAGGGTCGCTGTATTTTAAGAACCACTGGTCATGCAGGATCTTGATTTTTACCTTGTTACCGCACCGGCAGACAACAGGCCGTGTGTCAAACTCATACATGATCTCCGAATCGTACTTTTCGATCATGAGAGCTGCCACTTCGTCGCGTGCTACACGGACCGGTTTACCGCCATACCTTTCAAAAAGTTTACCCTTTGAAAACTCAGCAGAGTAAATCTCCTGGGTAAGGGCATCCATGCGGCTGTCCATCTGGGAGGTGATGTCGTTTTTTTCAACGATATCCTGTGCCGGGATCTCGCCATAACCCTCGACCTTGATCAGGGGTATTGGTTTAATATCCGGATATCTTCCGGCATGCTGCAGGTCGCGGAGGGCAATATAGTCGAATGGTGCATGGGCGGGAACACTCATGACGAGTCCGCTTCCGACATCAGGATCGACAAAATCAGCCGGGAGTACAGGAACCTTGCCACAGAGCGGATGGCTTACCATTGTATCGATCAGATCCCTGCCAGCGATTTCATTTTCAATTTCGACCGTATGGTCCTGGAGGGCGAGCTTCTCAGCTGCCTCCCTTGAGATAATCCAGGGTATACCGTCAACCAGCACACGGACATAGATTATTACCGGATTTGCCCAGAGGTTGGTGACGCCATGGATTGTCTCCGGACGGAGTGTGGCAGTGGGGATGAATGCATCGCCACACCGGAACATGACAAGGGTGAATTTAATCACCTCAGCCTTATCTCCTTCGAGAAGGTCATGGTCACCCACAGGGTTATCATCAACAGTGCAATAACGGACCGGATGGGCTCCTTTGATGACATGTCCTGCTTCATACAGGTGTTTCCACTGCCATTCGATGAATTTGCTGTAGGTCGGGTCGACTGTTGTGAACCTGCGGCGCCAGTCAATGGAGATCCCGCAGGCAGTCATCACCCGCTGGTATTCGCTTGCGAAGTGACGGACGATGGTGAGTGGATCGGTAAATTCATCAAGGACATTCTGTGGGACTTTGTAGAGATCACGGTAAAGGTGGATGGTCTTTGGATCCTTTTTTGCGATGCGTTTTGAAATACCGATAACCGGTGCTCCTGTTACGTGAAACGCCATCGGGTAGAGAACCTGTCTCCCTCTCATGCGCCAGAACCGTGCAATTACGTCAGGGACAATATAGGTCCTGCCATGCCCGACATGCATCGCACCGCTTGGATACGGGTATGCAACGGTCAGGTAGAATTTTTCAAGCTCGGACGGGTTTGATTCAAATGCATGCGTCCACTGTTCCTGTGCCTCTTCTTCAAATTTTCCCAGGTCAAATTTATTCAAACCATTTCACCTTCATTTTTTGTAAAAATCGGAATTGAGGGTTATACCGGCCGCAACTTTATTATCTCGCTGTTCTGGTAGCGCCGGATCATCTCTTGTGCAATGCTCGAGTTCTTGGCAAGGTGGATCTCTCCCATTTCATTCACGGTTGCGGTGAACAGGTATTCCTTGCCTGCAAATACATCTACGATCTTTCCGCTTTGTTCCGGGGCAACAATGGTCAGCTGCTTCTTGTCAGTTTGTATCTTAATGCCGCTGCCAAGATTGAACTCCGCCTCACTTTTCTGTGGCTGTACCTGCTGGCGGTCAAATTCAGAGCGGGGCTTGATGTCGATCCCGATACCAATTTTATTGACAATGGCAGAGATGTTCTTGCCTCCTTTGCCGATTGCGGCCGGGACGTCTTTGTCATCAATGAATACGACAGCTTTTGTATCGCTCATCATCTGGACATCAACAAAACCTTCGGTATAGCGCCCGATCTCGCGCTGAATATCTTTTTCCATGAGTTTCCAGCCAGGCCGGTCTTCGTTCTCCTTCGCGGGAATTATATCAGTCACGGGAACCGGGGAGCGGATGTTGCTGACAGGTCCAGCGGAAACACCAACATTCTGAATCACCTGAGAGGCCTTCTTTGCTGCAATGGTCACAGCGGTCATCGGCATCACAATTGTCTCACCGTCATATCGGAAGACGTCGATCACCAGCTCGCCTGTCTCATGATCGGTAACGATGGTCACCGGGCGGATATGCATTTCATTAGCCATGCCTTCAGGTACTTTGATGGTGAAATCCACATCATAAATTTTTGTTATTACTCCCTGCCTGACAAAGATGATCGTGTTGATAATCTGTGATAAGACCGAAAAGTCCACGCGATCGGAAAATCGCTGAACGGCATCCTGTACTCCATTTGCATGGATTACCCCGACCATGCCCAGACCGGCGAGCCGCATATCTGCAAAGACATTGAAATCCTCGTTTTTACGAAGTTCATCAAAAATCACAAAATCCGGCCTGACCAGCAGGAGCACATCAGCAGTATTGGACATGCTG
>Ga0209079_10000759_pt1 | contig 12512 bp, 11 predicted proteins | sample PPLLaktember2015_2_FD_187259 | JGI IMG/M metagenome (GOLD analysis project Ga0209079, IMG submission 187259) | Freshwater sediment microbial communities from Prairie Pothole Lake near Jamestown, North Dakota, USA - PPLs Lake P7 Core (6) Depth... | ecosystem: Environmental > Aquatic > Freshwater... | reverse complement strand
CTGACTGACCTCGCCGGAGTAGTACATGTAGAATGTGCCGCTTACCATTACCACCCTGGGCCCGAACACGATATGGTCCCATGCTCCGATCGCACCGGAAACAAGAAGAGGATTGGATGCGTGTTTCGTCCAGCTTATCCCATCGAGCGAAGTGGCAAGGCCGATACCGGATTGGCTGACATCTGATGAAATCCCCCCGTACCACATTCTGTAGCCGCTCGAATCGGGTATAACGCATCCATAGATTGCGCTCGCCGATTCCCAGGATGCTGTGCCGGGCGCCAGGACCGGATTGGACGGATGTTTTGTCCAGCTGATTCCATCCGGAGAAGTGGCATAGCCAATCTGGCCCGTAAGGCCCCCCGGTGAAATTCCCGTATACCACATCTTGTATTGTCCACTGTCTCGTAAGACATATGGCCCCATGACATAATAGGCATCCCAGCTGCCGGCAGAAGGACCGAGGACTGGGCCAGGGGAATGCACGTTCCATGCGACGCCATCCGATGACCAGGCAAATCCGATGGCAAACGGGGGCCCATCCTGGGCGGCACACGCAAACCACATTTCATACCGGGAAGAATCAGCGTTGTACAGCACGGAGTTCATGCTCAAAACCGCATGCCAGGTGCCCGGTTGTCCTGAGAGAACGGGATTCCCCGGATACTTCTCCCAGGCTTCCTGGGCAAGGAGGTCACCGGTACTCACCAGCAGAAGCGGAAGAAGCAAGAACAGTCTGAAAAAGTGCGAGTTCATAGGAACCTCCTCTGTGTGATGGATGTGTTGATTTCCGCAGGTCCTCCAGCTTCCGAGTCTCTGTGTCGCTCACCCCCTTTGGACCGGTTGGGTCTTGCCGGACGTTGACACATTTTTGGGCATGGAAAAATGCTCCACCTGACAGGATGATCGCATCTAGCGGATGCGCCACATCTGCCTGGTCTCCCTGAAATCCGCAGCCTCGAGTCTGTAGGAATAGGTCGTCTCCAACCTGAATCCACCCAACTCCCCCGCCTCTCCAGAGAACTCCACTTCGTATGTACCGGCTTCCTGTTCCATGTCGACAAGCCTCTCGATCTCCGATCCGTCAATGGCCGAGACGCTCAGGAGTACCCTGCACCGGTACCCCACACAGTATTTGATGGTAGTTCTGTTCCTGAACGGATTGGGGTAGTTCTGACCGAGCTGAAACCGTATCGGAACCACGTCATCCGACTTCGAGTCATTGGCTGGTTTCACGGGCGTCACTGCTTTTTGTCTGTCCTAGGGGGCTTTCGACATCGCACTTTTGAGACGTCAGATCGACGGAGAGGAGGGGTCCCCTCTTCAGCCGGTGTGGAAGGTACTTATCGATGAAGGCCGGTATCTACCAGAATTGAGGAAAAAGCTATCGCTTACGGGTACGACGGCGAGCGAGGCCACCGCTCAGGAAGATCTGGACGATGTCCGGTAGGAAGAAGGTGGGACGCCAAACTCTTTTTTAAAGCATTCGGCGAAATACGAGGGATTGTTGAAGCCCACTTCCAATGCGATTTCGGAGATGTTCCCCGAACGGGCTCCGATAAGCTTTGCGGCGTGGTTGAGCCTTGTCCTTCTGATGAGCTCAGCCGGCCCCTCGCCAACGAGCGCGTGCAGTTTCTTGAAGAGAAGCGATCTGCTCACCGACATTTCGCGGGCAAAGGCTTCGACGCCAAAGAGCGTATCAGGGATGTGCTCCTCAAGAACCGCCTTAGCCTTCTCCAGGAACTTCTGATCGACGGACGTGAGGCTTCCCGCATCCGTTTGAACGAACCCAAGCCGGCGGAACCGGGCCTGCAGCCGCTTCCGTTGCTCGAGGAGGTTTCGAATCCTCGCCTCCAGCTCGGCGGCTTCGAACGGCTTCATGATGTACTCATCCGCGCCCGTGTCGAGGCCGCTGATCTTGTCCCGCAGTGTCGCCCTGGCCGTCAGCATGATAACCGGGATATGACTGGTGCGGTGGTCGGTCTTGAGCCTGCCGCACATTGCCAGGCCGTCCAACTTCGGCATCATGATGTCACTGATAATGAGATCGGGCATGTGCGCGAAGGCCATGTCCAGGCCTTCCTGACCGTCCTTCGCCTCCAGAATCGTGTACCGATCTTCGAGAATGCTGCCGACATACTTCCGTACGTCGGCGTTGTCTTCGATGATCAGCAGGGACGAGCTTCCGGCGCCCCCGCCCGGCACCACCCCGGTCCCAAGCTCCTCCTCAGATGCCGGCCATGCAGCTACCGCGCCGTTCCCGGTCTCCTCCACGGAGTTGTCCTCGCCGACCTCTTCTGGCTTCAAGTGGTCCTTGCCGCATGGGAAGCGCAGGCGAAATGTTGAGCCCCTACCCTCCTCGCTTTCGACCTCGATGGAGCCCCGGTGCAATTCGACGAGTTCCTTCGTAAGCGCCAGTCCGATGCCCGTGCCTTCGTGTTCCCGCGTCTGTCCGCTGTCGACCTGATAGAAACGGTCGAAGATCTTCTGCAACTTGTCCACCGGGATGCCGATGCCCGTGTCCGACACAGACACCTCGACCTGGTCGCGGAGGCCGGGTGCGAGGCGTCGCACGCGAACCGATACATTTCCGCCGTCCGGCGTGAACTTGAACGCGTTCGCCAGGATGTTACTGAGGATCTTGTCCAGCTTCTCCCGATCCGCATACAGGACGATGGCGTCCTCGTCGGCGCTGACGGCGAAGGCAATCCGTTTTCTCTCGGCGAACGGATTGAACGAGCGAGCCATCTCATTGACGGCGGCGACGAGATTCACCGGGCGCGCCAGGATCTTCATCTCGCCCGCCTCGATTCTCGCAATATCGAGCAGTTCGTCCACGAGCCTCTTCAGCCTTGTGGAGCTCCTGTGGATGAGGTGGGCGTCCGCTTTGGTCGCCTCGTCCACCGTCTGCTCCAGAATCCGTTTTGCGGGGCCTGAGATCAGGGTCAGCGGGGTGCGGAACTCGTGCGAGATATTGGTGAAGAACCTGGTCTTCACTTCATCCACTTCGCGGAGCTTTTGCGCCTCGAACCGGCTCATCTCATATGCGTGCCTGATCGTGAGCCTTTTCACCTTCGCCCGCCACACGCCGTACAACGCGCCCGTCAGGAGCACGGCATAGAGCGAGTAGGCGAAACCGGTCCGCCACCAGGGCGGGAGGATCGTGACTCTTAGCGATGCGCCGGCCTCATTCCATATGCCGTCGCTGCTCGAGCCCTTCACTCGGAAAACGTACTCCCCGGGATTCAGGTTCGTGTAGGTCGCCACACGCCGGTCCGCGTCGACATACGTCCAGTCCTTGTCGAACCCCTGCATCATGTATGCATACCTGTTCTTCCGCGGGGCGCGGAGGTCCAGGGCGACGAATTCGAACGAGAACACCTTGTCGTCATACGTCAGCTCGACCCCCTCGCTCTCCGTGATGGCCTTCGGCAGGATCGTTCTTCCCGTCGCGCTGTCATGCCCGATAGGTACGGGCCTGCCGAACAGGTAGAAGTCGGTGATGTACACGGGGGGAGCTTCAGGATCATCCCTGATGCTGTCAGGGTGGAAGATGAAGAATCCGTCATCAGTCCCAAAGATCATTTCCCCCGTCATGCTCATGCATCCCCGGCCGAGCGCGTTACTCGGAAGGCCGTCATCAGCGTCAAAGTTCCTGAAGGTCCCCGTCTCCGGATCGAACCGTGACAGCCCGCGGCCCGTGCCCAACCATAGATTGCCCTTCTTGTCTTCCAGGATTGACGCTACCAGGCTGCTCGGCAAGCCGTCACTGACCAGGTACCGCGTGAAGCAACCGTTGGTCCGGTCAAACCTGTTCAATCCACCGGAAAGCGTCCCTAACCACACCCGGCCAGACGCATCCTCGAAGGCGCAGCTCACTTCGTTATTGCTCAGGCTCCGTGGATCCGTTGCTCTATGCTTGTACTGGACCATCTCGTCCCTGTCACGGTTGTAGGCGATCACCCCGCCGTCTTTGGCGCTGATCCAGAGGGTGCCGGTCCTGTCCACCAGAAGTATCGACGTATAGAGAATGGAGCCGAGCTCCCTCAGGGAATCAGGATTGTTGTTGATGTTCCTGAATTCGCCGCGTTCTCGGTCAAGGACATTCAGCCCCCCATTGGAGGTCCCCACCCACAGCGCACCCGATCTGTCTTCGAGAATGGAAGTGATCGTAAAATAGCTGACGCTCCCTTTCTGGCGCGGGTCATTGTTGTACCTTGTGAAGCGTCCCGATTTCACATCCAAACGGTTCAACCCATCGGCGTACGTTCCAACCCAGATGAAGCCGTCCCTGTCCTCGTAGACCTTCAGAACCTCTTTTCCACTCAGGCTGTTCGGGTCACCGGGGATCGGCTTGTAGTTTTTAAACGTGTCCGTTCTCCGGTCCCAGGCGCTCAGCCCTTCCCCCCAGCTCCCTATCCAGAGGGTTCCGTTTCTGTCCTCGGATACCCATGTGACACTCATTCGGGCAGGCAACGAAGGATCACGGAGACCAGGCTGGTAGTGCCTGAACGCCTTCCCTTTCGAGTCATAGATATTGAGGCCTTCATGCCAGCTCCCTATCCAGAAGAGACCCGAATTGTCCTCATAGATCGGGTATACGGCGTTGCCAAGCAGGCCGGTCGGGTCACTGGCATTGTGTCTGCACACGAGAAGCGGAATGGGATCACTGGTACGCACGACTGATCCTGTTCTGGTCAATCCGGTTCCCGCTACGCCGAACCACAAACTCTGGTTTCTGTCGATATGCAGGCAGTCGATGACGTCGCTCGCGATGCTCGAGGGGTCATCCGGATCGTGTCTGAAGCGTGACACCGGGGGCAGGAACGACTCACCCTCGCGCACCAGCTCAAAGATGCCGCTGGCGTAGGTCGAGAACCAGATATGGCCTCTCCGGTCCTCACAGATTCCCGTGATTGAATTGCTCGCGAGCCAGCTGGGATCGAGCGGCTTGACGTAATAACGCGTGAACGACTGATCGTCGCGGTTGAACATGTTCAACCCCCCGCCTATCGTAGCGGCCCAGACATTGTTCCTCGAGTCCACCATGATCTTCCAGATCATGTCATGACTCAAACTCAGTGAGTCATCCGGGACATTGCTGAACGTGGTGAACTGCCCTGTGCGGGGGTCGAACCTGTGAAGGCCGGCATGATGAGTGCCGAGCCAGAAGATCCCCTCGTTGTCCTGAGCGGCTGCAAGGATGGAGTTCGAAGTTTCGGATGAATCGTGAGGGTTGAGGAACCGTGTGAAGTCCTCCGTCTCGGGATTGTATCGGTTGACTCCACCTCCTCCGGTGGCCACCCACAGCGTACCCGACGGGTCTTCCCAAAGGGCCCGGACATCATCCGACCCCAAGCTGCCGGGATCGTCGATTGCATGATGAAACACCCTGACCTTGATGCCGTCGTACCTGTTCAGCCCGTGCAGCGTGCCGATCCAGGCGAATCCCCTGCGATCCCGGAGGACGCACTGTATTGAATTGCTCGACAAGCCATTGTCCATGGTGAGATGGGTGAATCGCATGGTTTCCGATGGTGGGAACCCGCGATTGCGCTGCCGGTTTCCGAGGCCTTCCCCTGCATCACGGGGGATGACCGGCGTCGCGACAATCAGGGACGCGAGGAGCAAGGAGTGGAAGGCGAATCGAAATCCGGATGTGCCTTCGAGCATGGCACCACATCCCCGTCGTGAGGGAGAGGATGACCGCACAGAACCGGCAGGAGGAGCACGGAAGGAGCTCGCCCCTTCTGCCCCCTGGCGCACGGACGAACCGAGGGACTCTTCTGGGCAAATGTATGAGTTGTACTCATAGAAAACAACAGGACCAAGCCGCAGACAGAAAGAATAGTCCCCCCACCGAGTTCTGAAGAGGCACACCCCCGATCCTCCACCTGCACGGGGACTCTCACTCACTTACACTCGAAATCTCAGTGGTTTTCGCGCATCGGGATAAGGGGGCGAAGCTTGTTTTGATTGATCGAGAGCGTCTGGAGTGCTTTCTGCGCCTGGACTCGGCCGACGTCAAGGCTCTCGAAGAATTCCAACTTCCTTCCCCTTTGTCTGATAGGATAATTGACGACGTTCTGTTCGATCGCGTTCATGTCAATCTACTTCACCACCATAAATGTACCACCTCGGTCAAGAAGGGGACAAAAGCGTGTCCATCTCGTTTGGTCCCAGCTCCGGACCTAGAAAGATTCACACGCGAGATGATGGTTCATACTGCGCGTAACGAGGGGTACTTCGAAGCTGTCACTTCGCAGATGCAAGACAATCTGGGCGTTGACTTGGAGCAATTGCTTGAGCAAAAAAGGAGACTCAATTCGTCGCTTTCTTCGACGGAGCAGAAGTTGGAGAATCTCATCGAGAACCTCGGAACAACTGTTCTGAAGGGCCCCGCCAAGATTCGGATTGAAAAGGAGATTCAGAAACTCACGGATCAGAGGGAGCTTGTAGCCGGTCAGATTGCTGAGCTCGATGGCAAGATTGATGAGGTCAAGAGATACCGATTCAACAAGAAGAACCTCCAAGAAGTCCTGTCGGAGTTCGAGACGCTTTTTGACGAAGCGGAAAATCGGGACAAGGCTCAGATTCTGCGAACGGTTGTTGAAGAGATCAGAGTCACTGCCAACAGAGGAACAAAGGAAGGAGTCTTGGAATTCAAACTTCGGGGGGACGGGCGCCTGAAGAGGCAGTGGGATGAGGTTGTAAACAAAAGGGGAGTCAGTTTGACTCCCCATATAGGATGGCTCCGCGAGTAGGACTCGAACCTACAACCCTGCGGTTAACAGCCGCATGCTCTACCATTGAGCTATCGCGGAATGTAGAAGAACAGTATTCAGTAGTCAGTAATCAGATAGGAAGGCGACGACCGATCAGTCAGCGCTGCTTGAGAGAACAAAAGCTCACCGATTCGTGAGCTTCTTCATAAAGATACGCCTCAATCATTGAATTGTCAAGACTTTCCGATTCATTGCATTTCCCTCCATTTCGGAATATATTGCACACTCAGAACACACGAACACTCGACCAGAGGTCTACCTATGTTCCGCGGCGGCCAACCCAATATGCAGCAGATGATGAAACAAGTGCAGAAGATGCAGGAAAACATGGCCCGCGTCCAGGCAGAGCTGGAGCAGAAAACCCTCGTCGGTGAATCGGGCGGGGGAGTGGTCAAGGTCACCGTCAATGGAAAACAGCAGGTCCTGAAGATCGAGATAAGTAAAGAGGCTATCAACCCGGACGACAAGGAAATGCTCGAAGATCTCGTCCTTACCGCGGTCACCCAAGCCCTGGAGAAGTCCGCAGCCCTCGCCGCCGAAGAGATGAACAAGGTGACGGGGGGAATGAAGCTGCCGGGAATGTAGGAAACATTGTTGATTGATGATTTGAGATTGTTGAATGAGCACAGAGCAGAGGAGTCCAAAGCCTTTGAGTATTTAAGCCTTTGAGTAGAAGCAACGATGCTTTGCTCACAGACTCATTGGCTCATAGGCTCAAAGTCTCAAGGCTCATTTGCCACTGATTACTGACAACTGACAACTGATTCCTGTCTTTCCCCCTTGCTCTACACCTCTGAATCCATAGAACACCTTGCCGAGCACTTCGCTCAGCTTCCCGGTATCGGCCGTAAGACCGCTCAGCGACTTGCATTGTACGTCCTCAAAATGCCGCAGGAAGAGGTGGCGGCGATTGCGCAAGCGCTCCTGGATGTCAAATCCCGCGTCCGATACTGTTCTGTCTGCTCGAACATCACCGAATCCGATCCGTGCATCATTTGCTCGAGCAACAAGCGCGAACGCTCCCTCATCTGCGTCGTCGAAGAACCGAATGATGTCCTGGCGATCGAAAAGACCAACGACTTCCGCGGGCTCTACCATGTCCTCGGCGGCGCACTCTCCCCGTTAGACGGCATCGGTCCAGACGATCTCAAGATCAACGAACTCCTTCAGCGGATGGGTGCCGGGAATATCGACGAAGTGATCCTTGCCCTGAATCCGAACGTTGAAGGCGAGGCCACGACACTCTATCTCTCGAAACTCCTCAAACCATTGGGCGTCAAGGTAACACGCATCGCACGGGGACTGCCGGTTGGCTCGGACCTGGAATTCGCGGACGAAGCGACGTTATCGCGCGCGCTGGAAGGGCGGGTGGCGGTCTAGGTGGTCGCCCAAGAGTTCAAGGTCTGCCCCGGGGAAACACCCGGGGAGATTCCCGGGGTGACTCCGGGTGAGGTAAGTCCCGCGGCCATCATCGACGCCCAAGAATGCCGGATCTATCCCGGATAAAACCCCGGATAAGTCCCCGGATAAATCCCCGGATAAGTCCCCGGTTGGAACCCTGGATGAAACTCAGTTTCCTATTCCCCCTCCTGCTCCCGTTCCTGCTCGGTGCCTGCGGGATCTTCGAGCCGCGCGATCCGGAACCGCCATCGCAGCTGAGCTCGAGCTTCGTGCCTCCGACGGATCCCGCGCTGGTCTTTCAGAACCTGACCGGCGCCTTCCGCGAACGGAATGCCCTGAACTACTCGCGCTGCCTCTCCGATTCCTCTATGGGAGCGCCGCTGTTTCAGTTCGAACCCGATCCTCAAGCGCTTCAACAATATGCCGCCGTCTTCGCGGCGTGGAGCCGCCAAGCAGAACAGCAATCGTTCGAGGCGATGAATGCGGCGGTGCCGTCTGGGAGCGCCATGAACCTGGAACTGCAGTCGCTGACGCCGCAAGGACTGAACGCGGATTCTGCCAAGTACGAGATCCAGTATCGCCTGACTATCCCACACTCACGATCGTCGATCTCTACCGTCGCGCTGGGTCGATCGCTGCTCGTGCTCACTCCGGACCGCTCGCGCAATTGGGCCATCTCTCGCTGGGTCGATCTTGCCCTCGCTTCGGATGACTTCACGTGGAGCAAGATGAAGGGGGCGTTCGGACAATGAGGCGTGCCGCATTCCTCTGCTGCGCCTTCATTGCTCTCTCGTGCAATCCGTTCGCTCCGGCACTCGATGAATCGACGGAAGACGGGACCTCGGTCCTGGGCGATGCGCGCTCCGTCGAGGGGATCTTTCAGAATATGAAATACGCCTACACCTTCCGCGACACGACCATCTATGGCCAGCTGCTTGGAGGAGAGTACGTGTTCCTGTATCGCGACTACGACCGCGGAGTTGACGTGACCTGGGGACGCGACGAGGAGATGCGCACGACGAACGGCCTGTTCCAGAATGTCCAGCGGCTCGACCTTGTGTGGAATAACATAATCGCACTGTCGGCGGATTCCGCCAACACGCGCGTGAACGTGAGCCGGAACTTCAACCTGACCGTCACGTTCAATCCCAGCGACGTCCTGCGGGTGGATGGCTATGTCTCTCTGACCATGACCCGACCGCGATCGGACGACGCGTGGCAGATCATCCAATGGAGAGACGAGAGTAATTTCTGATGCCTGTCTTCTACCAAGGCGAACCCGGTTCTTTCAGCGAACAAGCCGCGCGGGACTTCTTCGGCGCGAAAGCATCGTTCCATCCTGTGCGGACATTTCGCGATGTGTTCTCTGCCGTCGAGCAGGGACGCAAGGCCTTTGGCGTTGTGCCGATAGAAAACTCCGTGTTCGGGAGCATCCACCAAACCTACGATCTTCTGCTGAAGCATCCGCTTCACATCGTCGGGGAAACGAAGCTCCGCATCGGACTGCATCTCATGGCCCCGAAGGGGGTGACGCTTCGTTCCGTGAAAGCGGTCTATTCCCAGGCACAAGCGCTTGGCCAATGCGAGGACTTCCTTCGGGCACATCCATCCATCCGCGTAGAAGCATATCACGACACCGCTGCCGCCGCACGAATGGTCCGCGAGTTGGGCGCTTCCGACTCCGCCGCCATTGCCTCCGCCGCCGCCGCGAAGATCCATGGCCTTCACATCCTCAAGCGCAACGTTGAGTCCGATCATCGGAACTTCACGAGGTTCCTCGTCCTCTCGAGCAGCCCGGCGAGGTCAACCCCCCGTCCGAAGACGTCGGTCGTGTTTGCGACGCGAAATATCCCCGGCGCGCTCTTCAAGGCCATTGCCGTATTCGCTTTACGGGACATCAACCTCCTGAAGATCGAGTCGCGCCCGCTCATCGGCCGGCCGTGGGAATACCTGTTCTATCTAGACATTGCGGGGGATGCCCGGCGCGAACCGCAGCGGAGCGCCTTGAATCATCTGCAGGAAGTTTGTACGTTCGTTCGGGTGCTCGGCACATATCCCATGGCGGACCGGTAAGCACGAACCCGTCGTACATCGGAAGGGAAGCATATGGCATTCGGATACATCGTTCGGGAAGGATTCTCCGGATTCAAGCGGGCCAAGCTCTCGATGATCGGGGCGATCTTTACGATCACGGTCTCGTTGCTCCTGCTTGCTTCCTTCACCATCCTCCTGATCAATGCAAATACGGTCGTGGAATCCCTTCGGGAAAAGGTTGAGATGGAGGCGTTCCTCGACGAGCAGGTTTCTACCGACGACATTACGCGCATTCGCACGCAACTTGCCGGAGTCGAAGGAGTGCGCGAAAGTCGGTTCGTTTCGAAGGAAGAAGCCGCGGCGATCTTCAAGGAGGAATTCGGTGAGGACATTTACAAGGTCCTCAGTTTCAATCCGCTGCCGGCTTCATTCAAGATCTCCCTGAAGGATGGATACCGTACAGCGGTCCAGGCCGAGCAGATCTACGCTCAGATCGAAGCGATCAAAGGGGTCGACGATGTCATCTACCGGAAGCAGCTGCTAGAGATGCTCGACCAGCGGGCGATGACCTTCCTCTGGATCGCATTCGGCGTCGGAGGGTTCATCATGCTCTCGTCGATCGTTCTTGTTGCGAATACCATCCGCCTGGCGATCTACGCCAAACGAAAGATCATTCAGACGATGAAGCTCATCGGTGCGACGCGGTCGTTCATTCGCACACCATTCCTGCTGGAAGGGCTGGTGCAGGGTCTGATCGGGGGGATGCTCGCCGCCGGCATCATCTTCGGCCTGTTCGAGTACCTCGAAAACTGGCTCAGCGTCCAGATGTCGGAATTCGCACGCGTGGACCCCCTCTATTATGGTGTCGTCATCGGGTTCGGCTGCCTCCTCGGACTCATTGGAAGCATCATCTCCATCCGGCGATTCATCGGCGAAAGCGTGGCATCTTAGTCCAAAGACAACACAAAGACACAAAGCACACGAAGTTCACGAATGCGATGTGAGAGTACCAAGGACAGTTCAACTGTGCTCTCTGTGTCCTTCGTGTCTCCGTGGTGTCTTCCTTACCCGTGTCTTGCATCTTGCGGGATAGTTTTCTACACTTTCACGAACTGATTCAACACCTGTACGCTGTGCTCCTTCCTGGTTCGCGTTCACCAGCGCGTGTCCAGTATCCACGTATCCATCCATAGACGGTCGGCGTCCTATGAACAGCATCCTCGCGTTCTACAACTCCTCGGTTGGGAAGAAAGTGCTGATGAGTCTGACCGGACTCTTTCTCGTCACATTCCTGATCGAACATCTCATCGGAAATCTCCTTCTGTATGCGAACGATGAAGGGGCGATGTACGAGGCCTACGGCGAGTTCCTCGTCTCGAATCCGGTCATCCGCACCATCGAGATCTTCCTGTTTGCGGCGTTCATCTTCCACGCCCTTATCGGCGTCCTCCTGTGGTTCATCAATCGGCGCACGCGCCCGGAGAAATACGAGGTGTATCGGCTCAAAGACAACTCGCCGCTCGCCTCGCGAACCACGATCATCAGCGGACTTACGATCGGCGTGTTCCTCTACATCCATCTCTCGAGTTTCTTCTATCCCCTCCGCTTCTCGGATCAGCATCTCTCGAGTTATGAACTCGTGCTGACGAAGTTCGCCGATCCGATCTACGTGGGATTCTATCTGTTCGCCCTGCTGCTGCTCGGCTACCATCTGCGGCATGGATTCCAGTCGGCGTTCCAGACACTTGGCTGGCGGAGTTCGCGCTACATCGGCGTGCTGGATGGATTCGCCTTCATCATCTGGTTCATCGTTCCTCTGCTCTATGCGACCATCCCCGTCTATTTCTACTTCTTCGCTCCAGTTTCGACCACCGTCCTGATGGGAGGGAACTGATATGGTACTCGACTCGAAGATCCCCGAAGGACCGATCGAAAAGAAATGGTCCACCCATCGGTTCCGCATGAAGCTTGTCAATCCGGCGAACCGGCGGAAATACACCATCATCGTCGTCGGTACCGGACTTGCCGGCGCATCGGCTGCCGCCTCGTTGGCCGAACTGGGTTACAAGGTTCTTGCGTTCTCGTATCACGAATCCCCGCGCCGTGCACACAGCATCGCGGCACAGGGAGGCATCAATGCGGGAAAGAACTACGCGAACGACGGTGACAGCGTGTATCGACTCTTCTATGACACGCTTAAGGGGGGAGACTACCGCGCTCGTGAGGGGAATGTGTATCGCCTCGCTGAGGTGAGCGGCAACATCATCGATCAATGCGTCGCGCAAGGGGTCC
>Ga0209079_10000758_pt1 | contig 12529 bp, 4 predicted proteins | sample PPLLaktember2015_2_FD_187259 | JGI IMG/M metagenome (GOLD analysis project Ga0209079, IMG submission 187259) | Freshwater sediment microbial communities from Prairie Pothole Lake near Jamestown, North Dakota, USA - PPLs Lake P7 Core (6) Depth... | ecosystem: Environmental > Aquatic > Freshwater... | reverse complement strand
TGGGAGATGGATTAACTACAGCTAGCGACGCTATGCTGAACCCTACGGCAGCTGCAGCTGCTCCCGGTGCTACTACTGTTGGTGATGTAGCTACACAAACGGCTATGGGGCAAACGGGTGCAGCCATTCCAGAATTAGCAACTCAAGCGGCGGCTCCTACATCTTCTCTCTTCGGAGGTTTTGGCGGCGATCTAACTGAGATGGCTGTTAAAGAAGGCATGGGTATGATGAAGCCCGAAGAAGGCCAAGTTAGAGTCCCGCGTAGTGGCGGTGGAGGCAGACCCAAATCTCGTTACGATGAAGAACAAGAGCAGGGCATGGGTAATCCTTTTGCTAATCCTTTTGCTGGCTTTGCCGAAGGTGGACTGACTACGCTTAAAGGCGGTGGTATCTCTATGCGCGAGGGGCAGTATGTCGTCCCTGCCGACGTTGTGAGTGCTATCGGTAACGGGTCATCCAAAGCAGGGGCGAAGTTTTTGGAGCAAGCCTTCAATCATTACATTCAGAATGGCCCCCCGGAAGGAGTGCAGCCTCAGAAACGTGCCGGTAGCCTAGCTGAGCAACGTATGCAAGAAAGAGTGCAGAGGGAAGCCGCTTGAGTCTTGTTGTACAAATAGTACCTTTAGAGTATGTTCACTCTGTCTTTGAGCACGTGATGGAGTACATAGACAATGCCCTGCAGTATTCTCACGGTGACTACACTCTGGACGAAGCGCGAGTATACATAGCGAATGGTGACTGGCAGTTGATGATTGCAGTAGATGAAGACAACTCTGTGCATGGCTGTGCGGTTATCTCTTACTTCAATCGTCCTAGAGCGCGGGTTGCCTATGTGATCGCGGCAGGGGGCAAATTTATTACGGACAAGGATGTAATACAACAGTTTTTCGGTTTGCTGAAAATGCACGGAGCCACGTGTGCAGAAGCCGCCACTAGAAATGCTATGGCTAAGTTGTTAAAGCGCTGCGGGTTTGCTGAAAAGTACCGCATTGTCGAATGTGAACTTTAGAATTTAAGAGGCTAATTATGGGCGGTCAAGCAGCTATACCTACAGAAACTCAATCCATCCAAGCCTATAATCCGAATGCGCTGGATTGGGCTAACTTTGGGCTGAAGCAGCAGATGCAGGGATTGCAGATGCAGTATTACACTCCATTGCTCAAAGACACGATGGAGAAGCGCAAGCTGTATAAAGGTGTGGTAAACAACGACCCAGAAGCCCTGCGCCAGTTTGCGGGTATGCCCAAGGGTGCTACACCCCAGCAAGTCCTAGACCGTATCAACGCCTATCGCGGCAGAGGAACACCGAATCCTCTCATGCCCAATCCGCAGATGCCCGCCAAAACCCAAAATAAAGCAGCGGGTGGCATCATGCAACTCAAGGGGTACAAAAATGGTAAACAGACGAAGAAGACTGCGGAACCCAAAGCAGAAAAAGCTAAACCCGGCCTGAATCAAGACCAAGCGGCGTTTGTTCAGCAGATGGGTAAGTTGATGGAATCAGGCAAGACGCCTACTCAGGCTCAACAGGATAGGCTCAATAAGATTGAAGGGCTTACGGGTCGGGATGTATCCCCCTATTCCACTGCAGGTACTATAGCTCCGACGAACAAAGGTGTCGCTAACGCGGCTACTCGGATGAGTACGGCGTTTAATAAAGGACAGGGAACTACAGAAGAAACCAAAGAACCCACACCGAATCCCTACAGCCGTATGGAAGCGGAACAAGAGCCGATGTACGGGGTTATTGGAGGGAAAAATCCTAGTGACGCAATACAAATTACCGATCCGTGGGCAAATAAAGCGTTTGATTATCTAAACCAAATGCAAGCTACGTCCGAATGGGGTCAAGCGAGTGGTATGTTTGGCACAGCGGCACAAGGGCTTCAAGGATTAGCAGGGTACACTCCTCAGCAGGTAGCCTACAGTAATGCGGCGGCACAACAAGGTGCGGCTGAAAGAGCCGCTGCTTCCCAAATGGGGTCTATTGCCGATGTCAGTGCTGATCGTGTAAATCTGGGTCAGTACAATATCAACGCGGCACAAATGCAGCGACCAGAGGATGTAGCCGCTAGAGAGATCGAAGCTAAGAATATCCTAGGCGCTCAGATGCAACGCCCAGAAGATGTACAGGCGCAAGCATTACAACGCTATCAGATGGACGCTACGGCTCCTATTTCTACTCAAGACCTTGAAGCCTTCCAGATGGCAGGGCCGGGGTCTTGGACGGATGAGGGGGTATCTTCCAAGTATATGAGCCCCTACATGCAAGGGGTTGTTGATATTTCCAAGCGCGAAGCGGAGCGCGACTATACCAAGCAGATGAATGCGCTGGCAGCTAAGGCTAAGTCAGCAGGTGCTTTTGGTGGTGCTCGTCAAGCTTTGGAACGGTCTGAAGCACAGCGTAACTTTAATCAGCAGTTGGGAGATATCCAGACTAAAGGAATGCAGCAGGCGTATGAGTCTGGTCGTTCTCAGTATGGGCAGGAGCTAAGCCTCTCCCAGCAGGCAGGTTTGCAGAATCTTCAATCTAAACTGAGCACTCAGTCTCAATCCTCACAGCAGGCACTGCAGGCGATGCTCTCTAACCAGACTATCGACTATCAAACCAAACTGCAGAATCTGCAGGCTATGCTCGGCGTACAGAGTCAAGAAGCTCAGCAAATGCTGAATGCGTCTTTGGCAAACCAACAGGTTGGGTTGACTACAAACCAACAGAACCTACAGGCAGAAATGCAAAAACAGCTTGCCAATCAACAAGCGGGCATGACCTCACAACAGGCGAACCAACAAGCATTCCTGCAAGCGGCTCTGGCTAATCAACAGTCGGGTCTTACATCAAGCCAGATCAATGCTCAGCTTGCACAACAGGCAGCGTTGGCTAATCAAGGAGTAGGTGTACAGGGCGACCTAGCCAATCAACAAGCGGCACTTCAAGCAGCATTGGCAAACCAGCAAACTCAGTTTGGTGTAGGGTCTTTGAATGCCAATCTAGCTAACCAAGTCGGATTGCAGAATGCTAGCTTGGGGACTCAGGCGGCGCTTCAAAATGCTCAGTTGGGTACAAACGTCAACCTTGCCAACTCCCAATACGGGCTTCAAGCGGGTATGGCAAACCAACAAGCAGGACTTCAAGGCAACCAGCAAAACATCGGCGCTTACAATGCGATGGGCAACATGGCTCAGGGGCTGGGTGCTTTGGGTAATAGTCAATGGGGACAGCAGATGGATATGTTTGGTAATCTCGTCAAGGCGGGTAATGCCTCTATGGGTCTGGGCCAAGGCCTTTGGGATAAGCAATGGAGGGGGAATAAAAATGTAGCTGCAGGTAGCCAAATGCCCACTACCGGACTCCAAGGCGCATCCACATGAAAACAGCCAACGTATATGAAATAGAGCGGGCGCTTCAGCAGCCTATTACACCCCAGCAGCGGCAGACAGCCGCTGCCAATAACCCCGTCGCTGCCTTGTTAGCACAAAGGTTAGATGGTGTAGAAGGAAGTCTACGTACCAAAATGCAAACCCCTCCACCTCCACAGGGTACTGTTATGAATCAATACTACCAATGGCCTCAACAGCAACCGGAAATGGGTCTGGCTCAGCCGGGTCTTGAACAGATGGCTCAGCAGTATGCTGCCGGTGGGCTCGTTGCTTTTGCCGATGGTGGCCCTGTTTATGATGTAGATGGTGGTGATGCTTACGCTGATGGTGGCCTAGCCTCCATGCTCCCGATGGGTTACGCGGGTGAAGATGATGTGCCTGTGTTTAACGGATACGCCTATGGTGGGAATGTGCTAAAAAGTGTTTTCCCCGCTACGTTTGATGAAGAAGAATATGACGCGGGCGAAGGTGATTTTGGTGATGTAGGCTCTGGTGCTTATGGGCTGTCTGAAGAAGATGTAGCGCGGGATGTAAGGGAAAACGACATTGCTAGCCGTGTAGCTGAAGAAGAGGCTATGAAGCGCTACAGCGCTGGACCGGGAGATATTATTGGCACGGGAGTTGAAGGAGCTAAGAAAGTAGGCTCCGCTCTTATGGATATGGCCTTCATCAAAGACCCTGCATGGGAAGCGCGGGAAAAAGCGAAAGAGGCCGATTACTATAAAACCACCGCTCCCCCTCCTAGCCGAAGCAAACCAGCAGAGCAAGGCATAGCCGCTGTGCCTACAGAAGAACCGGGTATGTTGGATCGTCTGAGAGCGTTGCTTCCACAGAACACTGAATCTGGCGAAGATAGAAAGCAGAAAGAAGCCGTTGCGGAGAAAGGAGCCGCAAAAGCCGCAGAAGTTGCGGCGATGGAAAAGCCTACTACGGCGAGGAGAGCCTCTGTCTCTGTGCCTTCTGCTAACCCTGTTCGTTTGGCATCTACCTCTGGTATTCCGGGGCTTGAACCTATCCCTGCTGAAGAAGAAAGGAAAAAAGTGGCCGCACAAGCAGGAAGGGAGGTAGAAGCGGAATTCAGCCAACCTTCAACTCCTGCACAAGCCCCAGAACAACGTGCTATAGCACAACAAATAGTGGAAAGCAAACTCACTGCAGATCAGCAAATCGCTGCTCTTGCCAAATACTTCCAGACCGACACCTCTGAGGCGATGCGTATCAAGGGTGAGATGGAGAAAAAGAGTGCTCATGCAGGCAATGTCGGAATCATGGCGGTACTGGCAAACGCTCTGGGTATGGGGCTAGGCACTTACGGTACAGGTGCGGCTCGCTGGGGTGCTGGTCTGATGGCAGGTGCTCAGGGAATGATGAGTGAACAGAAAGCAGCAGCTGCAAGGCAAGATGATATAAATAAACTACGTAGAGAGATTGCAGAATCCCCCAGTAAACAGCATAAAGAAGCGGCTAAGACGTATTTTGATATTCTTAGAGAGCAAGGTAAGTTAAGGAGCGCCGAAGACATTGCTAGAGCGAAAGCTATACAGCAACAGAAAATGGCGGAGTACAACGCCGCTAATAAAGAGAGCCAATTCGTTAGAAGTGAATCAGGTAAAAACGCTCGTACAGCGCGGATGGTAGGTACTAGAGAGCAGGCGGAAATGAATGAAAAGATGAAAACCGCTCAGAACCTAGAGCGCTATTACAGAGACAGCACTGACTACCGAATTGCTTCGGAGGAAGAAAGGATACGCAGAATTGCTGAGATTTATGCTGGGCAGGGCTTAACTCCTCCGGGGGCGGTGAGCAGTCAAGGTGCAGGAATGCGCCCCCTTATTACTCGTAGTGGTATACAATCTCCCTCTGCTCCGTAACTTTTCTCGTGACATCCTATGGCTACAAACACAGGCTTAGCAGCGCTTTTTGATCCTTCTTACCAGACGGGTGATCCAGAACTAGATGCGCTGTTTGGCCTGACAGGTCAGCCAGTAGAAGACCTTCCTCCGTTAAGGTATCCAGAACGAGGGGAGATAGCTGGGATAGAAGCGCCGGTAAGAGGTGAAGCCCCATTACCAATAAAAACAGGGAAAGGGGGTAAAGGCACAGAGAACCTCAAGTCGGCTTACCAATACTTTGTAAGTCAAGGCTTTGCTCCACATCAAGCAGCGGCTATCGTAGGTAATCTAGCCCAAGAATCAGCAGGTAGAACTACGGCTGTTGGAGGGAATGTACTTCCTAACGATCCTCATTCTGTTGGGTTAGGGCAATGGAATAGAGAGAGACTCTATGGCGGGAAGGGCTATGTCGGTTTAATACCCTTTGCCAAACAACGCGGGTCTTCGCCAGAAGATTTGCAAACGCAGTTAGATTACGTCATGCAGGAACTGCGTGGCCCAGAACGGGCGGCATATAATAGCTTAATGCAGGCGGGGTCTTTAGAGGAAGCCACTAGAGTCTTCGGTAAAGCCTATGAACGCCCCAGAGAAAAATATGCTGATTATGGCAATCGTATTGCTCAGGCTAGAAAATACTTAGGTGCCGAAACTCCTGACCTCATAGTAAGCCAAACTCCACAAGGACTACAGAAAACGCAACAAGAGTCTCCATACTATCCCGTTCGTTTGAGCGATGGTCAGGTGTTCGATGTAGAAAAAGGCATGGGGCTGGATGAAGTCGCTACCATGCTCCAGCAAAATAACATCAATGCTAAGCCTCTACGTTCTTACGTGGCTCCTGATGGGCAGGAGTTCGATGTTGAATACGACATGACTGATGATGAAATTCAGAACATGTTGAAAGGGCAGAAGCCAGTTGCGCCAGAAGAATCTAATTATCTAGGCGCTTTGAAATATGGAGCGCAGCAAGCTGTCTCCGGTATCGCTCAAGGTGCTGGTACGGAAATAGGGGAATTAGGGAAAGCGGTAGAAGGTTTCAGTCCAACAATCGGGGGCTACCTCCAAGAAAAAGGCCCGCAACTCCATGCTTATGGTGAGCAGCTGGGCAAAGATATCGAAGGCACTTACGAGCGACCTAAAGGCTTGGGTTTTGTTGAGGAGAACGTAACCTACCCCTTAGCCGAAACCGTTGGGGGTGTGGCTCCTTATGCTGGAGCGTTTATGGTTCCGGGTGTCGGCCCTGCACTTGGTACAGCCGCTGTCCATGCTGGCAGTATGGGAGAGCTAGAGTCAAGAGCCGAAGCGCAAGGTAAAGAGTTTGTTCCTAGCGAAGCCCGCCCGTATGCGGTGCTTGACGACGTTGCCAATATGATCGGCTTGAATGCTACCAACAAGCTACTCAAGGCTTTCGGGCAAGATGCCATTCTAGGATCACGGGAAGCTATTAAAGCTGCGGTAGAGAAAGGTGGTATAGAAGAAGCTAGGAAAGTTGTTGGCTCTCGCATTGGTAATGTAGCGAAGCAATTCTTGGGTGCTGAAGCAGGGACTATTGGTGGGGAAGTAGTTGAAGATGTCATTGGCCGCGCTTATACAGACCAACCGCTGATAGGCGAAGATGCCTTTAATGAATACTGGGAAACCACTAAACAGATGGCTCCCTTGGGCGGTGCTACCGGAATCGGTAGGGGTTTTACAGAGCACTACAACAAAGCTACTGAATTTGCCCGTCTTGAAGAGCAAGCCGCTGTAGAAGAAGCCCTACAAGAACAGGACGCGCAGCGCCAGAAGATAGAAGAACTCGCCACGATTGGTGTCACTCCAGAACAGCTTCAGAAGTATGGGGTGCGTAATGAACTTGAAGGACTGAGTGATGAAGAACTGCTAGAAAGCTTCAAGGCAGACCTTGCGGAGAAAGAAACGGCAAAAGCCGCAAGACTTGCGGAGCTTCCAGAAGAACTGCGTGATATTCCCTACCGTGAAGCAAAGCGCTATCAGCAGATGCTGGCAGAGCAAGAAGCAGGAATAACAGATGAAGAAGCTATTGAACCTGTTGAAGAACAGCCTGCACCTGTTGAGTCTGTTAGTGCTAATCCCCCTGTTGCCCCTGAGATGGGTGCCGTTGAAATACAAGCAGAACCAGAAGCCGACGAAATCCCAGAGCCGACGATAAGAGGTAGAGCGCCTGAAGTAGTACCCGAAGCAGCAGCAGCTGAAGTAACGAACCCTGCAGATATCTTGGGGCTAAATAATCGTTCTGGTTTGCGTAAGCAACTGCAAGGATTTGACATAAACAACGTCGAAGACCATCCCAAGATCGAAGGCATACTACAGAAGACATCGGCTACGTTCTCTGCGGAGAATCTAGCTAATCTCGAAACCAAAATGAAGGAGGTACAGAGTGCCAACGGTATCCAAGTCCCAGCAGCGCCTGATGTTGGCAGCATCGCACAACCCGAAATTCGCCAAGAAGGTAGGGGTGCCCCAGAAGGTGGCGAAGGAGTTCGTATCAGCGGACAAGAAATCGGGGCGGTTAAAATCCCAGAAGTCAAAATCCCCGAAGTAATGCAACCAAAGCTAACTGCTGAACAAAAGTACGAAGCTACCCGAGAAGAGCGTAAGAAGCAGGAGCAACTGCGTAAAACACAAGCCTTTAATATGTCCGTTAATGACTTGTGGGAATTACGCGAAGGCATCAAAAGTGAAAACGAACGGCTAGACTTAGCCGCTATAGAAAAACACTTTGGTAAAGAGCAAGCTGAAGCTTACAGAAAGATGAGCGTCTTTCAGAGAGATAAATGGTGGGATAAAAACGCCACGGAAGACTTAGAAGATGATTCGTCAGTTATGCACGGTATAGATGAGTCTGAGCTAGACGAATACATACGGGCTCTTTCGGCGGTACATACTGGGGATAATGCTAGGGAAGTAGGCTATGATGTAGGGCTTTACCTGCTAGAATCGAATGCTCCTGAATGGATACACTCTCCGGGGCATGCCGCTATCAAGGCCGCGTTTGACTTAGCTGACAAAAAAGGATGGGATCGTAGCGAAGTTATCGAAGGAATGCGGCAACGTGCTATCGCCTACGCTGATGATGATGCTCCTGAGCTCTTTGAGAGATTGTTCCGGGTAATGCCTGAAGCGCAAAAATCGCCAACGCAAAAACAAACAGAAATCCCCAAAGCCGAAACGCTAGCGCTCACCGAACAAAAGGTACCTTCTGTTCCCGAAGAAGTCAAAGCTCCTGTATCCGTAGAGAAACTTCAGACCCCTGCCGAAGCATGGGATAACCTACGCACCGCAGATCAACCGGACTTTGCCTCGCTCTCCAAACCCGCACAGAAGCTATGGAAGGATGAGTATAAAGCCTATGAGGGCATGGTCGATAAAGACGCCGTTGCCGATGTTGTTAAGTTCGATGCTGGGGAGAAGGAGGTTAAAGATGTAACCGTAGCTCAATATGGCGCAGAGCCTACGCCTAAAGAAGAATTAGTGGATAGGGCCCTAAAACGCATTTCCCATAGAGAGGAGACAGGGGAAGATGTATGGGTTCCGGGGTTAGGTAATAAACAAGTACGGGCAACTCTGAGAAAGAGCCTTGCAGCGAGAAACGAGGGCAAAATCAGTGAAGAACAATTACTGAGCAGGCTTAACAGCTTATTGGACCAAGAGACTATAAAAGCCGCAGAGCGCAGGTACAGAAGCAAAGATAGGGTTCGTGGGCCTGACTTCATCCGTCAGAAACTATTAGAAGCCAAACGTAGAGGGGATATTGGAGATAGAGCCGCAGATTTAGGGGAATGGTTCGTCAAGAAAAACCCCGAGTTGTTTGAGGACTTGGGCGTCTCTATAAAAGGAGCAGCACCTGCAGGGCTGGAAGGGGCGTCAGGGTTCTACAATAAACTCAATCGTGTAGCTACACTGGTGGTGGAAAGCGCTAAAGATACGACAGCAGTGCATGAGATGCTGCACCATACAGAGCGCCTAATGCCCTCAGATATCCGTTTAGGCATACATAAAGCGTGGCTAAAAGCTGCCCTGAAAGCCAGAGCCGAAGCGACCAAAAAAGGTGACATTCCTTTAACAGATATGCTCGACGCCGCCCTGCTTGGTGATCCTGCCAAAATAAATGCAACGCTGCGCGGTCTTAAGCCCGAGCAAATATCCAAGCATTACAAGCATTCCAGCCCCTCAGAGTTCTGGGCGGTACATGGCACCGATATACTGGAAAACAGGTATAACTCTTCCCCTACTTTCTTAAAACGCTTAGCTAATTGGTTGCGTGAATTTAAGGAGCATATAAAAAGCAAGTTGGGTATGCGTTCGGACGCCCCTATTCTTAAAGCCATAGATGTGCTGCTCAAGCAGGCCAAACCGGAATACACCTCAGAGCGATTACTCGGAGAGGAAGTAGGGAAAAAAGAAACTGCATTTGTAGCTGAACAAACAGGCGAAAAACCCAAACAACTCGTCAAAGAAACCGAAGCTGAGAGTAGTCTGAAGCGCGGGATTAAGGAGGCTGTGGGTGCGTTTAAAGGTAATACTTGGACGAGGATGGAGACGAACTACGTCAACCGCCATGCGGCTCTGGCGGATGCTATTAAGGATAAGTCTACTATCGACCCCAATGGTAAGTACCGTGCAGACCTAATCGGCAGTGCTAACGACCAAATCTTCAACGTCATCTCTGCGGGTATAACGGACGGTGTTCCTGTGCTGTCTAAGTCTGGAATAATCATGATCCAGAAAGATGCCGAAAAGAATATCAACAACATTACCAAGAGCATCGACAAACTCAAAGTTAAAGACCCGCGTCCGTATGTAGGCTTCATTATGAGAGCCTTGCGTGGGGAAGAACTCAAGAAGGAAGATGCCGAGGCTATTAAGCAGATCGACATTCTTGAAGATAAAGCCAAGAAGCTCAAGGCCCATGCAAAGACGCTATCGTTCGCAGAGGGGAAGAAAGCAGATACCCTAGCAAATCGCTACCTTGCTGAAGCCAAAAAGCTCAAGGATCGTGTGGGTGAGGAAGGTAGAGAGAAGCTAGTTACCGACGAGGACATTCTGGAAGCAAAGCGTAGACTGGCTGAGCACCCTGAGATACAACCTATCCTCAACAATGTACACGGTCTGATGAACTCTCTGGTTGATTTGTGGGAGGCATCAGGTCTTGTCAGTAAGGATGTAGCCAATGAATGGCGCTCCAAGCCTAGCTATATCCCCCTCTATATGGCGCAGGAAGATATCCTGAGTGATCCTAGCCGTGTTGTTCGTATGATGGGTGGCGGTGCTAAATCTCTGCCCAACGTAAAGACGTTGAAGGGCGGCACTCATGCTATCAACCTTCTGGAAAATATACAGAAACACTATGCGTTCATGACGAGCGCTGCCGCGCAAAACACCTACAGAAAGGCAGCGGCGAGAGACTTGGAGCTCTTTGGTGCGGCAGAGCGCACGAGTCCAGATGACAAGAACGCTATCATGTTCAAGGAGAACGGGAAAGAGATTTACTACAAAATAGCTGACCCCCTCATGTTTGACGCATTCCAAGCAGCGGCACCTCTGACCAATCCGCTACTCAAGGCAGCTAGAGAGTACACCAAGGCATTCCGTGCGGTGACTCTGGTCAATCCGCTCTATTGGTATCGCCAGCTGATTCGTGATCCTATTCATGCCAACGTGGTATCTCAGACGGGTATGGTCACTCCGATTGGTGCTACTATCAGCTTTGCCAAGATCATTGCTGGGGCTTCTCCTGAGTATGCCGAGTTACGGCGTAGGGGTGTTGTCGGCGCTGTGGATTCTCTGAGTGATCCTGCACGATTCAAGAAAATCTATGATAAAGGCCCGAACCTCTTTAAGAAAGGTGCTGACTGGGTAATGCACGTCCATGAAGCAGCTGATGCTGCGACTCGTGTTGAGGTCTATAAAGCTGCCGCTAAGGAAGCCAAGAAGCGGGGTATGAGTAAGGAACAGGCGAAGGATTACGCCACCATGCGGGCTAGAGAGATCATCAACTTTGCCAATCAAGGACGTTCTGAAACTCTGCAGGCTATCCGCGCTACCGTACCCTTCTTCTCGGCGGCATTGAACAGCTTGGATTCTGTTGCTAGAGCAGCGGCGGGTAAAGGACTCAATCGGCGCGAAGCGGCTGAAGCAAGAAGGCTATTCACTTCTCGTATGTTGATGATTGCTTCGTTTACTACCGCTTACGCTCTGGCTATGCAGGATGATGAGGATTACCTGAAATCTCCTGACTCCATCAATAATTGGCTATGGCCCACTGGAAATAAAGACGCACCGTTTAAGATGATACCGTTGCCCTTTGAATTGGGTTTTGTGGCTAAGGTCTTGCCTGAATACATTGTACGCTTGAACAGTGGTACGCTCACCCCATATGAGGGTAAGAAGATGCTTAAAGAGGCAGCGAGTGCTACGCTAACTCCTCCATTACCCTTCCCGCAAGTAATCAAACCCGCAGTGGAAGCGGTGATAAACTACGACTTGCACACAGGTAGGCCGATTGTTAGCCCTAGTGAAGCTGGCAAATTACCGGAAGAACAGACTAAGGGAGCATCAGCCTTATCAATAGAAATGGGCAGGCAGTTGGGTCTGTCTCCCGCGCAGATAGAGCACTTTGGTAGAGGGTACTTTACTGAACTTTGGACTGTTATTGGGGTAGCTGCTGAACAGTTCTTACCTGCAGGGCAAAAAAGAGAAGAGCGCTACCCCGGCGAGATACCCATTCTGGCGGGTGGTTCCAAAGGTATCTCCTCCGTGCCGGGTAGAGACAGGGATATGGATATTTTCTATGAACTCTCTAATGCTACAAAGCAAGTAAAGAATAGTGTGACTTCCGCACAAGGTAAAGGTGATGTGGAGGCAATGGAGCGGATCATGGCTGATCCAGAAAAGAAGAAGAGATTCTATGCTTCAGATGTAGGACGCAACATTGGCGAAAAAATCTCTGAGGTCAACAAGGCTATCGAGCAGATACGCAACGATAAGTCCATAAAAGACCCGAAGAAAAAACAAGAGATGATCCGTGAGAAGCAGCAATACAAGAACCAACTTGCCACACAAGGAAAGGAATGGTTCTACTCGCTAGGAGTCAATGAGCCGTAGGCAAAAAGAAGCCCCCGGAGGAGCGTCGGGGGCTAGAGGGGGAGTGTCCCAAGGAGCAACAAAAATGAACAACAAAAACTAGGGAGCATTCTACATAAAATCTTACCCCTGTCAATAGACTTCAACCGCCA
>Ga0209079_10000754_pt1 | contig 12561 bp, 14 predicted proteins | sample PPLLaktember2015_2_FD_187259 | JGI IMG/M metagenome (GOLD analysis project Ga0209079, IMG submission 187259) | Freshwater sediment microbial communities from Prairie Pothole Lake near Jamestown, North Dakota, USA - PPLs Lake P7 Core (6) Depth... | ecosystem: Environmental > Aquatic > Freshwater... | reverse complement strand
CGGGGCGGTCGTGCAGGCGCTCGGCGTTGACAATTTTCACAACTCTCGGCTATCGTGAGCCATGCAGATTGATCGCGAGCGCGACCAACCCACGAGAGACCCCTACGACAAAGCCGTACCGTTCGCCATCCCGGAACGTGTTCCGGTATTTGCGTTGCCCAACATAGTCTTTTTCCCGAAGACGTATCTGCCCCTCCATATATTTGAGCCGCGCTATCGTCAGATGGTGGCGGAGGCTGCGGTCGGCGGGCAGTGCGTGGCGATGGCCCTGCTGAAGGAAGGCTGGGAGACAGATTACTACGGCCATCCGGCGATCTATCCGATCGGTTGTATTGGTCGCCTCGTCAGTGTGCAACCGTTGGCCGATGGACGATCCAATATTTTGCTCCAGGGGTTGGAACGGTACGAAATCCAGGAAGAATTTTTCGAGAAGCCCTATCGAGAGGCCAGGGTAGTGGTGAAGCCGGCGGCCATCGAGCCTTCGCTGGCCCCGGAAGTACGCCGGGCGTTGATGACCGTGTTGGAGAAGTATCTGCGCGCGCGGGAAGATGCGGCGACGTGGGAAGGATTATTCCGCAACGACGTGAACGATGAGATCCTGGTGAATACGCTGTCGACTTACTTGGACTGCACACCATTGGAAAAACAATTTCTTATAGAAGCCGAAGGTCTCCACCAGCGGGCGCGTCGTCTGAGCGACCTGATCCAGTTCATGGTGCATGATCAACAAGGCGCGAAGGGTTGGGGGTAATGGACCGGACAATTGCAATCGATGTGAATCGGCTCTGTAAGAGCTACGACGGCCATAAAGCAGTCGACGATCTTTCTTTCCAGGTGTATGCAGGCGAAATCTTCGGTTTGCTGGGACCGAACGGCGCCGGCAAAAGCACGACCCTGCGCACGCTCATCACCCTACTCCATCCGACGTCCGGCACCGCCTCGGTGCTCGGGCACGATACGGTGCGCGAAGCGGATCTGGTGCGGACCCTGTTCGGCTATGTGCCGCAGGAGCGGGCCATCGATCGATTCCTGACCGGGCGCGAGCATCTCGAATTGCTCGGGGCGCTCTACCATCTGACGAAAGAAGAAGCCACGAAGCGGATCGCCGAACTGCTCAAGCTGGTCGAGCTTGAAGAGCACGCGGACCGGCCGGCGAAGACCTATTCGGGCGGCATGAAGCGGAAGCTCGACATCGCCTGCGGTCTGTTGCCGAATCCGAAGATTCTCTTTTTGGACGAGCCGACGTTGGGGTTGGATGTGCAGAGCCGGCTGCGGATCTGGGACTATATCCGGATGCTCAAGGCCCGCGGCATGACGGTGGTCATGACGACCAACTATCTCGATGAAGCGGATCAATTGTGCGACCGTCTCGCGATCATCGATTGCGGCAAGGTCAAAACCATCGGCTCTCCGGCCGAATTGAAAGTGGCCCTCGGCGGCGATATCGTGTCGCTCACGATCAAGGAAGCCGCGCGGCTTGGCGCCTTGGCCTCCGCCCTCAAGGGACAGCCTGCTATTCGCACGGTGAATGCGACAGCCACGGGGCTGGATATTCGCGTCGAGTCCGCTGAAAAAGCGCTTCCGGCAATCTTAGAGGCGGCAAACAAGCTGGACTGCCGCCTCGATTTTATTGACTATCACCGTCCCCGGTTGGACGATGTCTTTATCGCCCATACGGGCCGTTCTTTAAAAGACGCGGCTCCGGCGGAAGAAACAGTGTAGGGAGATACATGGCGCACTATTGGCAAGAAATCGGGGCCCTGACGTTGCGGTGGGTCCGCCGACTGAGTCGGGAAAAGTTCAGCATGCTCTTCACGCTGGTGCAGCCGATGCTGTTCTGGCTGATCTTTTTCGGCAATCTGTTTCAGCGCGCGGCGGACGTGCAGGTGACCCAGGCGCCCAACTACATCAGTTTCCTGGCGGCCGGTGTGGTCGTGATGACGGTGCTGAATAACGGGCTGGCCGGCGGCGTCGATCTGTTGTTCGACAAGGAGAATGGATTCCTCGAACGGTTGATGTCTGCGCCGATCCACCGGAGTTCGGTCATTCTCAGCCGGTTTATATTCGTGATGACGATCACGTCCCTTCAGGTATTGGTGATCCTCGGCATCGCGTTTCTCTTCGGTGTGCATCCTGCGACGGGGTTGCTCGGCGTGGCCACGATCCTTTTGATCGGCATGCTGTTCGGCGTGGGGCTGACGGCCATCTCGATGGCGATGGCCTTTTCGGTGAAGAGCCACGGGGACTTTTTCTCGGTCCTCGGATTCCTGTCGCTGCCGATGATTTTCCTCAGCTCGGCGCTGGTGCCGCTGACGGCCATGCCGACCTGGATGAGTGTCCTGGCGCAGTTCAATCCCATGACCTGGGCGATCGACGCCGTGAGGCCGCTGATTCTCACCAATTGGAGCGATGCCCTGCCGCATGTGGGCATGGCGATCGTCGTGATGGTTATTTTTGATGCGCTCTGTTTGTATGGCGGAGCCAAAGCCTTCCGCCGTGCGATGGGCTAGGTGGCTGTGACCCGCGTGAGTACCCCCATGGTGATTCCAGAGAGTCAAATACGCGCCCTGATCCGGCTCTTGTCCGATGAAGATGCACGCATTGTCGAGACCATCAGCGATAAGCTGATCGATATCGGCCCTATGGCCGTGCCGCTGCTTCAGGAAGCCGAAATCGAGCAGCCGGAGATGGCCGATCGGATCGCGACGATTCTGGAAGAGATTCGTTGGGGCAAGCTCGAGGACGAAATGCGGGCCATGGCCGCAGGTCCTGACGAGACCATGAATCTGGAGCAGGGGGCGTTTCTCATTGCCCGGTACACCTACCCGCTGCTCGATACAGCGGAGTACGGGCGGCTTCTCGATACGATGGCGCAGGAGGTCCGGGAACGGATCGGTCCGCGCGCGTCCGGTGAAGAAACGGTCAATGCGCTGAACCGCTACATATTCACCGAGCAGGGGTTCAAGGGCAATACCAAGAACTATTACGAAGTCGAGAACAGCTATCTGAATCGCGTGATCGACCGGCGGGTGGGGATCCCGATCAGCTTATCGGTGATATATCTCCTCATCGGGCAGCGGCTGGGTCTGCCGCTGCATGGCATCGGGATGCCGGGCCATTTTCTGGTGAAGTACGAGTCGGATCGCTACAAGATTTTCATCGATTGTTTCAACGGCGGAGCACTGTTGACCGAAAAGAACTGTGCCCGGTTCTTAACGGAAGCCGGGTATGGATTCGATGACAAGTATCTGCAACACAGCCCGGTTCGGGGCATCCTCTCCCGCATGGTCAAGAATCTCCTGGCGATCTATTCGAAGATGGATGAGCCGGTGAAGACGGCGCGGTTCACGACCTTGATTGAAATTCTTGGCGGGGAGCCTCGCGAAGAAGGCTTGTAGTCCGGTGGGTTTCTCTCTCGTCTCACATTCGAATCGTCAGTAGATCTTTCCCCTTTATCACGGTCCCGCGAAAATTCTCCGCTGCCTGAGCTTTCACGTCGGCTCGATCTGCGGGCGGATAGAAATGCGACAGCACCAGTCGATCGACGCCGGCCTCCTCCGCCACCCGGCCGCATTCCCCCGCATGCATGTGCACCGGTCCCGGTTTCGTGGCCGGGAACGAGCAGTCCAGCACGGCCACGTCGGCTTCCCGGCACAGGCGGACCAGGCTGTCACAGTATTGCGCATCGCCTGAGTAGACCAGCGTCTTGTTCTTGTACCCGATCCGATATCCCACGCTATTCAGATCAGGAACATGAACGACCCGGCGTGGAGTAATGAGCGTTTCACCGATCCAAAAGGGTCGGTCTGTCACTTCTTTCAGATGGAACGGGAACGGCGGGTCGGAAAAGCCGGGGAACGTGGCCATGATGCCGCGGAACAGGGCTTTCGCCCCGCGCGGGCCGATCAAGGTGAGATCGGGACGCCATCCGCCGCTATGCTTCGTGTAGATGACCGCGTCAAAGAAGAAAGTGATGAAATCGGAAAAGTGGTCGGCGTGAAAATGCGAGAAGAGGATGTGGGTAATGCTGTGACGATCGATGCCGGTTTTCAGGAGATTGGAGAGTGTCCTGGGCCCGAAGTCCAACAGCATGGTCTGGTCGGTACGGACCAGATAGCCGGCGGCGGCTCTGGTCGGATGGAGATTCGTGCCCGAGCCGAGAATGGTCAGCCGCATACCTAGGAAGTTCCTTGCTTGAAACTGTCACGAAGACGGAGCAGCAGCCGTCGTGCGTCGTCGACCTCTTTCGGACTCAATGCCCGTTCAAAAAACGGTTTCAGAAACGCGATATGGGCCGCGTAAGTGTTGCGGAACACACGGTTGCCCTTCTCGGTGAGTTGTATCCTGATTTGGCGGCGATCGCTGTCGACGGACTCACGGCGAATCAATCCCTTGCCCACCAGCCGGTCGAGTACGCCCGTGAGGGTCCCTTTGGTCACAAGCGTTCTGGCGGATAGTTCAGAGCAGGTCATGCCATTCGTATCTCCCAACGTCGCAATGACGTCGAATTGGGATGGCGTCAGCTTCAATGAACGGATATGGCGGTTATCTGCGAGCCAGAACGCCTGGTAGGCTTCCACCAGGGGTCTGACCAACTTGAGATACGGGTCGTCTTTCAAGTCGGGGAGTTCCATGGACGGAGCATATTCTGCCGCGGGCAAGGGGTCAAGGGAGCGCTGTTTGCCAAAATTGTTTGCGGGCATGGCAGGGGTATCCTTCATTGACGGCGCGAGGGATGCGCCCGTATGATCCGCTCCCATGTTGCGACGTGTCGACCAGGGCCAGGCCAATCTGAGCGCCATTGTCATCCTTCTGGGGATCGTCATTACCTCGGTGTGGGTATGGAAACGTCTGTCGCTGGAATCGCAGGAATACGTGATCGACCAGGCCATTCCGCTGGCCGCTGCGGTGCTCGGCATCGGTGTGCTGGTGATGGTGGTCATCAAGAAGATCCGTCGGCGTGTGCAGCAAGCTCGGAAACGGGATCGATTGCTCGCGGCCTTTCAGCGGGAAACCGTTCGCGACAAGAAACTCGAGCTGTCATTCGTCCTGGCGGAAGTGAACGGGTATCGGGTGAACGGGCTTGAATCGGTGGTGCCTGCGCTCAAAGAGTTATGGGTGAGCACGTTGCGCCGTGCGGTCGGGGAAAAACAACATCGCATTCGCGGGATGGCCGCCAGTCACTTGGGCGTGCTGCAGGACCGCTCGGTCGTCCCGCTGTTACTCGCCGCGCTCGAAGACGATCATGCCTATGTCCGGTCCTGCGCGGCATTGGGATTGGGCCGCTTGCGCGCTTCCGAGGCCCGGGCAAAACTTGAAGAAGTGATGAAGGAAGATTGGGATCAGACCACGCGCAGTCGCGCCAAGGAAGCGTTGGAACGGCTTACGCTGCCATAATTGCCGGTGCGGCTGATTCGACGGTCCACTCGATCAGGGCGATCTCCGGCCGGCAGTTCCACCGCAGCGGGAGAAACGACCAGCCGAGTCCGCGATTCACATACAGCCGATGGCCGCGCTTCTCGTGGTGTCCGGCAATCCGGCCGTTGCAGCCGGGCGGCAGCCAGATAGTCGGAATCCCTGGAATTCTCCACTGACCTCCGTGGCTGTGTCCGCACAAAATCAGGTTGGCGTGATGATGCGGTTCCATTTGATCGAGAATGTTCGGGGCGTGCGCGAGCAGCAGCGTAAACCGATGTTGCGCCTGTGCTGGTAAACATCGGAGATCGGCCCGGTGCAGCGACGGATCATCCACCCCGACAAGGGCCAGTTCGCCGCCGTTCGTGCTAATCGTCGCCGATTCGTTGATGAGCAGCGTAATCTGATGCCGATCCGCCCAGTGGCGGAACTGCTCGACGGGAATGCCGCTGTAGTGGTCGTGATTGCCCAGTGTCATATAGACCGGGGCGATGCTTTGCAGTTGCGCGAGAAAACGAAACAGGTGAGGCAGACCCTCCGGGACATTCAACAGGTCGCCGGTAATGAAAATCCAGTCCGGCTCCAATGCTCTGACTTCGTCGGCGATCAGCTCATGGCGGGGCTGGTAGCGGTCGAGATGGAGATCGCTCAGGTGGACGGCCCGGTGGCCGGCCAGCACCCGGTGGGGAAAGGTCAGGCGGGTGACGGCATGTTGCGACAAGCCGATTTCGCACTGGGGAAACAGGCTGAAGAAGCGATAGAAGGGTTCACTCAGACATGTGCCGACCAACGCCCTGGCACGATCGGACCACGAATGGACAACCCTCATCTGGTGACCCGGTCGAGTTCGGCGCGGTCGGCCGGTGAGACCCGATAGCCTTTTTCGTAGAGTTGGGCCATGCCGGACATCAGGTGTTCAAGATTTCGCATGCGATACCAGTCATCGAAGCGTCCGGCGAGTGAGGCGGCCTGTGCGCCCGGAGAACGGCCGGGATCGAACGTGAGGGCCAAGGCCGGGAAAATATCTTGTAGCTCCTCCCGGCTGTAGCGGCCATCGTCATCGCGGTCGCCCACCAGGGCATATTCATAGAAAGTCAGGCTAACGGACAACGATGTTTGCGTGCGGTGAAAGTCCTGGCGGACCGAGTCCAGCCCGCGCGGATAGGTCCGCAGGCACTCTTCCTTGCTGGGAGGCTGGAGGACCAGATCCAAGCGGATGGGTTGGGCTATCGGTGGCGCCGAGGGCTGTTTCTCTTGATGATAGAACCAGTTAGTGCAGCCGCTGGCCTGTGCGAATGCCGTCTTGTCCAACTCGATCTGCCGTTGAATATGTTGCGTGAACTGGCGGAAGACGTCGGATTGTTTCCCCGGCCGATCAGGATCGGCTGAGACAGAAAGCGGACACAGACTTGCCAAACATGCACAGGCGACCGCGATGAGCAGCGGCATCGCCGGAACGTTTCCGGTATGATCGGGCAGACTTGGCTGTACGCGCTTCAACATAATTTAATATACCATGGGCCTTGGCCTTCCCCGAAGCAAGTGTAGAGATTTGTACATGACGCAACCATCGGATGGTGAAGAGTGAACACACAAGCCGAGCCGTTTCTCACTGCCTCAATCCCCGGCATCGGCGGGGTGATGCGTGTGACTCCTGAAGATTTTCAGGTCGACGAGCGCCCGTTGTATCTCCCTTGCGGGGACGGCGAGCATTTGTATCTGAGCGTGACCAAGCGCGGGCTGTCGACGCCGGATCTGGTGAAGGACTTTTCGTCGGTCTTGGGGGTAAAAGCGCAGGCGATTGGTGTAGCCGGCTTGAAAGATGCGCGCGCCGTGACGACCCAAATGGTTTCGGTCCAAGGTATCGATCAAGACCGGATCTCCCGGCTGGCGATCGACGAACAGTTGTTAAAGGTGGAGGTGCTGGGACGGCACCGCAATCGTCTGCGGACGGGCCATCATGCGGGCAACCGGTTTCGTCTGGTGGTTCGTGACGTAGCCTCGCACGCGGCAGAATCAGTGCCGGCTATCCTCGCCGAACTCAGCCGTCGCGGTGTGCCGAATTACTTCGGCCCTCAACGGCAGGGAAAAAGCGGCGACAACCATGAAGTCGGCGCCGCTCTGCTGAATGACGCCCGTCGACGCGACAGGATGAGCCGGGCCAAGCGGATGTGGTACCTGAACAGCTATCAATCCTATTTGTTCAATCGCATCCTGGCCCGGCGCATCGATCGGATTGATCGGCTCTTCGTCGGGGACTGGGCGATGAAGTCGCAGAACGGTGCCTGTTTTTTAGTTGAGGATGCGGAGAAAGAACAGATCCGTGCCGATTGTTTCGAGATCAGTCCGACGGGTATTTTATTCGGTTCACGCGTGTCCTGGGCCGAAGGAGAGCCCGGGGTGATCGAACAAGCGGTCGTGGCTGAGGCCGGCACGACGCAGGAGGCATTGGTCGCGGCAGCCAAAGATTGTGGTTTTCGCGGCGAACGACGGGCTCTGCGTGTTCCGCTGGCTGAATTGGAGTGGGCGCTTGACGGGACGGCGCTCACGCTCACGTTCGCACTGCCTCCCGGAGCCTATGCGACGAGTGTCTTGCGGGAGGTCATGAAACCCTCCGCCGGGCTTTGAACGACTCGTGCAGATCCTTCCTCGACCCCTCCCGGCTCTCCTGCCGATTCGGATTTGGAGGGTGGTAGAATTATGACATGGCAGCGGGGAGCGTTGGATGACGACGGCTCAAGAAACGATCGTTCTGCGTGGCCACATTATCGATTCACTGATCCTGGCGAAGGTTCTGGATCTGATTCTGATGATGGGAGGCTCGTTTGACCTCGATCAGGTCGAGATCGGCCGCACCCGGGAGGAGCAGTCGTATGCGCGGATTGTCGTACGAGCTCCGACGCCCGCGACACTGAGTCATATTCTGCATGCGATTCAGCCGCACGGCGCCGTGGTCGAGCGGGATTCCGACTGTGCCGTACAGCCGGCCCCTGCCGACGGCGTATTCCCTGACGAATTCTATTCCACCACCCATCTGCCGACCGAAGTTCGTCTGAACGAGACGTGGGTCGATGTCCAAAGGGTCGAGATGGACCTGGGCATTACTGTGGACCTGCAGCACATGACCGCCCGAACAGTTCCGATGGCCGATGTCCGCAAGGGAGATCTGATTGTGACCGGGCAGGCCGGAGTGCGTGTCATTCCGATGCAGCGCCCTCGCGAACGTGATGTCTTTGCCTTCATGGAGTCGAAGGTGTCCGCTGAGCGGCCGCATGGTCATGTCATTGCCGACATCGCCCGGCGTATGCGTTTTCTTCGCGACGAACACCGCGCCGGAGGTGCTCGAGCCAAGGTGCTGCTGGCCGGAGGACCGGCCATTATCCATGCCGGCGGGCGGGATGCGTTGACCTGGTTGATCGAGGAAGGCTTCATCCAGGTGTTATTCTGCGGGAATGCTTTGGCTGCCCATGACATGGAAGCCGATCTGTACGGAACCTCCTTAGGTTATGCGATGAATGCCGGCCACGCAGTTCCGCACGGGCATGCCCATCATCTGCGGACCATCAACCGGATTCGAGCCATCGGCAGCATTCGGACTGCCGTTGAGTCGGGAGTGATCAAGCGCGGCATTATGGCGGCCTGTATCAGGACCGGTGTTCAGGTGGTGATGGCCGGTACGATCAGAGACGATGGCCCATTGCCCGGCGTCATCACAGATTCCATGCGAGCGCAAGCGGCCATGCGGGAAGCGATTCCGGGTGTCGGGCTGGCGCTCCTGGTCGCCTCCACGCTGCATGCGGTGGCCACCGGCAATCTGTTGCCTGCCGCGGTGCCGACCGTGTGTGTAGACATCAATGCCTCGGTTCCCACGAAACTCGCCGACCGGGGGAGTTTCCAGGCCGTCGGGCTGGTGATGGACGCCGCCTCGTTTTTGGGCGAGCTGTCGCGGCATCTGGGGAGAGGCGCGTGAATCGTCTGTTGGTGTGCCCGCCGGACTACTTTGCCATTGAGTATGAAATCAATCCATGGATGCGACGAGCGAACATCGTCGATCATGACCGTGCGATTGCCCAATGGCATGGCCTCATGGAAGTGCTTGAGCAGAAGATGGGGGCCAAGCTGGAACGGATGCGTCCGGTGCCGGGACTACCGGACCTGGTATTTACGGCGAATGCCGGGGTGGTCGTCGGACGGCAGGCGGTGGTCAGCCGGTTTCGCTATCCCGAACGTCAACGGGAAGAGGCGCATTTTGAACAGTGGTTTCGCACCGCCGGCTATCAGGTCGTAACATTCGATCAGGAATTCTTTTTCGAAGGTGCGGGAGATTTGCTGGGATTTTCCGGGTACTGGTTTGGAGGTTACCGGCAGCGGTCAGAGGTTCGTGCGTTTTCGCTTCTCAGCGAGCATTTCGCGCGCGAGATTCTTCCCCTGGAGTTAGTCGATGGGCGCTTCTATCACCTCGACACCTGTTTGTGTCCTTTGTCGGGAGGAGAGCTGCTGTATTACCCGCCGGCGTTCGATTCTTATGGACAGAATGCGATCATGGAACGGATAGACGAGGGCCGACGGCTGGTGGTTCCTGAAGCGGAAGCGCTGAAGTTCGCTTGTAATGCGGTCTGCATCGGAACCCATGTCGCGCTGCCCGAGGGCTGTCCGGCCACGATGCGTGCTCTTCAGGGACGAGGTTATCAGGTCCATGCGGTCCCGTTGGACGAGTTCATGAAATCCGGCGGATCGGCTAAGTGTCTGACGCTCGCGCTGGACTGACGTTTCCAGGCCGCTGAAAATGCCGATGTTCTCACCCGCCCAACCCAGGCGCGCCTAGACGCGCCAGTTCCCAAGCGTCGTTCTCGTCTCGTGACAATCCTCAACGTACCCCATCGGAGAAACGCTGCGTGAGCAGCGAGGGGCGGGCGGGTCAGCGTCTTCTGAAGAAGAAGGCGGCATAGAGCCCCGCAATCGTCACGGTGGTCAGCTCAATCGTGAGCAGCATGCGGCTCACGATCGCCTCAGAGGTCGGAGGGGAGAGGACGCTGTGAAAGCCGAGGAACTCCGGAGGCTGAGTCGGCGGGGTTTCCCATGGAGGGAACAACACGGCAAGGATCAACGTGCCGACCATGCCATAGAGGACATTCAGGTTCAATTGTTCCGGCGTCGTCGGCTGAGGGGCCAGGGACGGAGCTGGGGCCGGTGAGGATGATGCAGTAGCCGCGAGCCGTTGTCCGCATTGGGTACAGAAGCGATTGATCTCCGGCAACGACTGGTGACAGGTTGGACAGGTCTGCATAACCTGCATACTACGGCGAAACTGAGCTCTGCGTAAACCCGTGGTGCAGAGTATGTACGGGAGCGGGGAATATTATTGGATGTGTGGCGAAGGTATGTGCCGCGCTGCTGTTTCATGACAGTGCGGCGACTGCCTAGAAGTGGTAATTGAGACCGAACGCGATGAAGTGTGGATTATAGTCAGCCTTGAATCCGAAGCCGCCGGTGCTGGTTGCATCGAAATTGAAGCTCGCCCTGGTATGTTTCCACTCGCCGAACGCGCTGAGGTGTCGCGTAATAAAATACTCGAGGCCGGCTTTTGTGTTGAACCCGATGCTCGTTGAGCTCTGGGAGCCTTCGAAGCCTGCCGCCGTTGTTGTGATGTTAGCCATGAAGATGCCGAAGCCTATGCCGAGATAGGGTTGCAATCTGGTCTTGTGGTAGCGAAACATTAAATTTAGAGGGACAAATGTGCGAACTCGAAAGTGGTCTCCGGACAGCGTGCCTTCCACAGTTCCTCCCGCGACTGGGCCGAAATCTTTGAGGGTGGCGCCGCTGGGGATCGTGATTCTGGTGTTCTGCTGTTTGATATGCGGAGTGGTCTGGAAAAACTCCGACTCGATCCCAAACCAGCGAGCCCGCGGGAAATAGTAACCTACCTTCACACCGATGAGCGCCGATTGTGCCAGTTCCCGGTCGGACATGGTTCCTGGCGGCGAGAAGTCTGTAAGCTCGACACCCGTGAGCGTGTTGCCTGCCAATGTGGTTCCGATCTGTCCCCCGATGTAGGCCTCAGGATACGCGTAGGGGGTAGCCATGAGGAATGACAAGAGCCCGACAATGACGGCTCCCGTCCTGGTGTGTCTTGTTCTCAATCGTTGCGTCACTGGCTTCCTCCGACTACAGCTGTGGTTGATCTATCCTAAGTCCCGACTTGATTCCGGCGAAGGAATTTTGCAAAACCATACATTAAGATAGAGCAAGGCATGTGCCATGTCGGCGAGCCTTGAGATGATGTTCCTGCTCCTGAGTTGACAGTTCTGAGATCGTCGTTCCATTCGTTGACTCCTGGCCAGGGGCTTCCTATAATCCGCGCCGCCTGGCTGTATAGACTGCAGCCTCGTCCGTTCTCACCATGAGGGACCATTCGGGATGCAGGAGATCACATCACTCGGAGTGATTGGTGCCGGTGCTTGGGGGACCGCTCTGGCCAAACACCTGGCCGAGAAGGGGCTGGAGATTCGCCTCTGGGCCCATGAACGTGAGGTGGTCGATTCCATCAATACGACACACGAGAATCGAGTGTTTCTTCCCGGTATTCCGCTCCCTCGCACGCTGATCGCAACCACGTCATTAACGGAGGCGATCGAGCAGCGTGACGGTATTTTGTTTGTGGTCCCGTCCCATGTGACAAGGCAGGTGCTTCGCAATCTGGCTTCCTGCCTGCCGCATCCGATTCCGCTCATCAGTGCCACCAAAGGGGTGGAGGAGGACAGTTCAAAACTGATGACGCAGATCATGGACGAGGTGCTCCCGGAATCCATGGAACAATATCTGATGGCGCTATCCGGGCCGAGCTTCGCCAGCGAACTCAGCGCCGGGAAGCCGACGGCGGTCTGTCTGGCAGGGCGGGATCCGCATCTGGTGGCGCGGTTTCAGAATGCCTTGATGACACCGGCTTTGCGGGTCTATGCCGATACCGATCTCATCGGACTGCAACTCGGCGGTGCGTTGAAGAATGTCATGGCGCTGGCAGCCGGAGTGGTCGACGGGTTAGACCTGGGTCACAATGCGCGAGCGGCTCTGATTACCCGCGGGCTCGCGGAAATCGTGCGATTGGGCGCGGCCATGGGGGCCGATCCTCGAACATTATACGGGCTC
>Ga0209079_10000753_pt1 | contig 12573 bp, 11 predicted proteins | sample PPLLaktember2015_2_FD_187259 | JGI IMG/M metagenome (GOLD analysis project Ga0209079, IMG submission 187259) | Freshwater sediment microbial communities from Prairie Pothole Lake near Jamestown, North Dakota, USA - PPLs Lake P7 Core (6) Depth... | ecosystem: Environmental > Aquatic > Freshwater... | reverse complement strand
AACATCGGGGTCCTCACGAAGCGCAGCCCTTAGAGCGTTGGCATAAGCCGATGTATCCCGACCCAATTGTCGCTGATTGACGGCGCACCTTTTCAGGGGATGAATAAATTCGATGGGGTCTTCTACCGCAAGGATGTGGTGGGCCCGGTTTGTATTGATGTAATCTACCATGGCGGTCAGGGTTGTTGATTTTCCCTGGCCGGTAGCTCCGGTCACAAGAACCAGTCCCTGGTGATTATCCATGATTCTTTTCATCGTATCAGCCGGAAGACCCAGCTTTTCAAATGTGGGGATTTCAAAGGGGATGATTCGAAAGGATGCACTGATCCCTGCGTGGTGCCGCATCGCACTGCCCCGGAATCTTGCAACCTCCTGTATTTCATAGGCAAAGTCGAGTTGAAGTTTCTTATTAAGCATCTCTTTTTGTTCGTTTTCAAGAAGCTCATAAATAAGCTGTTCGCATCTTTCGCGCGTCAGGGAGGGACTCTCAATCTTTATCAGCCGACCGAACTGCCTGATAATAAACGGTTCCCCAGGCGCCAAATGAAGATCCGAGGCCTTGGCATGTGTCGCTTCCTTCAATACCTTATCCAACTCAGCCATAAAGAGTCTCCACGTCGAAGTAGATTCGAATTGTTTTTTGTGCTTGTTAAGGGTGCCCTAGGTTCGTTTCTATCATTGAATCCTCCAGAATCCAGGAGGAAAAAGATGAAAGCAAGCGTCTTCCTAAAGGCCCGTAGCTATATCATCGGTAATTCTGTCTATCACTTAAAAGAATGAATGTTTTGTTAGCATAATTGATGGAGAGCTAGACGAGTTTGCAAAAACTCATTAATGGCCAAACACCCAACAACGTGAAAAGCCTTCTTAAACAGTTCTTACCAAAATTGAAGACACCTTAGAACAAGTCTTTTTATTACCAAGTGTGTCCCCAGAGGTCTAGCCAGGTCACACCATGCTGGTCAAGAAAGACGATAACTTAACATACCAACGTAGCATGAAGCCTTCGCTTTCATGGAGAAGTGCATCCAGTCTTTTTGTTGGTTACAATTAAAACTTATTTCAGGTGCGGGTCATCATCCAAATTAGGGGATGACCCAGGATGCGTCCATTCTATTATCTTGCCAATGAAATTTAGCCCGGATGTGCCCTGTCAATTTCAGCAAAAGCCAGTCCATTTCATCGAATTGACACACAATGGCGGCAAAGTTTTTACGGCCCTCCGAACCATCAAGCAACTTGGGTGCTTTATCTCGGAGAAAATCCGGGAGACCAGAAGACGGTTTTTCCGTGGACGAACCCGGCGGGATTTCGGCGCAGTAGTTGATCCGATGGGGCAGGCGCACCTTTTCCCATTGGGATTCAGCCGTGTTATCATCGGTATGAACCGAAGCGGTTCCGGAAAGGCGCAGCTGCAGCCACTTTTTAGGATCATAGAACAACCAGCTTATATTGGGATTGTCCCGGATCTGTAAAACCTTGGGTCCCCGGGAATCACAGTGGCATATCAATGTCCGGTCTTTTTCTGAAAACTCCCTCAGGATGACGATCCGTACCTGGGGTTTATTATCATCAATGGTGGTAAGGGTTGCGTGATGAAACGGATTCCTAAAGTCTCGAACGCCGTCATGGAGAAGTTTCCAGCTCGATTCGAGAACCTCGTTTAGTGTTGAGATAGTATTCTTTTTCCTAAAGATCATATACATTCCCCAGAAGTAATTGACTTAGTAGTGGCAATTTCTCAATTTTCGCAACTTTTTATTATATCATTATGGGCATAGACCTTACGCAATGAGAACAACGTGGATACCTCGAGTATAAGATAGTATGATTGTCGAAGATGTACTTTAGCATGCTTCAGGAAGTACTCAATCAGATGAAACTTTTCGATTATGCTATGAGATACGAGCCAGTACCAACGGCAATGAGTTCACTGTGATCGTTGTGCAGTTCAATCCGTGTAACAACAACTTTATTTCCCGTTCTTATAGTATTAGCAGTAGCAATAAATTTTTTACCAAGGCCTGGACGCAAAAAATCGACACGGAGATCAATAGTACTTATCCTTTTCGATCTCTCAAGTTTTACCTCTAAGGTCTTTCCACACATCTTCTCTTGAATACTGATAAACGCTGCCAGGCCTCCCGTAGCATCAATAACAGATGAAATAACCCCTCCATGCAACATACCCCGGTTGTGGTTACCCATTAGTTCATCCCGCATTGTGAATAAGGTCTTCACAGAGTCAGTGCTTATGGATTCAACTTTCAGGCCCAGTACTTTATTAAAAGGGATTTTTTCGCTGAACATTTCATTAATGATAGAATGAAATTCTTCATCCTTTGTGTGGCTATCCATTATCTCTCCTTTATAGGCAGTTAAACTATTGCAGAGTCATATTTCTGTCTTAATTATATCGTTGGTGAGGAGGGCTGTCAATGCACTTAGGAGTGTTCAATCTGCCTTGCACATGACTGGGGTAAAAAGAAAGCGGGCCATTCGGCCCGCCTGTTGTATTAGTTTATTTCTTTTTTGATTTTGCTGCCTTTTTGGCAGGCGCTTTCTTTGCTTTTGGTTTAGCAGGAGCTGCCTTACCGGCTGCTGCTGCTTTTAAGGCTGCCCCTGCAGAGAACTTGGGAACCTTCTTTGCGGCAATCTTGATTTCTTTGCCGGTCTGGGGGTTTCTTCCCTTTCTGGCCTTCCGGGAGGCAACAGAGAATGTTCCAAACCCGATAAGGGTCACTTTGCCGCCCTTTCTTATAGCATCTGAAATAGAACCGGTAACCACAGCCAGTGCTTTTGCTGCAGCTGCTTTGGAAACCTTGATTTCTGCTGCTACTTTCTCCACAATTTCTGCCTTTGTCATTATTACTACCTCCTTGGGTATATTATGTATATCTATGATTATCAGGCATAAAAACTGTGCCTGTTGCGTGAGCCCCTGTAGAAATAAGCATCTAAAACAATTATTCGCATAATTTCCCTAAAAATCAAGCTTTTTCTTCGGTTTGCTATAAAAAAATTGCTCAGTTGAAGAAGTTGAGGGGTATGGCCTCTTAAAATCAAGGATGCGAGAGTAGATATGCTCTTTCTGCTTTTGATATCTTTGACATGGTGACATTCGTTTTGTTGTGAAAATTGGCTAAAGATGGTAAAAATGTAGACTTGTGAAAAAACAATCCAAACAGGGAGATTAAAGGCTATGACAAACAGGGCTTTGAAGATTCTCATTGCCAGAGTAAGCTTACTTTGTATGGTGCTCACACTCTCAATGAGCGTGCTTCTCTATAATACACCAGTTTTCGCAGCTGAAAAAATAACACGAAAAGGAGAAAACAAAATGACGTACGATGCACTAAAGGCCACCATTCATACCACGAAAGGAGATATCAGGCTTAATCTTTTTCCGGATAAGGCACCCCTAACGGTTCTTAATTTTGTTAATTTGTCTAAAAAAGGGTTTTATGATGGCCTTGCCTTCCACAGGGTGATACCAGATTTTATGATCCAGGGCGGATGCCCCCTGGGCTCAGGAACAGGTGGCCCGGGCTATCGCTTCGCTGATGAGTTTTCTCCTGACCTCAGACACAGCAAACCTGGGATTCTCTCCATGGCAAATGCAGGGCCCGGCACGAATGGAAGCCAGTTTTTTATTACCCACGTTCCCACCCCCTGGCTGGACAACAAGCACGCTATCTTTGGAGCAGTGGTGGATGAAAAAGACCAGGCAGTAGTAAACAGCATTGCGCAGGGTGACAGGATAAAGTCTATTACCATAGAGGGAGACTACTCTAAGCTGGCAGAAAATCATAAGGATATGCTCGACAAGTGGAACGGCATCCTGGATAAACGCGGGAAATAAACTACATCGGCTAAAGCTAAAATTTAGGGGCCGAGGGTTCGAAGGGGTAAGAATCCGTGATACGTAAAGCATGAACGGTTATTGCATTTACACATTCGCTCGTCTACACGTCTACTCGTATTTGCCTCTCCTATTCCGGTTGCTTCACAAATCCCATCAGGGCGGCTGCTATGACTGACGCCACAATTGCAATGATGAAGGAAGACGTGAAAGAACCGGTTGTATCCCTTATCTGGCCTGCAAAGCGGTGGGCAAGGATGGCGCCGGTTCCATAGAAAATGGTGAGGGCCCCAATCACTGTCCCCATTATCTCCTTCCGAAAGTAATCACCGCCTGCAGCTCCATACATAGGAAACGTGGCTCCGAAGAATGCGCCGAGAGCCCCCACACTTGCGAAGAGCCAAACCTGGTTGCCCCCTGATGCAACGATACACACAATACTTACAGCAATGCAGAGATTTGAAAGAAGGATTGTCATCCTCCTTCCGATATAGTCGGAGATCATCCCGATTGTGAGGACTCCAGCAATCTGTCCAATTCCATGAATAGTTGCCAGCAACGATGCCTGTTCATAGGGAAAACCAAGCTCGTACCGGGCATAATCAACCATAAAAGTTGTGGGGATATACAGTGAGCCGGCTATGAGCAAATAGGAAAAGCCCAGAATCCAGAACCTCCCTGTGGTGAGGATCTCTGAATATCTTGTCTTCACTTTTGGACCCCCCGGGGCCTGTGGAGTGGGTACAATCTCGCCAGGAGGAGTCCCCCATGGTAGAAGCCCCTCGTCCTCTGGTTTACTCCTTAGAAGGAAAAGATTCACAAACACCATGAGCAGGGCGGCAATGCCAAGAAAATACCAGCAATAGCGCCAGCTCCACTCTGCAACGATCATGGGAAACAGTTTCCCCATTGAAGCAAATCCAAGACCAAAACCAGTAGAGAGAATTCCGAGGGCCATCCCTCTTCGTTGCACGGCAAACCACCTCTGAACCAATGCAATGATAGGCGTCCACATGGCAGCGGCCCCCATCCCAACGATCCCAAAAAACAAGGACGCCTGCCAGAAGGAAGCGGCTGTACCCATGAGCAGGGTCCCTATTCCGAGGACAATCCCAAACATTGGAATGATCTTTCTCGCGCCGAGCCTGTCTGTAAGGTTACCAGCAAACAAAGATAGACAGATATAAGCAAGGAAATATGCGTTGAAGATATCCCCGGCTTGTCGTCTTGAAAATCCCAGTGTACGTATCATCTCAGGCAATACAACGCTGTAACCCAGGCGGATGCCGTAATTGACAAAAAGATTGACAAAGCAGACAGCCAGAATAATCCACGCCCAGTGGATCGCCGTGTTTTTGTCCGAAGTGCTATCCCCCATACTATCCCCCCTTGTAATTCAGACAATAGGTGATAGGCAAGAGGCAATGGGTTAAGGCAAAATTAGAGCAATGAATCTTCTGCTTTCTACCTATAACCTCTCGCCTCTTGCCTCTTGCCTGCTTTCATTACATTCCCAACTTCTTCCTTTTCTCCTCTATATGCGCGAGTATCCCATCAACAGCTTTGACTGGATCTTTTTCCACATTTAAAATACCGCCGGTTACCTGGGGCAGATCCACTGTAAGGAGTTGGACCAGGTTTGGTGCCCCTGTTACTGTAAGGACTGGATTCACATAGGTATAGAGACCAAGGGCCAAAGCAAAAACAGCATCGATGGTAGCCTTTTGTTCCATGTACTCTGGGGCAACAGCCGCAACGGGCAGGTCAGGAATTGGCACCTGCAAAACATTGGCAATAGCCCCTAAAAGATCTGCGAGACGACCTGTATCCGTACAGGTTCCATAGCTGAGCACCGGAGGAATCTTCAGGGATTCACAGAGTGCCCGCAAACCGCTTCCTGCAAACTCCTTTGCTTCAGGGCTGCAGAGGCCGGCAACCTGCATCGCGCCATTGCCACATCCCATGGAGAGAACTAGTACATCGCGCTTGATAAGCTCTTTTGCCACCCGCACACTGTGAACGTCCTGGCCTGTATCGCGGAGCGTTGTACATGAAACAAGACCGGCAATCCCCCTGATTACCCCATCCTGTATTGCCTTAAGAAGTGGCAGAACTGTACCGCCCAATGCAGCAGTAATGCTCTCCGTTGAAAAGCCTACTATCGCTTCTCTCATTCCCAGCCCTGTTATCGGCTTAATTGCAGCACGCCGTTCCTTGAAGTTGTCGATGGCCATCTGCAAAAGTGAAGCTGCCTGTTCTGAGGCCTTTTCTGGGATATAGTCAATTCGGTCAGTTACACCCTCAAAGGCAACGAGCTGGCTCACCGGGATCAGCTTGAATTTGTACTTTTCTGCATAGAAAGGATCAACGGGCATGGAGCAGTTCATATCGCAGGCAAAAAGATCAATGCAGCCGCTTGCCAGAATTGCCTCCTGCATGATCCAGTTTCCGGTAAAACCGTAAAAGACATCGTCCATCTCCCAACGCTGGATCATCTCCTGGCCTGTTTCAATATTTGCTATAACACGAATACCCTTTGCGCCCACTGCCTTTGCCTTTTCCTGCCATTCAGGCTTACGGGCAAGTTCTACCATGGTAAAACCGAGAAAAGGTTCATGACCGTTGGGAAGGGCATTAACATAATCAGGATCGAGCACACCGAGATCAACCCGCATCGGGTGGGGCCTCGGTACACCAAAGAGGATATCCTGGCAGAACTCGTTGACAATCTGGCTCTGGTATGCCATTGCAATACCAAGGCGCATGGCTTTCAAAGCCAGGCTCACATAATATCCGTCTACATTGGTGAGACATGAGCTCGTGGCGTACATCATCTCGCCGTAAATTCCTCCGGGGAATATACCGAGTCTTTTCCAAGTTTCTTTTCGCTCTTTGGGAGCAAGGGTCTCTACGATGTAACTTGGCTCGTCATATTTCCTGTTAAAGTCAGCCTCAACATAATTACAGAGCATCAAGGCAACCTCGTCGTCGGAGAACGATGTAGGGATGTCGAATCTCTCGGCAAAAGCAAGGAGCTTCTCAGGTTCCCTGATGGTAAAAGGCGCCTTGCCATTTGCAGCAGCCTTGAGGGTCTTGATGGTTTGCTCAGTATGGTAATGGTATGTTGATGCGCCCATAACATTTCTCAGGAGCATCATTCGCATAGCCATTCCATCTCCGGTGATACCGCAAACACCCCTCTTGTCTTTTGCCACTTCAGCTCTGCATGGCCCATTGGAGCAGAGATCGCACCGCACGCCACCCAGGCAGAAAGGGCACCGCTGGTCTGGGTTTCCTCCCATGCCCTGGGCTTCAAAGCGGTCCCAGATATTCGTCATTCCATCCTGCTTTATCCTCTTATACATAGTGCGGATTGACTCATGGTGGGAAATTCTGTCATCTTCCATAGCTCACTCCCTCCTTGAAGTATAGTCTTTATGAACATTATTTTAGTGTTAACCATGAAAATAAACAAGGTAAAAGAAGGGCAATCTTACTGGGAATAAATCTTTGAGATTATCCCAAATAAGTCATGAGTGAATGTTGATGGTGTCGGATTATTCCTAGCTTTGTGTGAATCTGCAAAGATGATAGAACTTCATGCACGCCTCTTCAACGCTGGCCATGATTCTATCATAAGCCTTGAGGAGGGTCCCCTCATCGTATTTGAGTATATTCTTTGTTTCTGCGAAGATAACATCATAATCATGTCTGAGTGACACGCAGTCCCATAATATACAGTTTTCAACGCTGAGAGAGTGCTGTCTCTCCCAGCTATCAAGCATGGCATCTTCGAAGCGGACTTCCAGCAGGTTTACCTCTTCGTGATTACTCAATAGCTGCTGGAAACGTTCTGCTGATCCAGCCTGTGGATGGAAATAATAGTGTGCAGTGTATCCTTCAGGTGCAAACCAGAGGAGTGGATGAAATGAATCCTCTATAGTGTAGTAACCACGAGTGATAAGCCTAACGTTCGCCAATGGTTCAATGAAATGACGACATTCAGGCAAAATCTCATAAAGCTCCATGCATTTTTTATCGCAGGATACTCTTTAACCTTTAGCAGTATTTATTCTCAGGAGCTTAGTGGATGCTCAAGAACAGGCCGATTGAACGTATTTCATTCTGAGGTCATAAAGAACAGTGCCAAGCAGGTTCTCTTCGTCCTCTGTAAGATTGCCTTTTGTCTTTTCTTTCAGGATTTCGATGATGCTTATTGTCTGTTGCGCAAGGGGAAGGTTCATCGCCTTTTCCTTTGCAATTGGGTCAGGCAATTCCCCGAGGCAAACAAGCGCTGACGTTGTTAAAGACAGTATAAATGTAGAGAAGTTTAGAACAGTGGTAAAGGCCTCCTCTTCGGCAATTTCTTCACAGGTTCTTTCTTCGGCCTTTTTTTGCGAACCTAACACCTCGTTTTCGTCGGTGTTCTCTCTCTTGTCGGTAACCTTGAATCCTTTCTGCGCTTCGTCCATGTCGACCTCCTAAAGTAGCGTTTCAAGCTTAACCGGCAAAAAGAAAATCTCATCCCGTCTCTTTACCTGATAAAGAATATAATTTCTCTTTAACCCTTCTGCCATAAAAGTATCAAAATCTTTTTTACTTGAAACGACATTATTATTTATTTTAAAAATTACATCTCCTGTTCGTAATCCACATCTGGGCCCGGGTGATCCACTAATTACTTTTGTCACCACAACCCCATCCTTTTCTCTTAATTTGAACTTCAATTTCGGGTAGCCCTTGATATCTGATATTTTTACGCTACAGAGTCCTTCATCCATTGGGGCAGGGATGTAATCGCCTATATCTTTCACATCGATATTCATAATGACAGATTTTGGTCCTTTTGCTATTTTAAATTGGATCGATTCCTGTTGTCTCAAAGTCCTGAGCACACTTTGTATTTTCGTACCTTCTCTTATCTTTTTCCGGTTAAGCTCTGTAATTTTGTCGCCAATCTTTACACCATATCTCTCAGCAGGGCTTCCAGGTAAAACCTTATTAATATAAAGGTAAGGACCTTTTTCATCCCTGCGCTTCTCGATGAAGAAACCAATAATCGGCCTTTTCGTATCACTTTGCAGGAATTCGTTAAGCATAGCAAGCACATCATCGATGGGAATAGCAAATCCTATACCTTTGCCTTCTCCATATATTGCCGTAACAATGCCAAGTGGATTTCCTTCGGTATCAAGAAGGGCACCCCCACTGTTCCCAGGATTAATTGCAGCATCGGTTTGGATAAGATTTGCATAAATTTTGTTATCAATTTTTAAGTTCCTCCCAAGGGCGCTTACCACCCCAACGCTTACCGAACTTGAGAGACCATAAGGATTTCCTATAACAATCACCTTTTCGCCAACCCTTACACTTTTTGGTTTAGTAATCTTCAAAAAGGGCAGGTCTATTTTGTCAGTTACTTTCAGTAATGCAATGTCGAACTCCGGGTCACTACCAAGGACATAGGCCTCATATTCCTTGCCATTAATAAATTTAACCCTAATATTGATCGCCTTCGAGATGAGATGTTCGTTAGTTACGATAATTCCCTTCGGGTCCAAAACAACGCCTGACCCTATGTTCTCGAACATCTCCTCCTCTTCTTCCTCACCTACAATAAGCTTTTTAAATACATTCGGTTTCTTTTTTTCATCGGTATCTCTTGACCACTCTTCGGTTTTTATATTGACAATTGCCTTACTGGTCATCTCGACAACTTCAACAACCCTATCTTCTTTGGCAGCTTGCGCTAAATCAGATAAAAACAAAGTGAAAAACAGTGCACAGCAAGCAGTAAACAGTAAGAAAAAAATCCTGGACGTCTTTCTCAGGGCATGAGATGTATTTATCTGACAAAATTCAACGATACAAAGCGAATTTGATTTGATTTTCACTATAACCTATGAGCTATCAGCTAAGAGCTATTTAATACCAGTCTTCTTCTACTCTTTTCTTCTTTTTTAAAGCCTTTTTTGCTGCATCGAGAATGATATGGGCAATCTCGTCTTTGCTCAACATGGGCACATGTTTTGCGCTGCCCGCAGCCTCGATGATGGTAACCTCGTTGTTGTCCGAACCAAATCCAATGCCCGGCTTTGCTATATCATTGGCAACGATAATATCAAGATTTTTTTTCTTCAGCTTTTCTGCGGCATGGTCGAATACATTCTCTGTTTCTGCAGCAAAACCAATGAGAATCCTCTGCTCTTTGATTTTTCCAAGTTCACCAATAATATCAGGATTTTTCTCTAGTTCAAGCATGACAACATTGTCATCGCTTTTCTTTTTAATCTTCTGGCAGGTTTCATTTTTGCACTTGAAATCGGCGACAGCCGCTGCCTTTATAATTATCGAGCAATGCCTGTAGTGTTCCATTACTGCATCTCGCATCTCACATGCAGTTTCAACTTCAATAATACGCATATCTGTTCTTGGCGGAGCCACATAGGTCTTGCCTGTTATCAGGATAACGTCTGCGCCCCTTCTCTTTGCAATCTTTGCTATGGAATAGCCCATTTTACCTGAAGATTTGTTTGTAATACACCTTACAGGATCAATATATTCAGTGGTGGGACCAGCTGTTACCATGATCCTTTCATCGATAAGGTCTTTTTCAGTAAAGATGTCTTCCATCTTTTCGAGGACCTCTTCTACAGAGGGCATTCTTCCCTTGCCTGACGTGCCACAGGCGAGGTCACCGCTCGCCGGTTCCATAAATTCGTAGCCCGCCTCCTTGAGTTTTATTATGTTTGCCTCTACCATTGGGCTGCCCCACATCTTTGTGTTCATAGACGGCACAAAAAGAATCGGAACGGTTGTTGCCATAACCATGGTAGTCAAAAAATCGTCAGCAATGCCATTCGCAATTTTTCCAATAATATTCGCGGTAGCCGGCGCTATTACCATCTGATCAGCGATATCGGATAGCGCTATGTGGCCAATCTTTGAGCCTGCAAAAAGTTCGAACATCTCATGGACTACCGGGTTTCCGGAGAGGGTTTGGAACGTGAGCGGAGTAACAAATTCCATGGCATTCTTTGTCATCACCACATGGACATTTGCGCCCCTTTTCGAGAGCTCTCTCACCAGTTCTGCAGTCTTGTACGCTGCAATACCCCCGGTAATACCAATAATTATTTCTTTGTTTCTTAGCATCGTGAATTGTTTTTCCATGGCTTTCATTAAATGTTCAGTCCAATTTTTCGTATAAGCCTCGTAAAGAGGTTTGCCTTGGGAATATATACTGGCGAGACAATATCTACTTTTCCAATCTGCTCATTGTCGAATTTTACAATAAGTTCGCCAAGTTTTTGACCTTCCCGGATTTCTCCTTTAATGTTGGAAGGTATAGATGCCTCCTTTTGAACAGTCCCTTTCTTATCATTCGGAACAGGGTACTGGAAGTTAGAGCCTGCAACGCCCTTTACCTTCCTGTATTTTCCATCATCAAGGATCACATCTTTGTCAATTACTTCACCCTGCTTAACCACATTCAGCATTTTATACTGGCCAAATGCTTTCTTAAACTTCTCCACTGCCATGTCATCCCTTACTTTTGCCTTCGGGCTTCCAAGAACAACCACGATAAACCTCAAGCCATTCTTCTGGGCTGTGGCTACAACGTTAAAGCCCGTTTCACGGTAATATCCGGTTTTGAAACCATCTGTTCCACCCATTCGCATAAGAAGTTTGTTATGGTTGTTCATGATAAATTTGCCATCTCTGAAGGGTTCGCTTTTAATTGAGGTCCACTCGATGATTTTCGGATATTTTAAGAGCTCCCGGCCAAGCATGGCAAGATCACTGCTCGAGCTTAAATCTGCCTCCTGCCCCTTGGAAGGTGGAAGTCCGTGGACGGAATGGAATTCTGAATCTACCATATTCACGGACTTTGCCTTTTCATTCATCAGCTTGACAAATTCATCTTTGCTCCCGGCAATGTGCTCTGCAATAGCATAGGCAGCATCATTTCCCGAGGCAATCAAAGTAGCCTTTATTAATTCTTCCAGGGGAAAAACCTCCCCCTCTTTCAGGTAAACCTGGCTCCCCCCTATCTTGGAAGCCTCCCGGGAAACTGTTATCCGGTCGGTCAATTTTACCTCACCCTTAGCCACCTTCTCCATGACAACAAGGGCAACCATGAGCTTCACAACACTTGCCGGGGATCTCTTTAGATGAATGTTCTCACCTTCAATGATCTTGCCGCTCATGGCCTCCATCACAACATAGGACTTGTAAGGCTCCTCTTTCTTCAATGAGGCTTCTGCCTGTGAATCCTTTTGGTACTCACGGACCTTCTTTGGCGGTTTAGCGTCAGCTATACCAACGCAGAAAAGCAACATAAAGAATACTACGAACCACTGTCTCATTTTTTAAGTTTCTCCGTAAATGCGCTGATGAGGTCGATTGGGATCGGGAAGAGAATGGTAGAATTCTTCTCAGTAGATATCTCAATGAGGGTCTGCAAATAGCGGAGTTGCAAGGACATCGGATTCCGGGAAAGTATATCCGAGGCGTCAGCCAATTTAGTGGCAGCCTGGTATTCACCTTCCGCAGCAATCACCTTTGACCTACGCTCCCTTTCTGCCTCTGCCTGTTTTGCGATAGCTCTCTGCATCTCCTGTGGCAGGTCAACGTTCTTTACCTCCACATTGGATACCTTGATACCCCAGGGTTCAGTATGGGTATCGAGTATCCCCTGGAGTCTCTCA
>Ga0209079_10000749_pt1 | contig 12587 bp, 13 predicted proteins | sample PPLLaktember2015_2_FD_187259 | JGI IMG/M metagenome (GOLD analysis project Ga0209079, IMG submission 187259) | Freshwater sediment microbial communities from Prairie Pothole Lake near Jamestown, North Dakota, USA - PPLs Lake P7 Core (6) Depth... | ecosystem: Environmental > Aquatic > Freshwater... | reverse complement strand
TATCGCGGTGACGAGCATGCCCAGCACTTTCCCCATGATGTCCGTTACGACATCTCCAAGGACGCGCTGGATTCCTTCTGCATAGTAGAGAATGAGCCAGGTAGCGAGGAGCGAAAGGGAGATTGCGATAAACGGGATAAGGATCCCGTAATCCTTCGACAGTAGCATCACCGTTGTAATAGTACCCGGGCCGCACAGGAGGGGTGTCCCGATGACCACACCCGCCGGCGATGTCGCATGCCCCCTGGAGCGCCCGAGCTCAATTCCCAGGGCTTCCTGGAGTCCGAGGAGGAACAGGATGATGCCACCGGCGATCTGGAATGCGGGAAGGCTCAGGCCGAGGATAGCGAAAATAGTGGTGTTGAAGATCAGGAACAGGTACATCAGGGCTCCGGCAACAGCTACCGCGATGAATGCCTGCCTATGGATTTCTTTGGTTGTCTGTCCCTTGGTCATTGCCGCAAATATCGGCACGGAAAGGAGTGGATCGAGAATGATGAACAGGGCAGCAAAAGAGTAGATAATTCCGGGAAGCAAGTCCAGCATGGTCTGACAGAGAATATATGCCGTTAATTGCGGATAAAAATGCAGGTCTCCCCGATGCGGCCCGATACAAGGATTCCTAAAGGAGGAAGTACAGGATCAGAATGGCAGCAGTCGAAAGCATGCCTGTCAGAGCGATAAGGCGGGATTTTCGTTCCGGAACAAGGATCCAGGCAGCGATGCAGAAGAAGAGATACGGGATGAGGGTTGTGATCACGGAGATTGTGGCAAGCGCCTCGAAATGGTTGGATGCGAGCAGGAGAAGTCCGCTTGCAACACAACTGACGATAAGCGCAACCGCAGGCGTCCCCTGACGGGTCAGGTCCATTATTCCCGGCACGGTAAAGCGGACAGACAAGGAATGAATGATCCGGGAGGTTCCTATGATGTACGCGTTCATGGCAGAGAGCATCGCAATGATCCCAATCAAGGCGACAACGGGTCCTGCATGAGTAAAAAAAATCCCGGATGCTGTTGCAATCGGTGCCGGCGAGGCGGCCAGTGCAGCTGCACCGACGCTTCCAACCAGTGCAATGTTGAGTACCAGGTACAGCGAGACCACTGTCAGCATGACCAGGAGGAGCGATTTCCGGATCAGGGACGGATCGCGGGTCTCCTCAACCGGAATGGCGCTGATCTCAAATCCGGTGAACGGCCAGTATACGATCATGACCGTAGCAAGCAGCCCGGTAGTAGTAAGTGGTACTGACTGGATGAAATTTTCCGGCCTGACAAACGGCAGGAGGAGGAGGGAGATGAGGATAAGGGGGATAATCTTGAGTGCGGTCAGGATGGTTTCTGCAACCCCGGAAAATACAATCCCGGCAATATTCAGTCCGCAGAAGACCGAGAGAACCGCGATCTCGATACCCAGCACGGGCCCCGGACCGAAATAGCTGATGTATTGTCCGATGCCGGCGGCAATAGTCGCGACCCCGAAGACGGATGAGACCGTGTAGAGCAGGACCAGCGGAACAGCGAGCCGGTTTCCGAAAACAGATTCAAACAGGGTATAAAAACCGCTCGTGGATGTGAACCTGTAGGCTACTGAGGAAAGCGAGAGAAGTACGCAGGATGCCGATATTGCAACGATAAACCATGCGAAGAGAGAACCCGGGCCGCTTAATTTCGCCGCGACACCCGGGACAACGAAGATGCCGGAACCTACGGTCCCTCCTACCCCGAGGCTGACCAGCTCGATCAGTCCCAGCGAACGCCTGTATGTACCGGCCTCTGTCATTGCCTCTGCACTCCTGTTTGCTGCAACCGTCGTTCAGGTTCCAGTCACCATGACGGCTGCCCTGGTCCCGGTCTTTTTTTGTCTTTGTATCCTTCTGCAGGTATTAATGATAGGTTGCGGCTGCCGGGCGGGGTTTCCTCCTGATCCTCTGCCTTCCTTATTGCATCATCCATCATGTATATGAAGTGGTGCCATCCGGACATCTGAACGTTGATGCAGGACCTCTCTTTTCCTGACACCTTAAAGATCCTTGTCCCGCATACTATCACTTGCCTGTGCTGCACCTGAAACGCGACGGGCTTATAATCTCATACATCCATGCTTGATTGTAACTACACGATGATACCGTCGTGAAAACGGATCCCGGAGAATGATGGATGCAGAGAACAGAAAACCCGTACATGGAAGCAAAACGGGAAACGCTTGCACGATTCCTGGGTGTTGAACCCCCGTCCCTGAAGGAATCCAGCGGCTCTCTCTACACCTTCAAGGCGTTTTTCCACGGAAGTAACGAAGCCTACCTCGTCCTTACCGAAAGAGAGGCAACTGTTGCGGCCGAGCACGCGGTTTCCGAGAAACTCTGGCTTATCTGCCTTGAGACCCTCTTTGCCTATTTTGACATCAATTCCTATCCAGCCGACGTGCTCGGGAAGATGAAAACAAAGGATATCCGCCATACAAATGAGGAGATCAAGGCATTAATCTACCATACCTGCGGGATGGATGTCCTGCGTCAGACGATACTCGCGTGCGGGAACCGGAAAAATATTCTCGCTGATTACGATCAGACCGAACATTTTTCAGAGGGGTATTATATTTACCGGCTCTACTAAACACGTTTCTGCGGCTCCCGGATTTTATAAGAGCCGTCCGATAGTTGTACCGGTCCCCCATTCCCAAACCGGGTAATGTTCACCCAGCCCCATTCCCTGAGATAACGATTAACGGGCTGTCATCTCACGGACAACGGGAGACTGGAAGGTGGTGTGCCCCAAACTTATTAACGCATCTGCCGTTTATTGGTAATATGTGATTATTATGCACGCATTTCCAACCCATTCCCGCATGATGGCTATGTCCGTCATCCTCTTTGTCGTTTTCGCGTCAGGCATCCTAATCCCTGCAGCAGCCGGCGCGGATATTGAGATGGAGGGGTACCTTGGTGAGACTATCACCCTCCATGGTGTCTCGTACATAGGCGATAACGTATACCTGTTCCTCACGGGGCCTGGCCTGCCGGAAAATGGTGTCACTCTGACAAATACAGGCCTGCGGGCAGACCAGGGCCAATTCACGGTTGTTGGCGTTGATGATAACCAGGAATGGTACTATACCTGGAAGACATCACGGATTGATAACGAGATCGATCCCGGGACATACATTGTATATGTAACAAACGAACCCGTTGATAAAGCACATCTCGGAGGAACGAGCAGCTACAAGACCCTCTCGGTCTTTTTAAAGGATTCAGGTGCCTCGAAGGTATCGATCGATGCCGGGAAATCCTATACCCTCAAGCCGGAGGAACATGTCTCCACTCCCCGACCTGCACCTTCAATGAACATTTCCAACGCGACCCTTGCTGTCACCTCGCCGATCCCGTCAGCCACGGTCCTGGCCACAACGGCACCAGCCACGATACCTGCGACCCGTGCGGGCACCGCTCCCTGGGCTGCAGTGATCGCCCTCCTTGGCTGCGTGTGGCTCGTCTCCTTCCTGAAGGTCCGCCCTTAATTCCCCTTATTTTTCGGGAAGGTATTATCAACCCGAATGTACATGATAGTATGATCGATATGGATATCCGGGCAGATCTTGAAGAAGCGCACCGCCTGAAAAGTATGGGACGGTATAATGAAGCGATCGCCCGCTACGACCGTATCATCCGGCAGGACCCGAAGAATACCAGTGCGCTCGAGAATAAGGGAGAAGTCTTTTACTATCTCGGAAGACATGAAGACGCAATCGCTTGTTATGATCAGGCACTTGCGATCAATCCGGGTCTCACGACGGTTTGGTACGAGAAAGGGTACACGCTCCGAAAGATCCGTCGTTATGCTGATGCCATTACCTGTTTTGACCGGGCGCTGGCCATAGATCCCGATTACACCTTTGCGCTGGCCAACAAGGGGTACTCCCTCAATGAGCTCGGCAGGTATGCAGAAGCGATTACCTGTTTTGACAAAATTCTTGAATCCATCCCGAACAACCTGCGGGCTATGACGGCGAAGGGAATCGCCCTCAGGGAGATCGGAAAAAATGAAGAAGCGCTGTCCTACTTTGACCGGGCCCTGAGTTTCAATCCGATCAACTCCTTTGTCTGGTACAATAAAGCTATCGCCCTGCGGAACCTGGGACGGACCCGTGAAGCAGATGAAGCGGTCAGGATTGTTAACCTCCCGCTGGCCCCCGGAACCTCTGATAATACCGGGACCGGTGTGAGGAAATAGGGGCGGGATCGGGGATTCCGCTGGTGACTGCCTCAATCTTTTTCTTACGATATTACGTTGCCGGGATCCAGCACTGCAGAACATGAAATAAGGAGCCTGAATACTTCCCCATGTCTCACGTCCTTGACCTCACGGGAAAACTTGATTTAACATATCATGCATATCTTTTACGAGGGATTATGCCGCTTCGCTGCCCGAGGTGCTTCAGTGGAGATTTTTACGAGACCGGACTCGGTGCTGATTATTATGTCTGCAAAGAGTGCGGATATACTGGACATTTCTTTTTTGACCTCGAGGACGATACCGCCGTTCCGAAGCTGCGGAAGTATAACAAGATCGTTCCCCTTCCGTATGACACGACAGACTTCAGCCGCTGGGGAATAATCGCGCTTATCCTCCTGATCGTGCTGTTCCTCAGTCTGATCTATATCGTGCTTGGCCCGCATCCGGGGTGATCCCCATCTGCGATTTATGTTCTGATACGTAGTGCCGTTCTGCGTTCAGGAATAACGGGATCGCCGTTTCCGTTGCTATAAACCCCTGATTGATGTATTGCGTTATTGGCGGCAGCTTTTCGATAAGAGCGATTACTCTTTCCGGCAATTCTCCCCCCCTTGCACCAGACCGGCTCGAAGAACCCTGCGGCAGGAGAAGGGGTATGTCCTTCTCCAGAGCGCGAAGCACTCTTCGACTCGTGGGCGCCTGAGGATAGCGCTGTATTACCTGGTCTGCAATACGGTCGATTTTCCTGTACTGGTAATACAGAGGCATCAGAATGCGTCCCAACCCGCTGCTTTCAGCGGAGGGCAGGACTGGCGCAAGGGGGAGGCGGGCCGATCGTAGCTGGATCAGGCAATCGCATTATTTAGAAACCGACAATTCACGTAGTCAATTATCAGCGGTTCGGGTTCGTTGGACCCCCCAAAAAAATAGATTTAGATGAGTTTGAAGATTGGATGAGCTTCTGCTTTGCACTCGATCCCGAGCTGGCGGGTTGCCTCGAGGACAACAATGTCCGTGTAGGCCTGTGCGGTGATCATTGCTTCGACGTTCTCGATAGGTCCGTACATGATGAGGTCTGCGCCGAGGGTGCTTGCAATCATGTTGCAGCCGATATCGGGTGCTGACCATGCTGCCTGCTTGATGCCCTCCATACCGCCGAGGTAGTGGTGGGACATCTGCTGGAGCAGGAGGTCTTTGCCCTGATATCCTGCTGCCAGTACCGAGGGGGTCTTGCTTGTTCCTTTCCAGCGCTTGAGCCAGGTCCAGGAAACCGTCATGTTGTGGTATGCACCACCAGTCGGGTAGCCGTGGATTGCCTTACAGGCGAGGATCTCACGGTATGAGCCACCGCTGCCGAGGCCGAGCGGGGTTGCTGCAGTGTCGAGGATCGGGCGCTTGATACCGCAGTATTCTGCTATTTCAAGCATACCCTTGGTCTGTCCGGCAACACCACCTTCGACGAGCACCTTCTCCCTTCCTGCAACTGACGGGTCTGCCGGGTTGAAGGCGAGAACGATAGCTGCATCGACGTCACTGTTCTTTAAGGCCTCAATGCTCTCGGGCAGGATTGAACCGTTGATCGAGTTGTAGATTGCCCTGCTGGCAATACCAGTATCGGTCACGTACTTGCACGCGTGGGCAAGTGCCTTGGGCACAGACGAGTCCATTAAGAACGCAGTCTTGTTGTCAATTGAGTCGAACCAGCTGATGTAGCTCTCGAACGCTTCGCCGTATTCCGCAATAATCTGGATGAAGTGCGGGATACCGGTCAGGTCAGAGAGGACCTGGCAGCGGTTCCAGAGCGCTTCTGCCTTTGCCTTGTCGATCTTTCCTGTCTTGTCATCGAGCACGACTTCGTGCTTGTTGTAGAAGATAGAAGCACCCAGTACGGTCGGGTACTCTCCGGGCTGTCCACCGATTTTGGTGCCGTTGAAGTCCCAGACACTCTGTTCTTTTTCAAATCTGAACATTTCGTTTACACCTCCGTTATACCAATGTCATCAGTTTCTGGTACAGGAAAAGCAGCATCACAAATACGATAACGCCTGCCATGAGGCCGTACAGTATACCGATATCCCGTCCAATCTTTCGTCCAACACGCTGCGCAACTTCCGCATCCACGAATTCGATCTTCTTCTCGATCTTATCGAGTCTCTTTTCGATCTCGAGGAACTGGGGGTTTGCAGCTGCAGCGCCTACTTCAGCTCCGCCGGCTGCCTCTTTGACTTCCACGACGATAGGTTCGCCAGCGAACGCACCCGGGTCACGACCCTTGAGTTCGTTGATCTTCGCCTTGATAGCGCCGAGGTCTTCGCTTTCCATGATATTGACGATTTCCGTCTGTTCCTGGAAGCGCTTGATATGAGCGTCTGTGAGGTTTTCGATGAAGGGAATAGCGCCTTCAGCGCCGACAACCCTGCCGTCTTTGACGCCGCCCTTGTGGAGAGCGCCGAATGTCTGGCCGGAGAGGTGGCCCTTGACTTCAGTACCGCAGAACAGTATGAACCTGATGTTCGGGTTGGAGATGACGTTGGCGATGACTTTTTCAAGACCGAGGTTTTCAGTCTTGCAGGAGCCGCATAATGCTGCGCCTGCATCGCAGATGCCCTTTTCATCGAGGTGTGAACCCATGGTAACAACAGCCACGGGGCTGTTGGCGTCACCTGAGATAAAGTCACCCTTAATGAGTGGCCACCCGCTTGCTGGTGATTTCTTGTCTGCCATGTTACATCCCCACCCTGATCAGCTGGAATGCAATGATTCCTGCAATGAATAGTCCGATCGCAAATCCGTACCAGAGTGATGTTATGCTCCCGCCGATTGCAAGCCCGTGGTCCCTTCCCGGGAACGATGCGAGCAGGTTGCCTTCTCCTGAAAGCATGTTGACAAGATCGTCACTGGTTGCCTCGAGGATTGCGACCTTCTCAATCACTGGCGAGAGTGATTCTCCGGCTGAGGTGATAAGACCGATAACGGGGTCGGCGACAAGACCGAATTCGGGGAGTACCTGTATGTATGCCATAGTTAGTGTCCCTCCACATCCGGAATCGGTTTTGCATCGAGCCATGCTGCTGCGTCACGCTTCGACATTTCCATGTACTGCTGGTAGGTGTATACCCACCCGATGATCGCAACAAGCAGCGCAATGACCGCTGATCCTGCAGAGATCAGGGCGAAGGACATGACTGCGCCAACGATCATGCTCAGGAACCCGCATTCAGCGGTGAGCATGAGCATCCGGTCCTGTTTCCAGCCGGGTCCGAGCGTTGCATTGAACGGGTGCTGGATTGCAATAGCCCCGAGCAGGAACGCAACGGCAATCAGGCCGCCTCCGATGAATGACTGCTGATAGGTCGGAAGGGTCATGCCCATGACCGAAATGGCTCCTGAGGTCAGTTCTGCGAACGTGAATCCGCCGGTGATCAGTGCTGCAAATCCCATGAGGGTGAGTGCACCGACGACTGCCATCTCAGTGAGCGCCTGGACCATCGCCGGGATCTTCATGTTCAGGATGTTGTTGGAAACATACCCGAGGATGAGGCCGATCACTGCGGCAAGAACGAGGGCAACTATTGGCGCGAGCATACCGAACCTGGTTGCGAGGAGCATGGCGATGACCCCCGAACCGAACGCGATCATACCCGCTGACGGTACACCAGTACCGATACCGTAGCTGCAGAGCACCTTGATGGTGTGGCTTCCCCAGATCAGTGCGGCGACCACTGCGAGGCCTCCGAAGAATGAGAACAGCTCGGTGTTGGTGAGTACATTGAGGTACGTCAGGTAGAGACACACGAGTGTGCTCACGAGGCCCGCAGCGAGAATATTATTGTGCGGAACGCCTCCTTCAATAACTTCAACTTTGACTGACATCTTCAACACCTCACAATGGCACAACGATCAGGACCGCTACCAGTCCGCAGAGCGCTGATGCGACAGCGGATGCAACGATTGCCCGCGGCCAGCGTTTGAATTTCGGGTCGTGTGGCCCTTCGATAGTACCCGTGATGTTGTAGGCAGTGAGCACTGCATTCACGAGAAAGAGACCAACGGCGAACATACCCGCAGCGGAGACTGCGATTGGCATTACCTGTGCGGATGTGATCTGCATCATACCGGGAAGCGTCTCCTCGTAAAGCGAGAGAAGCTCGATGTAGATGAGAGTACCGCCTGCACCGCCAAGGAGACCGCCGATCACGCCGCCAACGAATGAGACGAATGGCAGGCCGTGACCTTCCGTTCCCTGGGATTTATATTCTGCCTGGGAGTCTCCGGTGATCGGGTCATTTGCAACCTTACCGGATGCTGACGGGATACCCATGCCGAAGACATAGACGAAGTTCACCATCATGCAGGTGATTGCCATCATCAGGCCGCCACCAATACCACCGGTGACAACTGCAACGACCAGGCCCTGTTCAGCAGCCCATGCGCCGCCGAAGAGACCGGCCAGACCGGCACCGGCTGCAAGCATCGCAACACCGGTTGCGATACCGGGGGCCTGTCCCATTGCTGCGGGAGCACCGCCAACCGGAACGAAATGCGTCCCGAAACCGATCAGGACACCGCCGATGACAACGCCGATGAGCGCCATAAGGGCAAATGTCGGGGAGACCGTTGGTGCATAGGTGAGGACCATCGGTGAAACCACGTACCCGATCCCGAGAAGGATCAGGACCATGACGACACCGACTGCCATGGCAGTCGGGTTCATTGCGCCACCGGCTGCTGGTTTTGCTGCGACTGCGCTCATGAGGATGCCTCCTTGGGTTCCGAGTATGGTCCGTAGTTCTTGCGGGCCCAGACCTCAATATACCGGTCAATGACCGTGAAGACGAGGATCATGAGAATACCGACAATGATTGCACCCCAGCCGGCGCTTACCTGCTCGAAGAGAACGGTACGCCAGAGTTCGAGGAATACTATCAGCCCGAAACAGATGCCGGATGCCGAGCCGCCGATCTTGTGGGTGAAGAACCCGTTATCAATCGAGTTCCGCTCGCCTGCTTCGGCGAACCGTACAATGTTACCGGATGCGGAGATCGGGACACCGGCACCGAACTTCTGGTTCTGGTACTGGCGTTCCTTGCCATAATACGGGTTGCCCGTCGCGGATCCTGCTGCACCGAGTGCGATACCCCAGATCAGGCCGAGCAGCGGCAGCGGGAACGGGTGTCCCAGTGCAGCGTTGATCAGGTGACAGAGTGTTACGGTACAGAAAATTGCGATAAAGGCATGTGCCATGGCAACCGAGGTCATGGACTTGAGAATGTCCACGTAGACCGGCTGCCCGAACTTGGCAAGACTTGCTGTCCTGCCTACGTAAGCGGTTGTTGCATAGACGCCCTGGACGAATGTTGCGAGAACACAGCCGAGAACGATTGCAAGAACCGGGTTGATCTGCATCGCCATGAATGCCCATGCCAGGCCTGCGCCCAGACAACACCAGAGACCGTATGCCGGGGGTTCACCAGCAACCGCCTTGTTGAAGATACGGTGCAGGAATCCCATCTGCGGAGCGAGCTGAACCTGTGAGTTCGGGTCACCCTGGGACCCGATGTTGGATTCAGTATCCTCTGCAGAACCGGCTACGGTGGCAAGAGCTCCTGTCAATGCAGTAATTCCAATGCCAAATACAATAGGTTCCATTTAGCCTCCTCCCTACGTGCGAATGCACGAGAGTATTCAAAATGCAATGCCACGCACATCGAGTACATACTCTTTGTGGTTAGTGTAAAGTTGGTAGGATCTTAATTAAAAGGTTTCGAATTTATTTCGGCGAAATCCCAGTATTTAAAGCCCGAATTATAAAATTGCCCCTGATTCGGATTTATTCAATCATGTAGATTTGTGTTAAGGAAAGTCTGGTTGCGTTGTTGGCTGGCATGGTTGCGTTTGTGAAGGGAAACGTTCATCCAAGAAACCAATAATTTTTCCCTGTCGGTTTTTTATCATAGAGGCCAACTCAGAATGGGTGTTGTATTCTTCTGTCGGAGAAATATGGGTCTAACAACAATCTTTCGGAGTAAATCCTCTCCTTTGGAAATTTTTCTCCGGGGTATTTTTTATTCATTTTTTTCTTAACCTTCGTTCATATCGATATTGTTAATCAGTTTTTTCCCGTGAATGATTCACTGGTCTTCCTTCTGACGCTTGCTGCAAGGGTCCTGTTCCTTTTTTTTGCTGCGCTTTTCTATCTGGTAAGAAAGGGCGTTTTTCTTTATAACCCCCGGGCTCCGGCTCTGGAAAACGATACCTGCTTATTCCCCGCTCTCTTCGTCATCATCCTTAGTATCTTCAGCATTCCGTCGTACCAGATACCATGCCCCCGCTGATAGAGCAACAATAGCAGTCACAAGGATTACGAGTGCAATCGGATCAGCAGTGAACCCGATCGTCCGCGGACCCGCTGCCATTTCCCCCTTCGGGCCTGGCAGGGGAGTATCGGAAATTTCGACCTTGACATCTATCAGGGTCGGGGGTATCCCATACCGGGAAGGAATGGACTGGTTCGCGATATCAGCACCGGTAATATTGAGTTCCGGGCGGGTACCTGTGATGCCTGCCTGCCGGTTGTCATCTGGAACGGAGGCATTGATTGGGGGTATGCCAAGGCCCAGTATCACCAGCGATGCGAAGATGAAACGAAAAGCTGCATCTGTTCTCATATGATCCACATCCCTTGATGAGTAACTAATACCGGACTGGTCAAGGTGTTTGTGGTCAGAAAAATGGTCCGGGCAGAAGGAACAACCAGAAACCATGGCGGAGGAACAGGATCCAGGCGGCCTCCTGTATTGCGTGTTTCCCCGGCTCCGTTACGAAGTGTCAAACCGGGCGGGGTGCAATCAGTATCTGCAAAAAACAATACCTATTCCCGCGATCCGCATTCATGCTTTCGGCTTCCTGCAGAGTGATACGTGAAGGGAATCACACTATCCCGCGTGTACCGGCAGTGAGCCGGTTGGCGGCAGCAACCGCGTCCTCCGCACCAGCTGCAACGGCATCGGCCCCGATCTGTTTCCAGAGGTCCGGCATGATACTAAAGGGAAAACCCCCAACGATGATCTTCACGTGCGCTGTATCCTTATCAGCCCGGAGCGACCGGACCAGGTACCGGAGCTCGGGAAGACGGGATGGCATGGTGATCGACAGGGCGACAACATCGGCCTTCTGTTCCTTTACCGTGTCGAGGATGCTTCCTGCCGGTGTATTGGCCCCGATGTAATACAGGTTCCAGCCGTCCATTTCAAAGAAGTCCGCCACCATGCGGATCCCGATCTCGTGAAGTTCCTCCCCGGCACATGCAGCCACCACCGTTTTCTTTTGCGGGGTCATCCTGCCCGTTGCGATGATCCTCTCATGCTGCTGTTCCATGATCTGGCGGATTACTCCTGTAATGTAATGCTCCTGCGCTATGGTTGCTCTGTTCTCCTGCCAGAGCCTTCCCGTTTCCTTAAGGACCGGCTGGAAGATGGCGGTATATATCTCGCGGACTGGTGTGCCGTCTGCAAGGGTCTTGTCGATGACAGTCCTGCCCCCCGCCTGCTCTCCCGCGAGGAGGTATTTAAGGAATGAGCGGGCGACCGGGGAGAGGGTAATTCTGGTATCCGGACACCTCCCGGTCCCTGAAGGTACCGGTTTCAGGCGCGAGATCGCCTTTCCTGCAAATGCGACGGCATTCTTCCGGTAATCCTGAGGCAGCTCCCGTGCGAGGACGTCTTTTAAAACCCCGAAGAAGGATACCGAAAATTGTTGGGGAAAATGCCCCGCAGCAAAGCGGGACTGCACCCAGCAAGCATGATCTACGAGGAATGCTGGGCTGCCGGTAGCAAGCGATTCTTCCAGGCTCCAAATAGTGGCCAGATACTCTCCCCTGACCTGGACCCTTTGGTGTATGCTGAGATTTTCCCATGTCCTGGGATGTTTCTCTGCATACCGTTCCAGCAGTTTTCCTGCAAGATATTCCCGGTTGAGGCTGACCGGGTAATAAAGGGCGGTTCCTGTGGTTGTCATACACCTGATGCTCCTGCTGTTAAGAGAGGAATCCCTGCTGATGGGTTATTATTGTTATTATTGGTACTATTGCGCAGGGTTCACAAGGTGGATATCTTTCCTGGCGCCCTTACCTGATCCGTCAGGAACCCCATCAACCGGGAAATCTAACGGGAAAAAACTGATCGCATCAGGGCCATAACACCCGACGAACCCGATATTTTCGATGGCACGCCCCGGGTTTCCTGTCTAATTTTTTTTGGCTGTACACCTTCACCCCGCGAACCACCTGCCGTATAAAAGCGGAGAACCATATACTGATCCGGAGTAATGTGAAATGATCGTTATCGGGATAGATC
>Ga0209079_10000747_pt1 | contig 12604 bp, 15 predicted proteins | sample PPLLaktember2015_2_FD_187259 | JGI IMG/M metagenome (GOLD analysis project Ga0209079, IMG submission 187259) | Freshwater sediment microbial communities from Prairie Pothole Lake near Jamestown, North Dakota, USA - PPLs Lake P7 Core (6) Depth... | ecosystem: Environmental > Aquatic > Freshwater... | reverse complement strand
TGACGGAACGCGAAGGCAAAACAGTCTATGACCCCCTCATTAGCGAGATCACTACGCTCCAAGCGGGACAACAAAACGTTGAGCAAGCCACATGCGGCGGATTAGTCGGCGTCGGCACACTGCTGGATCCATCTTACTCTAAAGCTGACGGGTTAACAGGCAGCATCGCAGGCAAAACAGGGCAGCTTCCCCCAACAGTTACTGAATTGACGCTTGAAACTCATGTCCTTGAACGCGTGTTGGGTACAAAAGAGCTTCAGAAAGTTGAAAAAATCAACCCTGACGAATCGCTATTGCTTCACATAGGCGCCGCAGTTAACGTCGGCAAAGTCGTTGCCATTAAACAGAACGTCATCAAAGTTAAACTCACGCGACCCGTTTGTGCTCTGCCCGGTTCCCGAGTTGCTATAAGCAGAAAAATCACTGCTCGATGGCGACTTATCGGTTTCGGGTTGATAAAATAGGTTTTTTATTCTTCTACTATTCCTTGTTTTTTGAGGAAGTCATGTGCTTTTTGGAGGACATCTTTGGCGTTTTTAAAGTTTAATTTTTCCATTGCGTGTTTGTAGTCAAGCCAGATGAAGCCTATATGTTCAAAAGATATCTGTACTTGCTCCGTTTTTGTCTCCATGATGAAGAAGACCACTTCTTTGTGGACTGTTAAGCCTTGTCTGCGGTAAAAGTATCCTATGGGTATTCGGAAGCCGTTTATGAATTTCGCGTCTGTTATGCCTGTTTCTTCTTGCAGTTCGCGGGTTACGGTTTGTTTTTCTGCTTCGTTTGGTTCAACGTTGCCTTTAACGAAGTCCCAGTGTCCCGCGGCATAGTTGAGTAAAAGATATTTTGTTTGGTTATCTTTTTTTAGGAATACTACTGCGCCACAGGATTTTTCGCGAAGCACTTACTCACCTGTTTGCTCATTTCACCTCCTCAAGGTATTTAAACTAAACTATTAAACCCGCCAATTCCACAAAACGTTTTAACCCCTAAAACAACGTTAACAGAACAGGAGCCATGTCAAGTGTCGGCTTCACCGCCAAAAAAAATCTCTCCCTTGAAAGTTATTCTGGATTCTAATGCTTTTTTTGTTCCTCTGGAGTTCAAGATGGATATTTTCGAAGAGGTTAGGCGGCTGGTGAACCGTAATGTAGAGTTTGTTTTGCTTTCATCGGTTAAACGTGAACTGGAAATTCTCGCATCTGATGCCTCCCCGAAGGTTAAGCGGGAGGCTTTTTTTGCGCTCAAGCTTGCGGAAAAATGTAAATTTGTTACAGTTGAAGGCAAAGGCGAAGAAACCGACGACGTTATCGTGCGGACTGCAAAAAGCTGGAATGCACCTGTTTTTACAAATGATAGAGCCCTAAAATTGAGGCTAAGAGATATAAGTGTGCCAGTGATTTATCTGAGACAAAAATCGCGTCTAGACATTGACGGGTTGATATCGTAGATGTTCAAACTGATTACTCTTCAAGATACTATTCGCATCCCGCCAGAGACCTTCGGTAACCCGCTTGAGAAAGTTGGTCGAGAGCAGGTTAAACAAAAGTACGAAGGCATCGTGGATGAAGAATTAGGATATGTAATAGCCGTAACAGGCATAGAGGTGAGCCCGATTGGGAAAATCATCCCAGGCGACGGCGCAACCTTTCACAAAGTAAACTTTTCCTTACTCACATTTTACCCCATCATTCAAGAAGTCGTTGAAGGCGACGTTGTGGAAATCGCTGACTTTGGCGCATTCGTCCGCATCGGACCAGTCGACGCTTTATTGCATGTTTCACAGCTTATGGACGACTACATTTCCTACGACGAAAAACAAGGCGTCCTGTTAGGGAAAGAATCGAAACGTAAACTAACCTCAGGCGACCAAGTCCGTGTCCGCATAACTGCTGTTCATTAGGTAGGGCTGGAAGCAGCGGCAAAATCGGTGTCACCGCAAGACAACCCTTCCTCGGCAAATTAGACTGGCTCAAGATAGATCAAGGTAGAGAAGTCGCCGAAAAGAAAATTGAGAGCCCCGCGAAAGCATAATGGAGATATGTAAATGAGTGAGAAAGCATGCACTAACTGTCACTTCATTACAAAAGAAAACGTTTGCCCAAAATGCAAATCTACAAGCTTTAGCGAGGACTATAGCGGATTAGTAGTCATGTTTGATGCTGAAAACAGTGCCATCGCAAAAGCTATGGGCATTAAAGAGAAGGGACGATACGCTCTCAAAGTTCGCTAAAATGGGTCTTTGCGGTAGTTTCTTAACTTACCGAGCTTTTCTATTTTTAAGGTCTAAGAGTTGAAAATAGCCTACACCCTGACTCCGAAGCTTGCCGCACAATTCAAGAAGCCTTTCGGTATCTTAATTGAAGGCACTGTTGACCAAACAATGGCTAAACTTAAACAGCTGGTTTTAGAGCAAACCCCGCCGATTGTGATTGCCGTGGGTGATGTGGTTTCAAGGAACCTGCATGAAGCCGGTTTACATCCTTTAGTTGCAGTTATCGACAATATTTCTTTGCGTGGTCAAACTGAACTGCCCCCGGAAGTGCATGGCGAAAAAACGGTTCATGTACCAAACCCACAGGGTACCCTAACAGAGGAAGCAATGGAAGCAGTAAAGCAAGCGTTGCTAAACAGGGAACACACACATATCGTGGTGTCGGGAGAAGAGGACTTGCTTGTGATCCCAGCAGTGCAGTACGCGCCTAAAAACTCCTTTGTGGTTTATGGACAACCACGTTGTGGTATAGTCGTAGTTAAAGTCACGGCGGAGAAGAAAGCAGAGGTAAAAGGGTTCTTAAACGACATGAAACCCACGAAAAGCTAAATAAGAAGATTATTGTATGAACTTACGCCTTAAGTGAACGCTAATGCAAATCAAAATTGAATCAACCAAGGATAACCCGCTTCTCAAACGGAAAGAAGTAGGCTTCACAATTATTCAAGGTCCAAAAGAGAAAACTCCACAACGATTAGTAGTCAAACGTGCCGTTGCGGTAGAGATGAAAACTGGCGATGACGTTGTCGTCATCAAGAAAATGCACACAAAGACCGGAACCAACATCACCCAAGGAGTTGCCAACGTATATCAATCCGTTGCTCAAACTAAACTTGTGGAACCAAAATACATCCTTAAACGGAACGGCGCAATAGAGGAAAAACCTAAGGAAGAGGCGAAAGCATAATGCCACCAGCACCTAAAGCAGCACCACCAAAGAAAGTAGAATCAACGGCAGCCGTAGCGCCATCAGAAGCCGCGGCGCCAGCAAAGAAAGTCGAGAAAGGAAAACGCACAAAAAAGCACAAAGAAGAGAAAGGCGTCAAAGCCATGTACAAGGTTGAAGGAGACAAAATTTCGCGCTCACGCCCAACGTGTGAACGTTGCGGCCCAGGTTACTTTATGGCCGACCACCACAGCCGATACACTTGTGGTCACTGCGGTTTTACACGTTACAAGCAAAAGTAGATGAACAGTTTTAAATCTTCCAACCGCACTTATTCTTTTTTGATCTATAATGCTTAAAGTAAACGTAGTGGTTACAAGTATCTCAGCCGAGCGTTTTTGGGACATCCGCAAACCTGTTCCCCCCATCCAGATCAACACCAACATTAACGTAGTGGGTATGGAAAAGAAGCAGGATGACTCGTTGGATGTACCGTTTGTTTTATCCATTGTTTATAATCCGTCTATTGCGCAGCTCAGCCTCAAAGGAATCGCCTACGTTATGGGCGAAAAACCAGAGATAGAGAAAGTCCTAAAGGATTATGAGCAGAAAAAGCCGCCGACTCAGGTAATCATCCAATCCATTTCAAACGTTGTCTTCATAGAATCCGTGCTTATCTCCCGTACGCTAAATATTCCGCCGCCGATTCCCCTGCCTCAGATCCCTGACGCCAACGCCAAACCACCAAGCACCAAACCCGAAGGCAGAGACTACAGCGCTTAAACAAACCCCTTAAGCCATCTAGAAAGTGCGTCGGCGAGTTCTAACTCAACTGGAAAGTCGAAGTAGCGATGTTCCCAACGGTATTTTGCCATTTTACTCATAATTAAATAACCTATTTTGTAGGCTAAGTTGTGCTCGCTTATTCTTGTTTTTGGGTAGAAAGCGTAATGGACCACCGCGGAAATTGCTTGCAACTTGGCGCCGTGCGCCGGGGAGTGCCAAGGTGGGCTAAAGTGAAACACGTCTATATTGCCCCATTCTTCGAGTGATTGGGGTGGCGTAAACTCGGAAGGTAAGTATTTCAGAACTGGGCTAGGGAACGGCGTATAAACAAATACGTTATAGTGTTGAGTCTTAGGGTTAATTTCTTGCAGTCTATCCATTAGATCGAAGGTTTCCACCAAGTCTTCGTTCGTTTCATCCGGTAATCCGCTCATCCAAGAAACAAAAGGCTCTATAGATGGTGCCCATTGCCGCAGTTTTTCGACCGACTGCAACATTTCTTCTGCTGTAACGTCTTTGCAAATTAACTGTTGAAGTCGTTCTGAACCTGACTCGCCACCGAAACATAATTCAACACACCCAGCCTTCTCCAAAAGCTCAAGGAACTCCTTATCATAAGCTGCCACGTAATCAAATCGGCAGTTAGCCCTCCATTGGACGTTAAGTCTTTTTTCAATTATTCCCTCACAGATCTGCTGGATACGGGACTGGTCCACAAAGACATTGTCATCTATAGGGTCCAGCATCTTGATATGCGAAAACTTTGTCGTTATGTATTGGATTTCATCGAGAACTCGTTTGGCGCTTTTTCCACGCCAATGGTGCTTGTTAAAAATTGAGTTGTAGCAGAAACCGCATCTGTGTGGACAGCCCCGGCTAGTCTGGAAGTGAAATCGTCCAGCTTTAAAAGAGGGATACCGCTCTATTTGGAGCAAGTTATAGGGCAAATCAATGGGTATGGCATCCAAATCTATTGTTTGCCCGTCTGGGTTGCTCTTTATTGCTCCGTTAGATCTGTAGGTTATGCCTTCGGTGCTGTCGAGGGGTCGATTTTCAGCTAGAGTATGAGCCAAATCTTTGATAATCAGTTCGCCTTCTCCGCGTACAACAATGTCGACAAAATCGTTGCTTGCTGTTTGTTCAGGCAATAGTGTTGGGTGGACGCCACCCCAAACAAGAGGGCAAGAGGTTTGCGTCCGAATGTATTGGGCGAACTCCAATGCGTACTTGATTTGCTGTCCGCTCATGCAGGTTATGCCGATAAAAAGGGGGTTTCCTATGGAAAGGCAATGATAATCTTGTAGTCGCATGTCTAGGATGGACACGCTGAAGCCTTCTTGCTGAAGGGAGGCAGCAATGTGGAGGAGTGAAAGCGGGATCTGGGGGTTGGGTGCCTTGTATTTTCCCGGATAAACAAGCAAAACGTATCCCTCCGGATTGGTCCTTGACATATTAGATAAACACGCTTTAGAACTTGGCAAGTATTTGACAAAACCCTGTTTAGAATAGATCGTCAAGAACTATTAACCCTTTACTGATTGAATTCAAGTAGGCTGCTTGATTGAATTGGTGAACCACTTTCTGTTTGCTGCCTGTAATTTGCTTTATATGCAGATCAAATTTTGTTCAAGAAGCTGGATAGGGGGAGAAGGTTTTGGCAGCAAGACCTTTCGCCTGTTTACTTGAGTGAATATGCTTTTCAACCCGCTGGAGACAGAACTATGTTAAGGTATCAGAAAATAGCAGTTTAGAATTATGAATTTTTGCTTTTTTGGGGTGCTTATCCATGGAAAAAATGTTTTTTTTGGGTAACGGTTAAAAGCCGATGTTGCACAGTGATAATTTAACGTCAAAAAGAGTTTGGTATTGCATGTCCGCTAAACTTCAAGCTCAAAAATTCATCGCAGTAGACCCCAGCAAATGCATCGGCTGCGGCATCTGCGAATATGCATGCGCTGTTGAACACGGCGAAGGTACATGGAACCCAATTCACTCAAGAATCCGCGTTGTACGGATGGCGCCAGTATTCAATTTCGCGTTGACTTGCCGTGGCTGTAAAGAAGCCAAATGCGTCAAAGCCTGCCCTGAACGTGCAATCGCACAACACGAAGCCACCGGGCTACTCATCATAGACGAGCATAAATGTAAAGGCTGCGACTGGTGTGTGCAAGCCTGCGACCACGGAGGCATCACTATCCACGCTGACACTGGCAAAGCCATAGCTTGTGACCTCTGCGACGGTGAACCCCAATGCAAGGCATCTTGCCCTGAAGAAGCCCTTGAAATCGTGGAATCCGACGAAGCCGCAGACAAACGCTTCAGCGACGCCTTAGCAAAATTGCCTGAACAAACCGAACAGTTAACCGCTACAGTTAAAAAGAAAGACTGGAAACCGCTACTTGCCACAGCAGAGAAGCGCTCCGAGAAAATCACTGAAAAACTCGAAGCTCTAAACAAGAAGTCACAAGAAAGAAAAGAGCACAAATAATTTTCTTTATATTTTCAAGTTTTCTTCGTACCCTTTTAAGAATTGGTCAATGTCTAAGCCGACTTTTTCCCCGTTGTAGCCGCCTTCTAAAACAAAAAAGGTTGGTTTAGCCAGAAGAGCCACTCGTTTGCCGATATCGTAGTAGTCCTGTTCCACCAAACCCAGCGACGCTAAATCACCTGTATGTGCGTCAAACCCAGCGGAAACCGCAACTTGCTCAAACCGCCCCAAATCCAACATTGAAAGCGCTTTATCCAACGTTTCAAAGTAGATTTTTCTGCCCGCATCGCGGGGCAATGCAAAGTTGATGCAGTTAGCTTCGCTTGCGCCGCCTGTGCCTGGATAATTCGGCGACTGATGCACCGAAGCATAGGTGACTTTTTCGTCGCCCAAGAAAACCTCCTGCGTACCATTCCCATGGTGTCCATCGATGTCGAGGATTAAAGTGGGTTTTTTGGATTCCTTGACGGCGATAGCGATGTTGTTTAGGTAGCAGAAGCCACGCGTGTAGACGCCTAAAGCTGAGCCGTAAGTGCCAACATGGTGCCCCGGTGGACGCATAAGGGAGAAACCGCCGATTTTGCTGGCGAGCAAAGCGCCGCCCACAGATAAACGGGCGAAGTCAAAGATTTTATCGTATGCTGGAGTGTCTGAGTCTTCCACTAAGCCTTTTTTCAGGTTCCAAATGTACTCCAAGTCATGAACGTTAGATATTTCGTCTTCAGTTGCGGCTGTGGGGTGAACAAACTCGTATCCCTTGCTTTGGAGGATGTCATGTGCGATTTTTACCCTTTGAGGCCCCTCGATATGCCATGTACCATAGCCTAAGCATTTTTCTGAATAGATTAGCTTCGTTTTCATGGCGTTTTGCATCCATTAGACAGATAAAGCACCGTAATACAATTAAAACATAACCTTGCCGTAAGGGTTAAAGCAACGATTAATCGGAGAAGCAGCAAAATATGGTTTCAACTAATCCATTTGACCAGTTCCGCATGGAATGCAGAACCGCCCTATCAAACGCCCTCAAAAAAGCACTTCCAGAAATCCAGCAGCCAACCATCACCCTAAACAAGACTCCCAACATCGATTTTGGGCAACTTGCTTCTTCCCTATGCTTTGAATTAGCCAAGAAACTCAACCAGAAACCGCTTGTGTTGGCGGAACAATTGGTTGCGGCAGTCGACACATCAAGTCTTAACCTCATCAAAAAAGTTGCGCCTGCAGGTGCAGGGTACATAAACTTCCATGTCAATTTCGCAAAGTTCACAGCGCTCACTTTGGAGTCAATTAAGCAGCTTAACTACGAGTTTGGTTTTGTTAAAACCGATAATCCGCTAAAAATAATCGTGGAGCACACTAGCGTCAACCCCTTGCATCCGATTCATATTGGTCAAGCGCGAAACCCCATGCTTGGTGACGCGTTGGCGCGGATCCTTCAGCTCAGGGGCCACATGGTTTCTCGGCACTACTACATTGATGATGTTGGACGCCAATCCAGCGTCATCGCTTACGGGTACGATAAACTGGGGCGACCCAAACCCACTGAGAAAGCTGACTTGTTTGTCGGAAAAATCTACACGGTCACTAGCTGCATAGTGGAGATAAACCGCCTCAAACGGGTCAGGGATCAAGCAGCCGACGCCGACAATGTGGAAGGCTTGGCGAAGGCAAACAAGGAAATTGACGAATGGATGTCGATTGCCGTGGAACTTAAAGAAAAGTACCCTATACTTTTTGAAGCCTTAACGGCTAAAATTGGGGAAGACCAAAACCCCGAATTGGAAATCAGCCGCTTAAACCTCGCGTACGAAAACGGGGAGCCCAACGCAAAGCAGCTTGTCCGCGAAGTCAGCGACCTCTGCTTAGAAGGTTTCCGCCAGACAATGCAACGCGTTAGCGTCTTTTATGATTCGTGGGATTGGGAAAGCGATTTTGTGTGGAGCACTCAGGTCAACGAGGTCATGGCGCGGCTTAAGGAGTCGCCGTTTATTTTTAACGAGAAAGGTGTTTTGCAGTTTGACGCTGACAAAGCTGCCAAAGTCCTCAACCTCAAAGGCAAACTGGGGTTAAACGAGAACAGCGAAGTCCCACCATTAACGCTTGTCCGCGCCGACGGCACCACGCTTTACACTACCCGTGACATCGCTTACACCATCTGGAAATTCAAGCAAGCCCAGAAAGTTGTAAACGTCATCGGCATGGAGCAGTCGCTTGCGCAGCTCCAGCTAAAACTCGCAGTTTACGCGCTCGGCTATACGGCGCAAGCGGATAATTTGGTGCATTTCGCTTACAATTTGGTGACTTTGCCGGGCTACAAGATGAGCAGCCGACGCGGGCACTACATCACTTTTGATCAAGTGCTTGACGACGCGGTGCAGCGGGCTTACGAAGAAGTCTGCAAACGTTCCCCCATACTAACTGAAGAAGAGAAACGCAAAATCGCAGATTTTGTAGGTTTAGGCGCCGTTCGCTACGCGCTTGTCGATGTGGACAGCGGCAAACCGGTGGTGTTCACTTGGGAGCGCGTGCTCAATTTTGAAACCAACAGTGCACCATATGTGCAGTACACTCATGCACGCGCCTGCAGTATCCTGCGTAAAGCGGCGCGGGAACCTGAGAACGCGGATTTCGGGTTGCTTACCGAGAAATTGGAACGCGAACTTGTCATGGCACTCGCTTCTTTCCCCGACATGTTTATCGAAGCTACGGAGTATCTGAAGCCTAACATGATCGCTGACTACGCCAACGCTTTAGCTGATAAATTCAACACCTTCTACAACGCTTACCCCGTCATCAAAGCAGATTCGCCGCAGCTAAGCGACGCCCGAATAGCCCTAACAGACGCCATACGAACCGTAATGCATAACGCGCTCCATTTGATCGGTGTGGTTGCACCCGAAAAAATGTAGGCTGCTTGCAAAGTCCGTTGCTTTGTCTTTCTTCATCATACACCATCGGAAAAATGAACAGGGAAAGTCTTAGGGGACTTCACTTGTTCTGATGTCGCGGCTGAAACGATGCAGGTCTCTATCTTGGGAGTAAACAACGTTTGCGCCTTGATTTAGAGCTGTTGCAACGATTAACGCATCCGGCAGTTTTCCACCCCGCTTAGCCCGTAATTGTGCAGCTAAATCAGCGATTTCAAAAGTCACAGGCGCTATTTTGAATCCATTTAGCATTAGATCGGCAAGTAACTGCTTTGCTTTGGAGGCTTTGCTGGTATCTGCGGAAAGGTAGAACCCAGTTAAAACCTCAGCAACCGTGACAGTGGATATGACTCCTTCGTTGACGCCTCTCATTATTGACTGTAAGACTTTCTCTACTTTGCTGGCTTGGGGTTCGATGCCCTCAAAAAAGTAGATCAAGACGTTTGTGTCAAGAGCTATTCTCATTGCAGGTCCATTCTTCGCGGATTTTCTTTTGGTATTTTACCGGGTCTCCGAATACGCCTCTGCCGAGGCCCTTCATTTCAGCGATTGGGTTGTAAGGTTTTAGCAGCAAACCCTCTTTGGTGTCGTTGATTTCTATTATGATTCCTTCTTCGATATTGTGCTTTTTTCGAAGTTTTTTAGGAATGACAACTTGACCTCGTACACCAACCTTTACTTTTTCAGACATGTAATCACATCATACTGAATGATCAATCAGAGAAATAAATTTTCTTACGAACAAGCATATCAGAGAAAAATTGGAGCATGGTTGCTTTCTTGCTTCCCATCCCCTAAAAAAGCAGTAACTTCAACACATGAATGAATGCAAAAACTCGCTATCCTCCTACCCTGTAGGTTTCCGCGGCGAGTGAATGAAGATGAGTATAATGCAATATTGGGCAAGGGGAGGTCTTTTTATTGAGCCAATATTACAAGGTAATAGTGGAAAGTTAAAAACGATGAAAAATAAGACTGTAGAAGTCGTACTCAAAGGCGGATTTCTCAGAGGCTTCGTTTTTCGTTCGTTAAGTTTTAGACGCCGAAAAATCACCCGAAGAATGGCTGTCATTATTGCTGCGGGTTCTGTGGTTTTGGTTGTCTGCGGCTTTTTTCTTTTTGTATTCGTTGGCTTCATTTTAAATCCCATAATCCCAGCAGATGTACAGATCGCGCGGGCTATTGATGAGAACAAGGATTTATTGGAAAGCATCGACGGCGTTCTAGCAGCAGGCTTCGGAAGTAATGTACACATTGACGGAATCAACATCTACATAGATGCCGCCATGACCAACATTGAAGCGGTGCCCACGCAGTTAGGTGACTTTCAAGTTTTCCTCATCCGAATCGACAACTCACAGCCGCAAAGCCGGGAAGGCTTCTTATGGTGGAGCCAAGACCTAAACCTGATTCCACCAGAGATGCCGAATGCGACGTAAAGAAATTAAGTTCTCCAGAAACTATTCGTTTAGCTCAGTTTCCATGGCCTTTGCCAGTCGCACCCAAGCCGCCGAATCCTCACGGCACAAACGTTCTGCAAGCGCATCTGAGTCGGCTTTCTCGTCGTATTCGATGTGAACCGCCGTGAACTCCAAAACGGAGGAGTTTTTGCCCTTTGGCGTTATGGTGTAGAGGAATTGGCTGTGCCTGTTGGGTCCTGATAGGTGAGTCGAAGTCCATTGGCGCTGGTTGGGGTAAAGTGCGACGAGTTTTTGCTTCTCGACTGTTCCCTTTGGCGTAGGGAAGGTGTCTTTTAGCAGCAAGCTGCCTTTGGCTACGTTGAAAATTTCCCGCTTGGCTTCATTATCCCCCATCAAAGCGTTGTCGTCTGCGTCAAAAGCGGTGCACCAGTCAAATGCCTCCCCTGCAGAAACAGAGAATTTCTGGTGGAACTGGTATCTAGCTGAAACAGGCATAGCGTCACCGTTGTCTTGTTCGCGCTGTAATTATATTACGGTTTTGTTTGGGGCAGATTTGACAATTGCTTTATACACCTTCCACCCATAAGGGAAGAAACACCTAATCAGCATTTAAAAACCCTCGAGGATGCATCGTGGAAACCCCGCAGAATCAACCCAGACAAGCAAGAACGGATTTGCTAGTCCCGTCAATGGTCGTTGCTTTCTTAGCTTGCGCGTGGTTAGTCTATTGTTACGCCAACCGCAACTGGTTTGACGCATTCAACCAGGTGACAGCGTGGGTGCTGCAACCCACAATCAACTTCACTGCGGTGCCCGTTGTGGGGGGTCCTTGGGCTTTTCTGGCAACTCTTGAAGTACTATTTGTCGGATTCGCAACCGGGTACCTCCTGCTCGGCAACGAAAAAGACCTATCTGTAAAATTTGTAACCTGCGTCGGCTTAGGATTCGGGTTCACAGGTTTGATAACAATCGTTTTCGGCATCTTCGGCAATCTATACCAAACGCCAATAGCCATTGCGATTCTGCTCCTCGGCATTGTGGCATCAGTAGGGGTGGTTTACCGCAAAAAAGTGAGCGAAAAGCTTTCTTTCAAAGAGATTTTCATCCCCCGATTGAATTTTAAGTTGAGCAGACCACCGAACCTTAAATTCTGGTTACCCGCCGCCGTCGCAATCGCGGTTGTCTTCATCTTTTGCTTTTACCATGCGTTGCTAACCGTCATTGTGCATTGGGATGCCACCGTTTACCACGCTGCCATGGCAATCATCATGGTCCGAGACCACGCTATACCCGTCTTAGCCGGCCCCTCCATTGGCATCGAGATGAGCGCCAACTTTCCGCCGCTGTTCTCAGCTTTGGGCGCCTACTACTACATCCAAATCGGCGCAGTCGAAGACTTCTATCTCCGAGCTATCCCGCCGGTCATGGGGTTGCTGACGATTTTGGCAACCTATAAAATCGGCGAAGTCCTCCATAGCAGAAAACTCGGCGTCGTAGCCGCCCTGTTTTTAGCCGCCACCCCCTTATTCTTTCGTTACTCGATTTATGCCACCAGCTACTCGACGCTGACGTTTTTCTGCACAGTTTCAATTCTGTTTTTGCTTTTGGGCATAGTTAGGGGTAACACAAAACACTGGATCCTCGCAGCGTTGTTTTTGGGTTTTGCGTCACTTACATCATACATCGCTCTGTATCTGGTACCATTCTTCATTTTAGCCATGCTTTACTACTTCATCCAAAAAAGAAGCGCCTTCAAAGTACCAGTGAAGAATATAGCGGTTTTTCTCATCGCAACCGTGATAATAGGCGGCGTCTGGTATG
>Ga0209079_10000745_pt1 | contig 12618 bp, 12 predicted proteins | sample PPLLaktember2015_2_FD_187259 | JGI IMG/M metagenome (GOLD analysis project Ga0209079, IMG submission 187259) | Freshwater sediment microbial communities from Prairie Pothole Lake near Jamestown, North Dakota, USA - PPLs Lake P7 Core (6) Depth... | ecosystem: Environmental > Aquatic > Freshwater... | reverse complement strand
GAAGAAGGTTCGACCCGGTCTCGCGGTTGTACTTCTCCCGGCCCTTCGCGGTCAGTCCAGCACCACGCTCAGCCGGCAGCTTCTCCCCGCGCCCGACGGACAACTTCACATCCTTGGCCATGCGTCACCAGCACGATCCGCCGCCACGCATCTTCGCCTCGGGCAGCTTCTTGTACGAGCGACCCTTGACGTTGCCCGACGTGAACTCAGCCGCCACCCCAGGCTTGATCCCGACCTTCTTCGCGAACTTCGGGTTGTTCTCAGCCGCCTTCATCAGGCGGAACTGCGACTTTGACTTGGTTGGCATGTCACGGCCCATTCTTGATGAGGATGATGTTGAAGAAGGCGCTCACCGCGTTGTTGTTGGCGGCACCAATCACCGACGCACCAATGCAGTTCTTTTCGGGGATCACGTACGGAGGACCGAAGTCGTACTGCACCGACCCGTTGTTGATGGCGACCACCGCGCCTACGCGCAGGATTCCATCCGGCCCATGCTGCTTCAGGAAGCCCGTCACGCCCGTGGAGCCCGAGGCTTGGCCAGCACTGAAGACGCCCTCGGTCATGTAGCCGGCATACCCGGCCGGCACGCAGTAGTGCGCCGTCGTGCGCTGGTTGAACCCCGCAGCGATTTCGTCGTACAGAACCGCAGGAACGCCCCCAGTAACCGTGCCAGTGCCGGCATTGATATTGCCCGCGTTCGCCCCGCCCGTGCCCACCGTCAGGACGTAGAACTCGTTGACGTACAGGTACTCGTTGACCGTGTTCACGGCCGTCTGTCCGTCAAGCGTCACCGTCTCCGAGACGATGTTGAAGTTGCCGTCCACGCCGGCAATGAAGACCGTCAGAGCCCCGGTGCCGCCCGCATCGTCGTCGGTACTGGTGGAACTGATCTTCAGCACCGACGCCGCAGTCGGATGAGGAACAGTGCCGCCATTCGGCCACACCGACTCTTCCGAGGTATCGACGTCGGGGTTGTAGCCGAACACTCGGACGACCGAGTGCCCCTGGATCTGGCCGCGAGCCACCTGAAGCTCGAACGGCTCGTACGCGCCCTGGCGCGTGATGGACGAGAAAGTGGTGGTCATGTCAGACCCTCATAGAACAGCAGGGGCCGAAGCCCCCGCTCGATCAGCACACGCCGCCGCCGGCCTTCTTCGCACGCTCGACCGTGACAGACTTCTCCGTCTCGGTCACCGCCTCACCCTTCGGTGTGCGGCTGAACATCCGCTTGATCCCTCGAGGAATCGCCATCAGGAAGTCGTCGACCGACTTCTTGGTGTCGAGGTTCTCTTGGTCGCGGTTGCGCTCGTAGGCCTCATAGGCTCGCTCGTTCTCGGCCTGCTGCATCTGCGACTTGATGTCGTCAGGAATGCCGCCTTCCTTCATCACCTCGCCACCCTTCTTGTAGGTGCCTGACAGGCGATTGATGCTCACGGGCGAGGGAGGGGCCTTGCGGCCCTGGGGCATCGCCACGGGACGTCCAGAGTCAACACGACCCCCCGTGGCGTACGCTTTTTTTGGGGCGCCGCCCTCCTTGTAGCCACCACCGTTGGCCTTGGCCACGCCGCCGGTCTTGTAGCCGCCACCGTTGCCCATCTTCACGTCTCCCGTCTTCGCCGGGGAGTGATCAGGCTTGGCCGTGTCGACCTTGGTGGTATGGACCGAGCCGCCCTTCTTGTAGCCGCCCTGGCCATCCACCACACCACCCGTCTTCAGACCCTTGTGGGCCTTGCTGGCGGGCTTGGAGGCGTGCTCCTTGAGCTTCTGCTCGGTCTTGGCCATCTTGGCCTTGTGCTCCGACTTCGACTCGCCGCCTTCCTTCATCATCCGGCCAGCACGCCCCACCGGGCCCGCTGGAGCCGCCGCAGAGGGCATCTCCATCATGGCCCGGCGACGCGCCGCCAGGGAAGGACGGCCGGGCGCTGCGGCGGGCATGCTGCCCCCGCGAGCCGGCATCGACGGCATGTCAGCCATCCGACGCATCGGGGCAGCACCGCCCATCTGCATCTTGACCTCACCGCCCTTCTTGAGCTTCAACTCAACGGACGGCTCGGTCGTCTCCATCTTCACCATCGGCTTGAACTGGCCCATGTCACCGCTCCTTGCAGGCGAAGACGTAGTCCACGGTCATCGTCTTGGCCACGGCTTCACCGTTCTGGATGGCGAAGGACACGGTCATGTCCTCGTCATCCGGCAGGTTGGTCGTGACAGACGCGCCTTGAACCACGCCGTTGACGGCGTACTGGATCTGCGACACCCCGTCGTAGTAGAACGACAACGTGATGAACGTGTCATCCGCCAGGGTGGCCACCGAAGAGGTGGTGGTCGCCGTGTTGTTCTTCTCGACCAGCAGGCTCACCGAGGTGGAGCCGTCGGCCTTGATGAAGAACACGCCATCCGTCACGTCCAGCGGGCTGGTGTCGGTGATCTGCAAGCCCACGACGACGTCGGACTGCGTCGCGTCGCTGACCTTGAACCGCGCCTCAAACCAGAGCTTCTTGCCAGACGCGAAGCGGAAACTCTCGCCGACCTTCTGAAGCGCCACGAGATCATCGTCGGCCGCAGAGTTGGTCAGCAGCAGCAGGCCGCCGTCGCCGTCGGTCAGCGCTTGGGTGGCGCCGGCCTGGGTCTCGGTCACAGTCCAGTTGCCCGCGGTGTAGTAGTCGAAGTCCTCCCAGTAGGTGTGGAACTTCGTCGGCGCCGGTTGGCCCAGGGCAGCAAAGATGGTGTCTTCGCCGACGTTGGTGACGCCATTCGGGAATCGAGTGGTACTCGACATCTCGCTCTCTCCTTGTCAGAGAGGGGGGCCGAAGCCCCCCGGATGGCCGTCAGATGCCCGGCGTGCCGTACATCGCCCGCGGGTCGGTGAAGCCGACGTCGTAACGCTCGGTGGCCTTGTAGCGCATCGAGTCCGTCTCGAAGTCGCCCTCCATCGTCTTCTCCAGCTTCCGGCGCATCAGGAGCTTCATGCCCTCCGGTGCATCGGTCTGGACCCACCACGCAGTCGCGGAGGTCAGACGGGACAGGACCGCAGCGCCTTCGTCCAGCAGCCCGATCGACTTGATCGGGTTGATGTCGTTGTTGGCGTTGCCCGCACGCAGGACGCTCTTCAGCAGCACCTCGGCCTGGAAGACGTTGCCCGGTGCCACCACCAGTTGGCGGGGCACCAGACGGATCTTCTTGCCGTTGTTGTCCACCGCCTGACGGATCTGGATCAGCATCTGCTCCAGCGACGTCTGCGAAAGGTTCGCGGCCGTCGACAGCAGGTTGCTGAAGGTTCCGTTGACGATGGGGTGAGCGTTGCTGTTCAGTTGCACGCCGTCGCCGCCCGGGTAGGACGAGTTGAAGGCGCGGTTCAGCACGTTGGCCGACAGCGTCTCCTTCGTCTCGATCAGGCTCTGCGCGAGGTGACGCGCATACACCTGCCCGATGCGGATGTGGTCACCGTCCTCAACAAGCACCTTGGTCAGCGCGAACGCCAGACCGTACACGTTGTAGACGTAGCGCTTCAGGAACAGCACGCCACCCTGCTGGTACGACACCGGGCTGCCATCTGGCAGTTGCGGCGCGGCACCGAAGCCGTACAGGACCGGCTCCTCGTGGTAGTTGCGGGGGATGCCCTGCGACTCCCGGAAGACCCGCGACCACTCGTCGGTGCGCTGGTCGTAGACGCCATCGAAGCATTCGTTCAGGATCGGCTCGACGATCGAACGAAAGTCGGTACTTCTCATCGGAGCTGCCATGGTTCAGCCCTCCTTTCAGATTGCCGTGCCGGCAGCGCCAGCGAACTGGGACTCGGCGATGGTGGCGCGAACAATGACGAACGCATCGCCCCAGGCATTGTCCGGGTACGGCGCGAGGTCGATGATCCGCATCTGAGCGGTGCCCGAGCCGGCAACGCTGTTGGACAGCGTGGCTTGCGACAGGCCCGTGGTCGAGGAACCAGCGGTCGTGTTGCTCAGGTCCGCCTCGCCACCAATGGCGCTCTGCGCCACGGTGCCGTCGGTCTGGATCTCGTAGACGATGTTGGGATCGCTGTAGAAGTACGCGACCACCGAGCCGACGAGGAAGGACTCGTTCGCCGGCCAGTAGTTCGATACCCGACGACGACCCGTGGAATCCGTCCACTCGACGCCCGCGAAGGCGCCCAGGAACGCATCACCGGCACCGGCGACTTCGATGTAGCCAGCGGTGTTCATCTTCACCGGCTGGCCCTTGAGGATGGTCGTGGCGTACCCGGCGGACACATTGCCGCTCGTGGACACCGCTTGAATACCGTTCGCCAGTGCCTGTGCGCGATCCAACCCACTCGGATGGAACGCAGGACGCAGGCCGAACGGAGCACTCGTGGAAGGCATGAGTTTCTCCTTGGTCTCACCCGACGAAAACCGGGGTCTTGACGATTCGATCCATGTCGCCGAAACCTTCACCCTCGACCTGACCAAGGCTCCTGCCTCGGCTGTCACGCGCACCCTGGAGGTTCTCCACTTGGACGCGGATCTTGTCCGCCTCCTCAAGAGGCCTCTCGTGGTGCATGTGCAACATGACTTCCTGATACACATCCATCGGGATCTTGTACAGGCGCATCTCGTTGCACGCAATGAAACCCACGTCTTCGCCAGCCTTGACCTTCCAGTTCTCAAACCCAGGCAACTCATCCGCTTTCACGGGAACGTACCCAAGCCGGATCCGCTTGTCGATGCTGTCGTAGCTGTTGGTTGTCGATAGCCAGCAAAGGTGCCATCCGGGCATTTCCGGAACCTTCGGCAGCGCGCTTTGTGTCCACTCGTCGCTCCACATCTTTCGACGTTCCTGCGTGGAGTGGAACTGTTCCTCCGGAGGCAGTCTTTCCGCGTCCTCGCTTGCGCGAGTTTCACGTCCGCCAGCGGACAGAGATTTCTTCAGTCGGCTGTCCATCTTCAGTAGCTCCTGCTTCGTGCTTCTTGTGCGTATCGCTTGATCATGCGGTTGCGCTTTTCTTGGTCATCCCACATTCCTGCGTCCTTCATCGCCCGCACCTGTTCAGGTGTGAGTACAAAGGTCGACCTACTTGCGCCTCCGCCAACTTCGCGTCCGGACCCAGTCACCACGCTGCGGTGTCTACTCCTTCGAGGAGAGTCGTCACTGCCGTCAGTATAGCGATGTGGCAAACGCTTTTGCAGCCGCCTGTCAAGCTCTTCCCAGTAATCCTGATTGCCGGGATCCCATCCCTCTTCGGTCAACTTTCTGTCGATGACCTTGGCAATCTGAGTATCTTCGTCGTTGCTTGACGGGTCGTACCAGTTGTTGCGCTCCATCCAGTCGTTGGCCATGCGCGTGACCTTGGGATTGGCCGCGCCCTGCTGCTGCTGCGTCGCAGTGGCCGCCTTGCTCTTCAGGCCGCGCAGAGCCTCGACCTTGCGTCGCGACTCGTACCAGATCTCTTGGGCCTTCGTGAAGGCTTGGCCGTCGCCGGCAGTCGTGGCCTCCTGCATGCGCTGCTGCGCGTAGCGGAACCGCAACTCCTCGTCCTCGATGGCCTTGTCCAGCCGCGCCAGATCCGACGAGTGCGTCTTGCGCTCGACCACCGACAGCCGCTCCATGAGTTCTTGGTTCTGGCGTTGCAGCATCTGCAACCGCTGATCCTTCTCCTCATTGGTCTTGCGCACCAAGTCCTTCTTGGCACGCCTGCGGGCCCTACGAGCCTCTCGGACGGCGTCGGAGTCCCCAGGCCTATCCTCGTCGCCGGAATCGTCTCCTGCGGCGTTCTGGGCCCCTTCCTGGCCGTCTGGGCCTTCCATGCCCTCGGGCAGTTCGACCACCACGGAGCCATCCTGCTCCTCGGTGACGTTGATCTTGTCTTCCTTCTCGGTGCTCATACGAAGGCCTTCATGTCAAGGGGGTGGCACGTCACCTTGGCAATCACCTCGTGATCGTTCAGGATCATGAACAGCGCGGGGTCTTCGAGGTCATCCTCGCCCGGCACCCTCACCTCCCAGCGGTCACCGCCCCACTTCGGCACGCGGATGTAGTCGCCAGCTTCGCACCAGCTTCCCTCGGGCCAAGGTTCCATCGTGTCGCGCTTGCGGAACGCGAGCGGGCCGATCTCGACGACCTTGGCCACCATGTTCTGCCACTTCTCGGTCTCCTTGGTCTCTGCGACCAAGATGATCCCCGACCTCGTCGCCTTCTTCTTGGCTCGCCGCAACTGCACCAGAATGCGGCCGCCCAGTGGTTTCGCTCCGGGACTCACGCTCGGGAATGCCCAAGCCAATTCGGCGTCGTCAAACGCCTGCGTCTCGTTCATCGTCGTCTTTCATCAAGTTGTCGAGAATCGCCAAGGCTTCTTGCAGCCCGGCGTGGTGACCCACCATGCGGTGATAAGCCTCCCAGTTCGCTGCATTTCCAACAGCGAGGGACGCGGCTATTTCAGCCTGCCTAGACTTGATCCCGCCGATAAGGTCAGCGATGGTTTTCACTTCTTCTTGCTGACGTAAGACAGCCCTCCTTGTGCCGGCTGGGACTTGCCGGTGTCACCATTGCTCTGCATCGACTTCCCGTCGACCTTGGCGCCCATCGCCATGCGCTTGTGCTGGGGCACGAGCACGCTCTGCTGTTCCTTGTCACTGGTAGCCATACCCACCTCCTTGCTTGGACACAACGTCGATCAGGGTCTTGTCCTGATCGTGCCGCAGTCGAGCCGCGTCGCGCTGCAAGCGTGCGACCTCGATCCGCTCCTTGGTCTCTTGATCGCCCTCGGCGATCGCGAGCTTCATCCGCAACTCCTCGATGGCCAGCGCCTGCTCGTCCATCTGCTTCTTCATGGCCAACTGCATCTTCTGAGCAACCTCTTGGCCCTTCAACTGCATCTCGGCCTGATCCCGCTGCGCTCGGCGCTGCGTCTCGGCCATGCTGGTCTGCATCAGCACCTGACCGTCCGGCGTCAACTCGGGCTTCGGCTTGAACTGCTCCAGCGTCTGGACCATCTGCTGGATCACCGGCATCACGTCCTTCAGCGTCTGCTCGGTGTCGATCGTCACGTGCCGCGCAGCAGCGCCGTACAGCTTGTCGATGTCCGCCGGCTTCTCGGCATCCGCGTAGTTGTCCGGCTTGCGCCCCAAGGATCGGTGGACGTACCCGTTCATCCGGGTCAAGTACCACAAGGCCAAGTGCTGCTTGACGTGCTCCATCGCCTTCGGCAGGAAGTGCGGGGCGATCATCGGGTTGCCACCAAAGATCGGATCCTTGGCGTACTCCAGATGCGTCACGATGTGCGCGAGATGGTCCTGCTCCAGATACGCGAAGGCCGCCTGACCGATCGTCATGGCCACGTTCTCGTTGGCCGCATCGAGCTTCTCGGGCGCCGGGGCATCCGTCATCAACTCGTTGATCTGCGGCACCTTGATCTGCTTCAGGAACCGCATCAGCACCGTGCGCCTGTTGAACAGGTCCGGGTTCTTCTCCATGATGGCCATGACCGCCTGGGTCTGCGCCATCCGCTGCGTCTCGCTGAAGATGTGAGGGTCGCTCACCGGGATCACGTCGGTCACTCGGGCGAAGTCCTCCCGGCGCACCTCCAGATCTTCCACCACCTCGCCGCGGCGCATGTCGTCCAAGTACCAGCGGTTGATGCGGCTCAGCACGCGCAGCACTCGGCCTTGTGCGTCGTGCAGGCGGGCATGGATCGACGAGAACACCGCTGCCCCCTGCTCAATCAGAGCCTGGGTGGTGCCCACCGGGGTGTTCGCGTTGACGTCGGCGATCTTCTCCTCGGCCGTCGTCACCACCCCCTTGGCCGCGCCCGTCAGCCAGCCCAGCAACTGGAACAGCACCGGGCTCGGTGGGTTGAACGGCATCGGCATGGCCAGCTTGCGGACGTCATCCACCCCAGGCGCAGCCTCAATCTCAGCCACCTGGGTCACTTCGACCTGCTGAGACTGCCCCGAAACCTTGGCTCCCTTGAGCTTCAGGAGCGTCGCAGCGTTGTTGATGTGCGCAGAGTCCAGCAAGGCCCGCAAAGCGCCTGTAAGGGCCCCTGAGAGGCCTCCAATGAGGTGCGGCAGGCCCACCGCATACGCTCCGCGCCACGGGATGAACTTGAACTCGACCACCCAGTCGAGTTTCGTCATCGTTTCGTCGCCTTCCTCCCAATTTCGGTACAAACCGACCACTTCAGCGTCGGTTTCGTCGATCATCAGGATGTAAGGGGCCGATTTTCCGTCGCTGAACTTGTCATTTTCGAGTTCCAGCCACGTGTAGATGTGATACACGCGCCGAATACCGTCCTCGTTGTCGTTTTCCGACCTTCCCTCGATCCTGTCGCTTGCTTTTTGGGCCGAAGTTTGCTCCGGATCAAGTGCGGCACGGACGAAATTGATGTCTCGGTACAGTTTTGAGGAAATTCGTCGCGAGAACTCGTATTCCGAGATGTCGTGAACCTCAGTTGCACGCTGCGCAGTGTAAAAATTGGACGCCGAGAACGGCAAAAGCACGTTGTCGATGGGCAGAAACTCAGCGCAGGGGCGCCTTTTCTCCTCGTCGTACCAGAGCTTCAGGTATTGCGAGCCACCAAGAGGCAACTGGGTGAACAACTGCTCCTGCTCGTCGCGAAACTCCTCGATCTGCTCGGTCAGCTGCCAGTTCATGTAGTCGCGCTTGCGCTCGGCCACCTGCAACTTGTCCTCGCTGACGTCTCCCAGGATCTTCGTGCGGGTTGGGCCGTCCGACGGGAACAGTTCGCGGATGGCGCGGGCAGCGAAGTCGATGCAGGCCTCGGCCATCACCGGGTGAACGACCTTGCTCGCGCCGGCAAAGGTGGCTCCGCCTGGGGCGTCGTTGCCCATGCCGGTGCGGCGGATGCCCTCCTCGTACTGCTTGTCGCGCTGCTGACGGGCAGAGCGGTCCTTCTCGACCAGTTGGAGGTACTTCAGGGCGATGCTGCTGAGCTTGACCGGGTCGACCACGTCGCTGTCGGCGAGGTTCTCGTAGAAGTCCTCGTTGTCCATCGGCCCGTTCGTGTCCAGGCGCACCACCGCCGACCCGTCGGGAAGCTCCTCGATGTCGGTGTCGTCCAGTTGCAGGTCGACCTCGACCCCTTCCGTCTCGCCGTCAGCGTCCGGGGGCATCCCCTCGACGAACCGGCCGAACTCAGGGTCAATCGGAAATTCAGTAGCCATGAGTCGATCCTATTGCTATCATGTAACCCACAGTCATACGAGAGGCATGAAGCCATGGACAAGTACGACGAGGCGATTGCCTTCTTGAAAGGCGTTGACCCGGGGAGCTATTTCGACGAATGCGCCGAGCTGATGGAAGAGCTTCTGGCCAAGAGTCAGCCCAAGAAAAGGCAGACCCGCCAGCAAAAGGCGGAAGATCGCGCCTGGATGGAGCGGCAGGGGCACGCTGCTCGCTACTACGCGCGGGCCAAAGGCCTCCTCTGATCACCGGCCTTCCTCCGCCATCGCGCTTGCGCTATACCCCAAGGCGGCCAACGCGGCCGCAGGCGCCATACCCTGGCGGATCATCTCGACAGCCCGCGGCCAGTCCGCCTCGCTGAAGAACCGGCGCGACTCCTGAATGTCGCGGCGCGTGCCGCCCATCAGGCTGTCGCGCAGCGCCTTGTCACGGATGGCCTGACGAACCGCCTCAGACTCGCTGATGTTCAAAGAGACGTTGGGCTCCAGATCAGCGAAGGCGCGCAGCACGTCGCTGGTGGCCTCCCCACTGAACGGCGCCGTCGACTCCGGGCCGAACTGCCCACGCTTGCCGACGCCAGGGACATAGCCGGTGGTCGTCATCGACATCTGAGGGTCGGACGGAAAGATAGACGTCAGCGCGCCGCGCTTCTGGCGCAGGATCTTCTGGGCCTGCTTCGGGTCCATAGTCGGGTCGTACGGGAACACGACCGCACCGCGGTTGGTGGCCGACACGCCGAACCCGGTGTCCTCCAAGACGCTGTTCATTTGGGCCAACTGCTGAGATGTTGGCAGCGCTCCAGCAGACGGGTCCGCCTTGTCCTTGTTGCGCCCCCTGGCATCCAGAACCATCGACCTCTTGCCCTTGACCGCGCTCATCGTGTTGGGCAGGTTGTAGGCCCCTGCCTCCTGCGCATCCATAAAAGCGCGGAACTGCTCCAGCGTTTCGGCAACCTTGCGGGTGTTGGGAGACGCGAAGCCGCCGCCGCCGCCCGTCGGGAAGTCCATCAAGGGGCGCGCGATGGTCATCGGGTTGGTCTCGACCTGCCCCAGCTTGTTCGTGTACAAGCCCTGCGCCTCCCGAGAGGGAAGCTGCCGATACCCGGCCGCGCCGTACAGAACGTCACGGTTGCCCGCGCCGACCTGGGGGAGTGGGTTCAGCTTCGCCTCGGGCGCCGGCTGGTCCCACCGGCCCTTCCTGCCGTACTCCACCTTCTGCTCTGGCGGCATGTCCAACGCCTGCCGCACATGCCCCAGCGACGCGCCAGGAATGGCCTCGTGGGTCGCAGAAGCGGCGTGCTTGTACATGTAGTCCTGGGCCGTCTTGTTCGCCTCCCTGATGGAGCTTTTCATGCCTTCGAGCGGGTCCCCGGCGAAGCGGCCGCGCTGGCCCCGGCTGTACAGGTCCTGAGCCTTGCCGTAGACCCAGGGCAGTTCTTGGATGTGCGGCCCCTGCCAGTCAGTGCGGCCACCGATCCCGGCCCTGTTCGCGCGGCTGACCTGAAGCGCCGTCTCAGCGTCCATGAACGGGTGCATCGTGGCCGTGACACCCGCCTTCCAGGGCTTGCCCTCCGGGTCCGTGTACCCCATGCCCTGCGCACGGCGGAAGTCGTTCACGCCGAAGAGGCCGGTGTTGGGAACACGCGGGTCGTTCTTCTCCCGATACTCGCCCACCTTGAACGCGAGCTTGGCTGGCCTGTCCTCGGCAACAGCCGTGTCCAACGTCCGCATGCCGGGGCCGCGATATGCCCTCTCAGGCTGACCGGCGACCCGGCTGTTCTGGTGCTTCAGCGCGAACCCAAGCTCGGACTCAGGAGAGACCCCGGCCGAATACACCGCGTGCTGGTCCAGCGTCCGGTCCAACTGGTACGGCTCAGCGCTCTGTGCGATCCCCGCCTTCGCCCGGTCGTACCACGTGCCCAGGCGATCAGGGTCAGCCAGACGCACCGCCTCCACCGAGTCGATGAAGTCCTTGTCCATCGCGCGCCGCATCGCCCCTAGGGCCTGCGGGTTCGTCACCGTCCGCGGAGCGCCAACATACCCGCCAGCCGTCGGCTTCAGGTGCTCGCCCCGCTCGGCCGCCCTGATGACCGCCTCGTCGCCCTGCGTCTTCGCCATCTGCCGGTAGACGTCCGGCGGCACAGCCGCAGCCCGGCCGCCCTTCGCCGGCGCACGGGCAGGCCTCGGGGGCTCGGTCGACTGGCTGATCTGCGCCACCTTCGCGGCCCGCTGCGCCTCCTGCTGCTGCTTCTGGCCGAACTTCCCGAGCACTGACTGCTCAGCAGCCGTGCGCGCAGGCGCAACCGGCGCAGCAGCCTTCTCCGCCGCAGCCTTCTCCGCCGCACGCTTCGCTGCCGCCTCTGCGGAGCGTTTCATCGCGCGCTGCGTGGCACGAGCGCCCCCACCAGCAGGACCGCCGCGGGCCATCATCACGGCGCCACCGCCCTTCATGTAGGAGTCGGCCATCCGCAGCGCGTGCGCCATGGCTTGGTCCTCGCTCATGCCCTGGCTGACCAGCTTCCTCGTGATCTCGTCCGTCGCACCTGCAAAGCTCATGTTGCCCCCTTCGACGGCACCGCCGCCAGCTTTCGACACTTCCCTCGCGCCAGCGCCCTTGGCAGACGATTTTCCAGCCTTCTCTTGAGCGTGGTACGTCGTGAGAAGTGCCGGCCCACCCGTGCGCGGGGCATCAATCAACTCCCCGATGGGGACGTCGTAGCTTTCCTCGGGAAACTTGGCGCGGCGCTCTTCTGGTGTCAGATTCATCCGAGCCTCTGCAGCCCTGGCCTCCGCTTCCCCCATGTATCTCAAGTAGTCTTGATACGCTTTGACGCTTTCGGATGTCGGCGCATAGCCCGGGCTAAACCCCTCCACATCTTGCACAAAGTGCTGCCCCTCATGCACAAACACCGGCTTTCTTTGCTCTGAGGGGACCCTCAAGATAATTGACTTGTTCTTTTTGTCATATGCGCCAAGCTGATATCTGTTTTGAGGCTCATCCTTTAGCTTGAAGGGCGCTAGGCTCGGATACGCCTCCAACAGAGGCCCCTGCGCCAAATCGCCCACCATCCCCTCGCTTTGTGCCTTTTGCTTCTGCGAGAACATCCAAATGCTGTCATTGATTGCGTTCTCTTCAGTGCGCAGCTTCATGTAGTCATTCAGCAGCTTATCTCGCAAGCCCTTATTTTTTGACATCCTATGCGTGTCGATCTGATCGCCGACAACGTCCATCTGCCTCTTGACTTCTTTCAGCCTCTGCTTGTTCGACTCATTTGTGGCAATTTGCTCCGTCGTCACGGTGCTTTGTTTGCGACCAACCGCCAGCGGTGCATCGCTGATCTCCTGACGCCACTGGCCATCAGGAGCCCGCCAGTTGCCGGTCTCGCGCCAGATGGCCTGCGGTGGGGTGCCGGCGGCTTCCATCTCGGCTGCGCGGGCGTTC
>Ga0209079_10000742_pt1 | contig 12677 bp, 21 predicted proteins | sample PPLLaktember2015_2_FD_187259 | JGI IMG/M metagenome (GOLD analysis project Ga0209079, IMG submission 187259) | Freshwater sediment microbial communities from Prairie Pothole Lake near Jamestown, North Dakota, USA - PPLs Lake P7 Core (6) Depth... | ecosystem: Environmental > Aquatic > Freshwater... | reverse complement strand
GCCGGACCTGACATGACGGCCTCCGGTATGACAAAGGACAGTCCGGGGCATACTGACAGGAGTATGCAACCCGGGACGGCCAGTTCCACGGCCGGATCTTCTCCCCCGGCCGGTCTGCCGGGAGAAGATGCAGGCCGATCTGGTCCTGGCAATAACGAACGTGCTGAAACAGCCGGAGGCACGGGATCTTTTGAGGGAACCGGACCGGATGCTGCTGGTATTCCTGATGCCCGGGGACAATCCGGAGAACCGGGGAGACTTGCCGGTATCATGGCAGCACAGGGTGGTGCAGTTGTCGCCCGATCCGGATATGAGAGCGGCACTATCCCTGCACCGGGTGCCGGTCACGGCCCCTCCCCGCAGCGGCAACAGCACGGGCCTCCCGCACCATCCGGAAGTTATCCCTGCGGGCCGGCGCAGGCAACCCCGCTCCCTCCGGCACCAGGCCAGACCAGGGACGAGTCCAGAGAAGAGACTCCCCCGCGGCAGAAATCCCGGCGGATAGGAATCCTCTCCCGGATCCTGGACCCCATCGTCCCCGAACCTGCACCTTCTTCGTTTCCCCTGCAATCGCTCTTCCCCTTTAACATGCTGTTACTCGGGGGGTTCCGCAGGATTTCGAAGAAGAATGTGCTGGAGCATGATGCACGACAGCTCATATACCAGACAATCACCGCAACGCCCGGTATCGATGTGAAGACGCTGAGCGCTATGACCGGTATCAATGAGAATACCCTGCGGTATCACGTGGACAGGCTCCTCGCAACCGGCAAGGTCAGCTGCTTTACCCGCCCGGGTGTCGTCCGGTACTTCCAGAACCAGGGAGCATACAGCCCGTTCGAGCACACAGTGTTCCACTATCTCCGGACCGATACTCCCCGCGGGATCCTCTGGCTGCTCTACCAGCACCCGGGACTGACCCGCCAGCATCTTGCAGACGCCCTGAATATATCCGGCCCGTCGGTCACCCGGCAGATGGACAACCTGACGGGAGACGGCCTCGTGGAGAACCGGTTCCCGGGCAGGTCAAACCATTATTACCTCACCGCAGAAGCTGCCCTGACCATCGATAAGGTGATGAGCCGGGCCCCGGTCATGATACACAGCGGGGTTGAGGCAGGGGCCCTTCCCGCCACTGCCGGATGAATTTCTCACCCTTTTTTCAGACCTTCTTTCCTGTTTTTTTGGATCTCTGCACCCTTTCCAGGGAGGCCGGGTGTCCGAATGCGTGAATCGGGCAGCGTTACGGATGATTCGTGTCCTCATGCCAGGGTCCGGCTCGTTCCCCGGTTCCCGGTTTGGGCGGATGTGTAGCTGAGCGTCCGGGAAAAGGTTTGATAACCCCTGCCGATGGTTTGATGGCACGGGTGAACCGGGATCAGGCGATCCCCGCCCGCCAGGAATGAAAAACATGTTCAAAAAGATAGCACTGTGTGCAATGCTGGTCCTGTTCCTTGCACCGGCGACCGTCATGGCAGCCGGGCAGCAGGGGCAGGCACAGGGCATTGGCACCGGGGCAGGCAACTGCCAGGATGTACAGCACCAGATGGCCGCTGGCACCATGGCCCAGGAAAAATTCCAGAACGGCCAGGGAGAGGGGAGTGGAAACGCACTGCAGAACGGCGACACCGATATGCTCCGGAACCGTTCCTGCGACCAGGACTGTGACCAGGACCAGGCCATGCTGCGGAATATGACCCGCGACCAGATCCGGTTGGATTCTGGATCCGCCCTCGCTGGTGAAAGCCGGGGAGCGGGACAAAACGGCGCTGGCCAGATGCTCCAGAACCGTTCCTGTGACCAGGACTGCGAGAAGGATCAATCGATGCTGCGGAATTTGACCCGGGACCAGATCCGGCTGGATTCTGATTCCGCCCGGCAGCAGGATGGATCAGCTGAGCAGGTACAGAACCGGTTCGGCATCACCAAAGGGAACGGTCAGGATATCCTGGCCGGTTTCGCTGACCTGGTGGGAGCACCGTTCCGCTACATGGGTGGACTTTTCCAGGCTCAGGGCCAGTGAACCCCCCTCAACCATTTCTTTTTTCCTCCCTGACCCGAATCGGGACAAAAATCCTTATGGCTCCTGCCGGCATGATACGATAAACGGCCGGGCCGTGTCCCTGCATGAAGGATTTTTCTCAACCTCCGCGACAACGCTCTCACGTTGTATTCGGATACAATCGCTGCGCCTCCCTGCCCCGGGCACGGGGTAGCAGGTTCAGTCCTCAGCTCACCGCTTTTTTCAAGAGAGCAGCGATCCTCGCCTCTTCGGCGGCAGTCAGCTTTTTCAGCGCGAAAGCGGTCGGCCACATGTTACCCTCGTCGAGGTTTGCCTCGTGCATGAAGCCCAATGTCGCGTACCTCGTCCTGAATTTTTCCATGCTCTGGAAGAAGCAGACTATCTTTCCGTCCCTGGCATACCCGGGCATCCCGTACCAGAGTCTCGGCGAGAGGACCGGCGCACTGGCTTTGATGATCGCATGGAGCCGCCCGGCTATGACGTGATCCGGTTCCGGCATCGCGGCGATCGTTGCGAGCACGGCGCTTTCCCCGTCAGCCTTGTCCGCGTGCGGGTCGGGCTTTTGTTGACGGGGAGTTGTCGGTTTTGTTATTTTTTTCATACGTTACCTCCTGATGATTTTTCATTGGGGGGTTATATACACTTAAAGAATATCCTGATGACTCTTCCCGACGATGGAAAGTCTGACGGGGCCTGTGCTGACCAAATCCGGTGTTTTAAAGAGACGATACATTCCAGGTTACCGTCCGGAAGACCCGGTGCCGGTGGTGTTGTTGTTTCCACCGCTCCTCTTTCTCTGATCAATACCCGAATCTTCGCTCGTACTCCTTATGCGGCAACCATTCCAGTACCAGGGTAACAACATGCGTCCCGTCACCGGCAACCGAATACATCAGCCGCCAGTTTTTATGAAAATTGAATTTCCACAGGTTGTCAACCCTGTATTTCGTGATGTATACCCTTGGGATGAATCGTTTAGGTACCTGAATCCCGCAAAAAGGATCCACAGCGATCATATCGAACGCTGTATTCAGTTGATTAAAGATCTCTTTTTCTTCCACCCTCCCCGACCTGAGCTTAAAAAAAGCGTCGCTGACCTTGCGGCCATGCTCCCCCTGATCCAGTGGGCATAGAAACGGGATACAATCGATAATTCGCATCGAAAAATACCTCAGGGAATATACGGGTAAGCGGGTCCATCCGGTTGCCGTCGCAAAAAAGTTTAATTTATTAACACATCGTGCAATAGTTCTTCTGCGCCGGGCCGGTGGTTGACTACATATTCTTATGCCAATATAAGCGTTGGTACTTCTTACCAGAAGAAACGTCAACAGAACGCGGATATGAGCGGTAATTATTTTTCATCCGTCTGGTGTGGTAAGGGGGGGTAGAATCTCCATTGCAGCAATTTATCTCGGGTGGCTCAATGCTCTGATTCTCCCTTGTTACCATGTGTGCAATCATGGCAGCTGGTCGGGATGCTCTGCCAAATCCCTGTAAACATACCTTCAACGTGTCAGCCGCTAATGGTACCACATACAAACGAAGCTGGTTGAATGAGAGGATTTCAGAAAAAAACCCACGATACAACAAATCCGGACACCCTGAATGCAGACGGCACAACCGCCGTCCGTGTACGACTCCCGAAAAAATGGAATAACGAGCAATTCGCCCGCGCTGAACTGATGATGGGGGCAAATCACATCCGTGTGCTGTGTTTTGATGGGATTACACGACTTGGCAGAATCAAGGGAACAATGAAGAAACGTACCTGGATCCGGGAAGGAGATATCCTGATTGTTACTCCCTGGAGCTTCCAGGATGCAAAGTGTGATATCATGTACCGGTACCTCAAACCACAGTCAGAATGGCTGCAGAGAAACCGGTATATTTAAGGAGCACCTATGGGGAGCATGCGAACGGATTCCAAAAAACGATACCTCTGTGCTTCCCTGATTTGCGATTATTTAATCAGGAAAAATATTACCCGGGCAGACGTAACAGCACGGGATATTGCGAAGTTTCATCATCTGTCTGACAAATCCTCCCGGTCTATCAGTGCAATGCTGAATTTTTTATACAGCAACCGAATCAGGGAAACCCGGTTTGGATTTTATATTTTAGGAACGCTGGCTTTTAAAAAGATTGACTACCCTCACCATTACATCATTCAACTGATTGATGGGGCCAGGGGTTTACTATAATTTCCTGCATGCGAAGTACGATTGCACACAAGATATTCCCTTTTTGTCATTCACCTGTGGATACTATCTAAAAAATTAATCGGCCCTGATTTCCTTCTGGCCTGGCTTTTTCCATTTTGCGGTGCATAATTCTTTTGCGATGCTCAGGATCGCACAACGATTATCAAAAAACCATGCACATTCGTTCCTGATACACGGGATTTCAATAAGTAAGCCCTCAGTATTGACCGCAGTCCCGAATTTCACAGGACAACTTTTTGGTGATGGCATAAAGAAGAGTCAGTTTTGACGTAATGAAGCTTTCTTAGGGGACGTAACTTTTAAAGAAACCCACGTAACCGGTCGGATTATTGGTGCACGGTTTGAGATCGCGGTACCGGAAAGAGCATGCCGGTTTGAGGAAGAACCGGTGCCCTCAAAACTATCCGGTTTTTCCGGTTCACCCCCGTTTTCACGTAATGCTGTATCAACCGGCAGCGGGAGAATCAGAGGGGTAAACGGATCGCGGATGTACCGGCTCGTTCCGGTAAAATGGGTGAGGGTGGATCTCAGGTCCGATGCCGAGATCATCGTACCCACCCTCGTGCATCAGCTGGGATCCCTGTTGGCAGCGGATCAAAAATCCATGCGATAGCATCCAGTCGGCATCGTTCTGCGACGAGGTTGTCGAGCCCCTGGACGTAAATTTTATGGTACCTGATTCTCCATGGATGGCAGGATGCTCTTTTTCTGGACAGATCAGTCTCTTCTGAAAGGCCTGCCGGGTGAGAAGATCGATTGCCCGCCTGAAAAACAGTTCAATTATTATCAGGAAGGGTCCCCCCTCCCTCATCTGTATAGGATTTCCCGCAATGGGGACAGCGAGGAGGTCCGTCCTTTCTGGTGAATTCCTCTTCACAGACAGTAGGTTTCTCATCCTTGTCTTTCTGTTTTTCATTATACTGCTCTTCAAAAGCGGATGCCATAATTCCCGCAGGGATTGCAAATATACCGATCTCGAGGAGTGCCAGCCCTGCAGCAATCAGTTTTCCGGCCACCGTGACCGGATATCCCTCTTCATTACTCATCGGGTTCAGCGTCACCATGCTATACCAGATCGTACTGGGAATATCGTTGAATGCTGCACTCTCATTGGCGCCGTTCTCTGCATAGAACAGGAAGACCGATGCCATGACAACAAGAAGGATAAAAATGACGAGGGTCATGAAGAGCTGTTCTTTCCTGGCATCGAGTGCCTTGAAGAGCGTTTGTATTGAGTCCGAATATTTTGTCAGTTTCAGGATCCGGAAGAACCGGAACAGCCGGAACATTCTGAGGACTCTGAGGTCATACGGTTCGAGGACGGGGATGAAGGCGGGAACCACCGATATCAGGTTAATCAGGGCGATTGGTGTCATCGCATACCGGATCCGACCGTACACCGGGTCCTGGTATGCCGGGTTTTCAGTACAGACCCAGAGCAGGAGGAGATATTCCACCGAAAAAATGATGATGGAAATATGTTCGAATGGCATCAGAAACCAGTCATAGTTCAGCTTGATGGATGGGACCGTTGCCACAATCATGGCAAAGGCATTGGCAAAAATCAGGCCCATCATCAGTACTTCGTAGTACCCTCCCTGGTTATCCTCCATGGCCGGTACCCCCATCGTAGCGTAGAGATTGGCCCGTAGTTTCCGGAGCATTGTATACGTGTCTCTATCAAGAACTCTTCTTTATTGAGGGTTTTGGTTTGATTGACGAATCCAAAATGCCGGGATTTACTAATGACTAACGTGGATCCTCCCATGATGCGCCAACCGAAAAAGGGTGGCTGGATTGAGTAAGATCACGTGGAGATGTGAGCGTGAAAATTGCAACAATATTGGCAATTTAATATGGAAATGTCCTTGGTATTTTCATCCTGAATGCTTGAGGCCCCCCGGCATCATGTCCGTTTTCATAGTTACACGCAATTCTTCCTTCAATCTCCTCCTGCATCTTCTTATGAAAAAATGATATGGGATCAGGAACTCTCAATAAATGCTTTAGCATGAGCAAAATAATTTACTCGTTTGGGTTTCAATATATCCACGTAGCGTTTTAAAACATCAGAACTAGGATCAATCACCGTTATATTTTCCAAAAAAGTATTTTTCGTATCGCTCTTTTAAACACACTTCAATTTTTTTCGTTGATTTTGGATTAAATCGATTGCCATATTGAAATGGGTTAGAGATTCTGTAACACTTTGAATGGAGAATGTGTGAATATTGATCATTTACATATCAACAGGCAGCGGGAGTATTGACTATATCACCGTGACACGAACCCAAATCACCCACCCATGAGCCGGGAGTCCCATCCCTGGTCACAACCCGGCCAGGACAAGGAGCGCCAGGAGGACGAGGACAGGCACCACCCGATGGATCCATTCACATCCTCACCCGGCCCACCGCCCACAGGTCAAAGCGGCGCTGCCTCCCCGGCATGATGCCCATTCCCATCCCCACGGCGATGAGTTGCCGGCCCATACCCACCCGCCCTCGACAATCAAGCCATCCAGAAAGATGACGAAGACCGGCAAATCCTGATCATACCAGGCTCATTATCCGCCAACAGAACGCGAATATGAACTCCTGGAGAACGAGGGTGCGTGAAAGCCATGTATCGCCCGCAGGAGTTCCCGGGTTCGAATCCATCCCTCGCATCTGTTTTGAAAAAAGGGTCAGATTAAGTAATCGGGTTTCTCATGCACATTCACCGGAGTCTGCGATCGGCTCTCTGTTTCTCAAGTTGCATGAAATTTTCATTCCGTGGACATTCGTGCGGATTCACACCATGCACGGGAATCCACTTCCCTTCCCTCGGGTTGAACCGGGCCGGGCATGACACTTCTTTAACCATGGTTTCATGGAGTCCTGGTATTATCCTGGTTTTGATGTATTCACAATTTGTGCAAAAATGGTATATGCTCATTCAGGTTTCCTCTTTGCTGGCTATCAGCAGATATGATGTGGTGCATTGTCTGAGTGATGTTTTATGCCTTGTGCCAATACGCATGGCGATGCTCACCATTCTGCGATAAGGTGAGCACGGAAAAGCAGAACGGGAAGATCCGGTGAAGGATTTGTTGCTCCTGAGAAAAACCTTGGTCAGACCTTCCTTGATTGTCTACATACTCAAATGACCATATAAGCGTTGGTACCCTGAGTAATCCGGTTCTGCACAATGGACACTGTTTCTTCGATGGATTATCTGCTACGTTACCATCCTGATCAATTCATCTTTTGATATTCCTTCCCGGATCGAGACTTTTGAAAGAATATCGTTCAATGTGCCGGGAGCGATCTCGTTTGTGCATCGGAACAGTTATTGCATGCTCGCCGGCAGGAGTGATTCATTTGAGATGGGCATGGCTGCCCCACTGCCTCTCGAGATGATACCCCAACATGGAAAAGACCACCCTGATGAGATCTTTCCCGCTAACAACCGGAAGCCCGGGCAACAGTACCCACCCCGGTCTCAGAAATTGTTATGATCCGGATACTCTCCCCTTTACCCGGTTCTTCTTCAAAGTGCAGCCCGACAGCTTCACGGATATTTGCCATCAGCTCATCGGGAGTTTTCCCTTGCGTTAAAATATCAACACCGATGTCCCGGCCGCACCAGGAGGTGCCCTCAGAATAGATTTCAAATGTAACGGGCATGAGAGCACACCCGTGATTATGGTATTTCACCGTGATGCTCAGAGAGCGATAATTCTTTCCCAATACCGGGGAAGGATATTAATCTCTCCTTATGATATCCTGTGGTGTGAACCTGTCATGAAAACACCTAAGGATGAAACCCGGAGCGTGGATGATACTGAAGAAAACCTGGAACAGTGTATATGTACAATGTGTCCGACATTCAGGGAGAACAGGCTTGCAGACTATCCTCCCGGTGCACTCTTCTGTGCCCGTGGAAAATCAGAGATTCCCTCAAACGTAAAAATTGTCAAATGCTTTTGCCTGGGGTGTGATGTATTTATAAAACACCGGCTCGTCATTGATCGCCTCTGTGTTAACCAATAAAAAGTACCCTCTTTTTCCGGATCTGGCTGGCCTGAAGTGTGTTCCCATGTTCGTGTTTTTTGTCTTTTAATCCTGGTGATTCCTGATGAGCGGGAACCGGATCCTGCTGGTGATTGAAAAAAGGAGTTCCATGGTAAGGGAAACGCCAGTGATCATCAAAGAATAAAGATACGGCGTAAAATCAGGTTGCATTCGTCGGCCAGGTCACGGGTGATTTCACCGATCTCACCTTCTATGAGATCCCTGGCTATTGTTGCAATCTTATCGAATTTTATGACAGAAGAGACCTTGAGCCCGGTAGAGAGGAACGAGGGATGATCCATTGGTACCAGAAAATCGGAATCCTGGAGATACACGGGTACTTTTGAAGAAATAAAGGCAACAACCACATCATGTTCGCTCTCATGGAGTACCAGTGCCGGTCGCAGTTTGGTATCGGTCAGATCCGTGAAAGGAAAATGGATAAGGACAATTTAGCTTTCATCGGTACCTGCCTTTCAGATCCGATACTGAGTAGATGTCGGGCTCATCTTCCAGAAACCCGGAGAGAGAATGCTCTGATACCGCGTAGAGGATATTTTTTATTTCACCTTCATGCGTTTTTTGCTGAGCGGCAGATTTTTTCGCAGGATGATTTTTTCGCACCCGGGGTGCTGCCTGAGCTGTCATCATAGTATTGTCGTTCTCTGTCTCCTTTATAGTTTCGACAGGGGAGAAGGTGGTTAACGACTCCTCTTTTCTGGCCTCCGACGGTGAGATCTCCTTTCCGGACCTGCGAACCACTTATGTACCGAAAAATGCCCGGAATGGCAATCGGGGCTCAAAATGGGCGTATTCGATTTTCGGGCGGTCCCGGGTAACCGGTCTTATTGGGGCACTTTTGACCCCATATTTTCGGATTACGGATATAAGGGCCTGGAATCCGAAATCGCCGATTCTGCGGGGAGTAAAACCGGCCTAATTATTCCCTTTTGGCTGGCAAAACTCCTTTTTTATGGGCTGGACTATAGGGAAATGAAAAAAGGCCTGTTTCGGGGTGGTGGTTTTTGGGATGTAATGACTGGAAAGCACAGGCGGGGATACAACAAAATTATGGAAAAACACCCTAGATCTCTCCACGGCTCTTCACCCGGTAGAATATGACCGTATGATCCGAGGGGATCTTACACCCGATCCGGTATTGTCCGGTACGGATGCGATAATAATTCTCAGATTCCTTCATTTTGTGGATATCAAAATCCCCGAACAGATTATCTGATTGGACCGGATCGTATCGCTGGCGGTTGAAACCCCCTAAGAGCGGATACGGCATGTGTATGCACACAATCTACGGAAAAAAGACATGTTACCCGGGAGTAAAACGGTAAAATTTTTTTAAAAAATCTGACTCCACTTTCGAGGGAATTAGTAAAATAAGGGAAAATTTCCAGCATGGTGTAAAACTATAAAAACCCCATTATTTCCCGTGGAGAACCGGATACGTCTTACCGTTACCCGACACGGAAAACAACCATGAATTGTATGCGGTTTTATGACACAAAAAAATAAAATAAAAAATAATTTATATGCTCTGATTTTAACTATAAACAACATCCCCGGGAGAATTTTTTAATGATACCTGAAATCCTCGAGATCCTTATTGTTGAAGATAATATCATCATCCAGCAGGTCATCGAACTCTGCCTTATTTCTCTGGGGTATGCAGTGTGTGGTAAAGTAGCGTCCGGCGAAGCTGCCATTGATTTTGTCAAAAAAAAGAGACCCGATGCTGTCCTTATGGATATCACCCTTGACGGTACTACCGATGGGATTGATGCAGCTATTGCAATGAAAAAGTCAGGTCCGATCCCGATAATTTTTCTCGCATCTTCTGCCAGGGCAGAAGATCTTGAACGGGCAAAAAAGATACCTGCCGACGGTTTTATCAGTAAACCGTTCAGGGAGAAAGATATTCATGCTGCCCTGAAATCAGCCATTCCCCGCAATACCATCCCGTAATACGATTTTTTTTCTAAAAAAAAGATAAAACCCCTTTACCCCAACCGCAATGACAAAAAAGGGTGATGCCCGCTCAGTAAAAACCAGGGTTCCCGGATTTGCCGGTCTATATCTTCCCGGGATCAGAGAGGATGTGCGGCTCTGTCATTCCCTGAACAGGGATTCGGGGGTCAGCGTGCACTCACCTGACAGGGGATAAAAAAGAGAACGACTAATACGAAATAACCTTCAGCCTGGGGACTTTTAAAAAATGGCGGTCACGGGTGATGATCTCCCCATCGAACCTGATGGCGATGGCCGCAATAACTTCATCAAAATCCCCAACCGGATTCCCGTTCAGTGACAATACTGCCGAGAGCCTGCCAAAGGCTTCGTATATTGATTCATCCACCGGAATCACCGTGAATAATTCCAGGATAGCAGCCACTTTAAGCCGGTTACTTTCAGTTCCTGATACCATCGCTCCTTTGTACAGTTCAAGTGCCGTTATCCCTGTTGTCTGAAGGATCGTACCCTCTTTTTCGTATTCTTCGTACCGTGACAGGGCACCGGGATCCCGTCGCAGGAGATCGATGATGAACGAGGTCTCAGCTATGGGCATTATCTAGAACCTGACCGCACGCAATCCGGCTCTTCCGCATATCCTTTGAAACGTTCTCCACAGAATCGGCAAGCTCAGAGCAATCCCCGAGCTCGGCAAGCACGTCTGCGAGTTTCCGCTTTACCGGATAATAGTGAACGATAACATCCGAGAAACTCATCTTCTCGTCCTTCTTCAGCGCTTTTAACCGTTCGTATGCCTCTTCGGTAATACTGATGGTTTTCGTAGACATGATCAGCTCCGTGTATGTATGTGTATTTAATTATTGCCCGAACAGAGGCCCTGTTGGATCCATCTCTCTGCCTCCATGAGCCACTCACATTGATGAGTCAATATCCCGGCACACCCTTCACCGCCCCTATGACGGCAAAGTGGTTGTAGACCGGAATCACCATGCGAAGGTCCTGCTGCTCTGCTACAATGTTGTTTTGAGCGTATAGCTGAAACACGTGCTGAAGGACCATCCCGGATCGGGGTCTTCCATTTCTCCTTCAGGGCGAGGCAATAACGGGATTGCGGCATGAGAGCGTCATTGATCCCGCAACTTACGTGATTCGGGAAGTCAGGTTGCCAGATATTTGGGTTCTATTCTTCCTTTTTCTGTCCGATCGAAATCCTTGTCGAAGCTGACAATCAAGAGCCCGGCTTTCTCCGCCGCAGCGTATTGATAGGCATCGTCGAAATCCAGATGAAACCGGACTGATGCTCCGGTAACTAAGGAGAAATTTTCAGGGAATACGCTGATGACCCGGATCCCGCTCGCAATGATGTCTTCGTTCACAAACCTGAGAAACTCGCGGGGCTTGTGTTCCTTCATAAAGATTACGCCGAGTGTATGGAGTGAGAAATCACTGATATACAGTGTCATAGGATCTGCCCGGTGAAAAAAATCCTTTACTTCCTCGACCCGGGTACGGCTGAGAATGTACTCGAGGAAAATATTAGTGTCGAGGAGGTACATTCAGGCTTCCCGCCATTCCAATGCCTTGTGCTGGAGCTCGACCGACGAATAGCGTTTGCCAAGTTCAGCGAGGGCACCTTCAGCTGCGAACCTGATCGGGGACGGGGGAGATCTCTTTGAGCGCTTCACGAGCTCGTCGATGTAGTGAATTGCCTCCTCGCGTAGATCGGGAGGGAGCATCCGTATTTTTTCTTCGACCGACCCTGTTGAGGAGGACATGGAATAACAGTATTTTATCGTTTTTTATGCATAGAATCTTTTCGGGCGGGTACCGGAACATTCTGCGGATGATACGGTGTCGGTCACTCAAAGGTACCAGGGCGGCGGGCCTGACCATCCACCGGGCGTCCGGCCCCGACTGCACCTGCCGCAACACCCTGGAAATCCTCAGACTCACGGCGCATTTACCGCGAAGATGGGTGAATCTGGTGAACAAGCACGTTCCGGCTCCAGCTATTGCGAATTGTTTCATGAATGTACCATTCACGTTCTGCCGGATCTTTCACTTTATCGAGAATGGCAATATGATGGTACCAGGTAATTTGTGCAAGCAGTTCTTGCACAATTGCGGTATCGGCCAGGCTTCTGCCAGCCTGCGCATATATTTCAGGTTCCGCACGGAGAAACCCTTCATCTCCGGGAACTCGTACATCAGATCCGATGAGAGCCAAGGAAGGATGAGGGATTAGTTCATTGTGAGCTTCCCGGTTCTTTTATTTTAAATCCCATGTGACCACCATGAGGACGGCGTTCCCAAGGTTTATCATGGCCGGTGCTCATCTTCTCCGTGAAGTGATCACCCATGGTTACAATGCCGGAAGAACTGCTCCACCTG
>Ga0209079_10000739_pt1 | contig 12702 bp, 9 predicted proteins | sample PPLLaktember2015_2_FD_187259 | JGI IMG/M metagenome (GOLD analysis project Ga0209079, IMG submission 187259) | Freshwater sediment microbial communities from Prairie Pothole Lake near Jamestown, North Dakota, USA - PPLs Lake P7 Core (6) Depth... | ecosystem: Environmental > Aquatic > Freshwater... | reverse complement strand
TGCGGATGGCCCGGCGCAACCGGACGTTGGCGGGCTGCAGTGAACTGACGACGCCGGCGGTGCTGCATTCCTCGGCGCCATCGAGTACGGGCAGGGCGGTCAGGTCGAGTTCCGCGTCCACGCCGGACGGCCGGGTCATCTCGACCAGGTGGCCCAGCAGCCCGAAGCCGGTCAGGTCGGTGCAGGCCGTCGCGCCATGGTCGAACAGGCAGCGCGCCGCCAGCCGGTTCGACTGGCACATGGTTTCGAGGGCCGCATCGATCCACGCACCGCGCGCCAGCTGTCGCGCGTGGGCGGCGAACAGCGTCCCGGTCCCGATGGGCTTGGTGAGGACGAGGACGTCGCCCGCGCGCATGCCGCCCTTGCGCATCACCTGCGCGAGATCCTCGTCGACCAGGCCGTTCACCGCGAACCCGAGCGCGAGCTCCCGTCCCTCGCCGGTGTGGCCGCCGATCAGCGCGCACCCGGCCTCGTTCAGCACCGCAATGGCGCCGGACATCATCTGGCGCAGGTCGTCCTCGACCTTGGCATCGAGGCCCGGCGGCACCGTGACGATCGCGGCCGCAGACTGCGCCTCGGCTCCCATCGCGAACAGGTCGCCGAGCGCGTGGTTGGCCGCCACCATGCCGAAGACATACGGGTCGTCGATGAAGGCGCGGAAGAAGTCGACCGAGTGAACCACGGCCTTGCCGGGCGGCACGCGCACCACCGCCGCGTCGTCCGGGGCGTGCAGGCCGATCAGCACGTCGTCGCGCTCGATCGGACGCAGGCCGCCGAGCGCGCGGCCGAGCACCGAGGCCCCCACCTTGGCGCCGCAGCCGCCGCAGCGCATGGCGATCGCCGAGATCGCCTGCGCGGCCTCATCGTCGCCGAGTTGGATGGACGGCGGCTGCGCACGGGGTGCCGCGGGCATGGCCGGCAACTCGCTGTACCTGGCCATGAAACGCCGGTCGATCCAGTCCTTCCAGCGCCAGACCCACCGGCCCTGGAAGCCGAGCGCGCCGCGCGAGGCGACGGCGTACTGGTCGCCCGTGCTGATCAGCGCCAGCCACCGCTGCTGCGGGCGGTAGTTCGCGAGGGGCTGTCCCTGTACGGCGCGGCGCAGGTTCCCGGCCAGGGGCCGTCCCTGGCGGACTGCGAATACACCCGCTTTCTCCAGCGGCCGTCCGACCATGCTGGCGATGTCGCCGGCTGCGAACACATTGGCGTCGGTCACGGTCTGCAGCGTCCCGGTGACGCGGATGAAGCCGTCGTCGTCCAGTTCGAGCCCGGTGGCGCGCAGCCAGGGCGCGCCGCTGGCGCGGGTGACCCAGACGATGTCGTCGGCGTCGAGCGTGGAGCCGTCGGCGACACGCAGCCGCCCCGGCGCCACTTCGGTGACTTGCGAGCCGCGGTGGACCTTGATGCCTCGTTCGGCCAGGACCCGCGAAAACGCCCTGCGCACGCGGGCGTTATGCGTGGGCAGGATGTCCGGACCGGCACTCAGCAGATGGACGACGAGTTCGTCCGGGTCGCGACCCGTGCTCTTCAAGTCGTTCCGCAGCCGATACTGCATCGCAAGCGCCAGCTCCACGCCTCCCGCTCCGCCGCCGACCACCGCGATGCGGGTCGCGCCGGCGCGCTCGCGGACCCGGTTCCGCAGCTGCACCCAGCGTTCGTTGAAGGCGGAGATCGGCTTGACCGGAACGGCGAACTCGGCGGCGCCGACGACGTCGTTCATCCCCGGCGTCGAGCCGATGTTGATGGACAGCAGGTCGTAGGAAACCGGTGGCCGGTCTGCGCACAGGACCTTGCGCGCGTCGCGATCGAGCCCGATCGCCTCGTCGCGAAAGAAGCGGGCGCCGGCGAAGTGCGCCAGGCGTCGCAGGTCGATGTGGACCTCGTCGAAGCTGTAGTGACCGGCCACGTAGCCGGGCAGCATGCCGGAGTACGGCGTGCGCGACTCCCGGCAGATGACGGTCAGCCGTACGCCGGGCACGGGTCGCATGCCGAAGGTCTTCAGCACGCCGACGTGGCTGTGACCGCCGCCGATCAGGACGATGTCCCGGAGGACGGGCTGGTCCGGGGATTGCACTATGACGAGGCCCTCATGGCGCGAAGTTCGTCGCTCGCAGGCAGAGGGAAACTGCGGGAGTCGATGCGAAGGGCGAACATCGCGGGTTCGGTCGCCGCGAAGCGGGGACGGTTCAAGTGACCGTCGACTTTACGCGATCCGTTCGTCGCGCCTGACAGTGCTGCCGCTGCGTCTACTGCAGCCGTTGCATCAACAACCCGGCCGACCGCTCCGACAGCACCGGAAACAGGCACATCGACGCGCGCGTCATGCCGACGAAGAGCTTGCGGCCGACCAGCTCGTCCCAGTGTTCGAAGTCGATCTCGGTGAAGATCACGCAGGGCGCCGACTGGCCCTTGAAGCGGTAGACGGTTTCGAGCAGGAAGTCGCCGTCGGAGTACTCCGGGCCGCCGGTGAGGTCGTAGCGGCCCGTCGCCCGCCGCAGCGTGTGCGGGCCGATCCGGTCGAACGCACGCAGCGCCGAGCGCTCGCGCCCGGTGAACGTGACGATCGCGATCTCCTCGCGCCTGAAGCCGGCCTTCAGCGCCAGCGTGATCGCGCGCGTGGTTGCGTCGAGCAGCGTCTTGGTATCCGTGTAGACGAGGAAGTCCTCGACGCCTTCCGCGAACGGGCTGGCCGCTTCCGGTCGCTCGGCGGGCTGCACGAGCCTCTGGACCGTGTCGACGATCCCGCGCGGGTTGCGGTAGTTGGTGTTCGCGTGCAGCACGGCCCAGCCGGGCAACGTCACCGCGGGCCGCCCGTAGAGGTTCTGCATGGGATCTTCGAGCCACCAGGCGCGCCCGCCGCCGCGCAGGCGCGTCAGCAGGGGTGCGACCCACGCCTGGTCGAAGTCCTGTCCTTCGTCGACCACCAGTTCATCGACCTCGTCGCCGGGTCGCACCGGCAGCGCCGCCATGCGCTCGGCGAGGTGCTCGAACACGCCGGGCTGCCGGAAGTCGACCGGTTCGCCTTCGGCGCGCACGCGCCGCTCGCAGAGTTGGTGAAAGGTCGCCACTTCCGCGGTGTTCGGCGCGAGCTGGGCAATGCGGTCGGCGAGCGGCCGGTTGTAGCAGACGTAGAGTGCGCGCCGTCCCTGCGCGGCAGCATCGTCGAGCAGCTTGAGGGCGAGCTGCGTCTTGCCCGATCCCGCGGTGCCAATGACGCGCAGGCGGAAGGGCTCGAGCTCCAGCCGGCGTGCCCATGTCGCGAGGCCGCCGCTGATGCGCGTGACCAGCTGCTCGGCACGGCCGACCAGCGCCGAGACGTCCGGCTCGAGCTTCAGCTCGTCGCCGAAGAAGCGCCGCAGGCGCTGCGCCAGCGCGTCGTTCCCGTCTTCGTCCGGAAACGCCGCGGCGATGCGCCGTGCGAGTTCGCCGCGCCGGTTGGCGTCGACGATGCGCTCCGGCGGCAGCCCCGCCGTCGCCGGGCTGCGAACGACGTAGTCGGGGCAGTAGAGCAGGTAGTCCATCCGCAGCGGCTGGCCCTGCAGCACGCCGGCCAGCCGCGTCGACAGCGCCTCGAGCGTGCGCTTCAGTTGCGCCGCCACGTTCTTCTCCTTGCCCTGGTAGGTCTTCAGGAGTCCCTCGGGGCCTTCCTTCAGGAAGCCCGACTTCTGCTCGATCAGCAGCAGGCGGCCGCTCGGCCCGACGATGACGAAGTCGATCTCGCCAATGACGCTGAACCCGTGCTCGATGCGCGTCCAGTGCACGCCGTGGAACACGGTGAGGGCATCGGGAAGCTGGTCGGCGAGCAGGCGCAGCGTCTCGATCTCGCGCACCGCCTGGCCGGTGACTTCGAGTTCGCGCCAGCCGGTCGGATGGATCGTGGGCATGGCTACAATCCGCGGACCTTGAGCAGGCCGCGTATCTCCTCTCCAGGTTGCGCAGCGCGAGCTGCCATTGGAAGAAACACAAACGCTGTGACTTTACGGGAGCTTGGCGTGAACTCTGGAACAAACCGACTTGCGGTCCGCCTCACCCATGTCGCGGCGGCGGGTGTCCTCGCGCTGGCCGCGACTGCCCACGCGACGAGCCTCGATCCCGGGCCGACGGAGCCGGCGCCGGCCGGCGCGGCCGGGGCGCCGCGCAGCTTCGTGTCGATCACGCCCATCTTCCAGGGCCGCGCCGATCTCGAAGCGGGCGGCGACGTCAAGTTCGCCGGCGTGGCCCTGCGTGGCGGCTTCATCCAGGACCTCGGCGGCGGCACTCGTGCCGGGATCACGCTGGTCTACGACTACCTCGACTACTCCTTCTCGAGCCCGAAGGCCTTTAGCGCCGGGGCTCCGTGGGAGATGGTGCAGCGCTACGGCGTCGCGGCTCCGCTGTCGTTCGATGCCGGCGGCGGCTGGACGCTGGGGGTGACGCCGGCGGTCGAGTGGTTCAGGGAAGACGGCGCTGATAACGGCGATGCGTTCACCTGGGGCGCCACGTTCTCAGGCAGCCGGCGGTTCGCGGACGGCAACATGCTCGGACTCGGAGTGGGCGTGTTCGACAGCATCGAGGAGACGACCGTCTTCCCGTTCGTGGTGGTCGACTGGCGCCTCGGTGACCGCTGGCGCCTGGTCAACCCGCTCGCGGCGGGGCCCACCGGGCCGGCCGGGCTGGAACTCGACTACGAGTTCGACGGCGGCTGGACGGCGGGCATCGGCGCCGCCTGGCGCGTCCTGCGGTTTCGCCTGAGCGATTCCGGGCCGGTGCCCGGCGGTATCGGGGAGGAGCGCGGCATGCCGGTGTTCCTCCGGCTGACGCACCGCGTCGGCCAGCAGGCGGCGCTGCACGTGTACGGCGGCGTCGTGATCAATGGCCAGTTGCGCGTCGAGGATTCCTCGGGCGGACGGTTGCGCCAGGACGACCTCGACCCGGCGCCGCTGTTCGGCGCGTTGTTCATGGCGCGGTTCTGAGCCGTTCAGTTCCTCACCGCGAGCGGCTCGAACTCCGACTGCTCGCGGATCGTGGCCAGCAGCCACATCCACGCGCCCGGGTTGTGCCTGACGAACCGGAGCCACCCGGCGACTTGCGCCGCGACGAAGCGCGTGCGCGTGTCGCGATTGCGCAGTCGCGCGGCGCTGTGGATCGCGTGCGTCACCTCGTGGACGAACACCACCGCGCGCTGCGGGCCCTGCAGGTGTTCGTACAGCTCGACCACGTGCTCGAGCTTCGTCGAACTGAAGTAGCCGTCGACGCAGTGGCGCACCGCGGTGTGGTGTCGCAACGGCCTGAAGCGCACGACGTTGTGATCGACCAGGACCGTCTTCGGTAGGCACAAGCTGCGCTGCGACGCGCCGGAGGCCATCTGCACGAAGCGTGCGCCGGGTTTCACGGAGGTGGCCAGCAGCCGGTTGAACCAGAGCCAGACCTCCGGGTTCTGCTGCGCGAACGACACCAGGCCCGCAGCGAAGCTCTGCGTGAACACTTCCTCGACGCAGCCCGTCTGGCAGCCGGCCGCTTTGTGGATGAGCCGGACCAGGACGCTCAGGAAGTGGGACGCCAGGCGTTCGCCGGCGAGCGACTCGTGCAGCCAGACCATGCCCTGGCTGAGTTCGATGTCGACCAGTCGCCGCCGCGTGCGCATCTCGTCCCGGTGCACGTGGACGACCGCGAGCCGGAACGGCCCGACGGTCATGCGCAGCGGGAAGGCCGCCTCGGGTGGCGCCGGCTTGGCGACGCGCGGCAGCGCGGCCGGCGGCCGACGGCCTGGTGACCGGGCGGGAACTGAGAGCGCGGGACGCATGGCAGTGGTGGGACCGCGGGAGAGAATCGCGGCTCATGGTACGGCGCATGCCCGCGCGGCGTGCGCCGTGTCGAGGCGGGGTACTAATCGAGGCGTCCGACGGGTATCCGCCAACCCGATGATTTCATTGCGCTTTTCCTGTGCGACCGCCCGTCAGCTGGCGACGGGGCCGGGCAGGAAGGGCAGCCGCGCCGTGCCCGACGCCGTGCCGCCTTCCGTCTTGCGGAATCCGGCAGGGCCATGACCGAGAGAATGGCCAGCGCGGAGGGCGTCCACGCCGGGCCACGCTTCGCGCCTGCACCGCGGCCAGCACCTGATCCAGATCCGCGATCAGGTCGTCGATGTCCACGCGACGCGTGGACGACCGAAGCGCGCGCGACCTGACTGGCATCCAAGCCATCGACCGACTCGGTGCTAGCCTGCGGCCACTCGGCCGACGACCAACAAGAACACCGGGGCACCGCGCATGACCATCGCACTCAACGAGCTGTGGACCGGCATTGCGGCGCTGGTAACGATCCTGCTCGGGGTCCTGCTCAACCGGAGGGTGCCGGTGCTCGCGCAGTACAGCATCCCGCCGGCGGTCAGCGGCGGCCTGTCGATCGCGGTGCTGCTCGCGGTGCTGGGCGCGGCGTTCGACTTCAGGCTGACGTTCGGCGAGACCTTGCGCAACGCGCTGCTGTTGATCTTCTTCGCCGCGCTCGGGCTGACGGCCAAGTTCAGGCGCCTGAAGACAGGCGGCGCCGCCGTCGCGGGGCTGTGCGTGCTGATCGCGGTGCTCGCCGTCGCGCAGTCGGCCGCGGGGGTGGCGATCGCTTCCGCGTTCGGCAAGCCGGCCGCGCTCGGCGTGTTCCTCGGCAGCGTCGCGTTCCTCGGCGGCCACGGCACGACCGTGGCCTGGGCCGAGTCGGAACTGGCGGCGCACCTGCCCTATGCGCTGGAGATCGGCATGGTGTGCGCCACGATCGGACTGGTCGCGGGGGCGATCGTGTCCGGCGTCGTCGGCACCAAGCTGGTCGAGCACGCCGAGCGCGTGCCGAGCACCGCCGCCGTGGCCGAGCCGTCCGAGCCCGAGTGGCCGCAGGGCGCGCTCGACTCCGACCGGTGGATCACGGTCCTGCTGTGGCTGGCGGTCAGCGTCGGGCTGGGGCTGGCCGCCCGGCCGGCCGTCAACGCCGCGCTCGGCGCCACCGTGCCGACCTTCCTCGCGGTGCTGCTGGCGGCGGTGGTGGTCACCAATGTCGCCGACCTGGCGCGCTGGCGCATCGACCTGGTCGGTGCGGACCTCATCGGAACACTGGCGCTGCGCGTCTTTCTCGCGATCGCGATGCTCGGACTGCAACTCGCGGCGGTCGGCGACTCGGTCGGCATGATCGTGGCCGCGGCCCTCGCGCAAGTCGTCATCGTCACGCTGCTGGCGGTGCTGCTCCTCTATCCGGGCATGAAAGGCCGCGATGGCGCGGTCGGCGCCGCCGGCTTCGTCGGCTTCGGCCTGGGGGCGATGCCGGTGGGGCTGTCGGCGATGAAGCGCCTGACGCTGAAGTACGGCGACGCGCCGCGGGCGTTCCTCGTCATCACGCTGGCGGCCTCGCTCTTCACCGACACCGCCAACGCGCTGGTGGTGCAGTCGTTCCTCGGCTGGTTCGGCAAGTAACGGGCTCGCGCGGCGCGGCCGGTCACTTCAGCCGCTGCAGGTAAGCCAGCAGCGCTTCCGCCTCCGCGTCGTTCGCGTGCGCGCGCTTGCGCTGCGCCACGGCGGGCGGGAACCGTTCCGCGGCGCCGCCCAGCGCGAACGCGGCGTCGCGCAGCGACTCGCGATCGAGGCGCGCGCCGACGCCGTCGAGCGGCAGGCCCGGGTTGCCGCGCCCTTCGGCGGAGTGGCAGCCGCTGCAGCCGGCGCGCGCGAACGCGGCGCGGCCGGGCTCGTCGCCGGGACCTGAAGCCTGCGGCGCGTGAACGGCGCCGGCCTGCAACGCAGGCGGGAGGTTGCGCAGCCATGCGAACAGCGCCACGAGCAGCACCACGAGCAGGGTGGTGGCGAAGGCGAGCCAGCGGGCGCGCGATTGGCGGGTCATCGTCGTCGCCTCAGACCCAGTCGAAGATTTCCGAGTGCACGTGCGCGGCCGGGATGCCGAGCACGCCGAGGGCGTGCTCGACACTGCGCGTCATCGGTGTCGGCCCGCACAGGAAACAGTGGAAGCGGTGGCGCTCGATCGGCAGGTGGCGCATCAGCACGTCCTCGGTCACGAACCCGCGCTCGCCGGTCCAGTCGGGCGGCGGTTCGAGCAGCACGTGCACGACGTGCAGGTTCAGGCGCGACCGCAGCGCATCGAGTTCCTCGCGGAACGCGACGCGGTCCCACACGCGGTTGCCGTAGAACAGCACCAGCGGCCGGCGGTCGCCGCGGTCGGCGAGAGTGCGCAGCATCGACAGGATCGGCGCGATGCCGATGCCGCCGGCGACGAACGCATAGCCCGCCGCACCGGGCGCGTCGTCGATGCTGAACGTGCCGTACGGCGCGTCGATCCACGCGGTCTCGCCGGCCTTGATGTCCGGGATCCTCGAAGTGAAGTCGCCCAGCGCCTTGATCGAGACCTCGATGCGCTGCCCGCGCTCGGCGCTCGACGCGATCGAGAAGGGGTGCTCGCGCATCGCGAACGGCGACGCGCGCAGCGTGAGCCACGCGAACTGGCCCGGCGCGAAGCGCAGCGGCTCGCCCGAGCGCGGCTCGAGCGCGAGGGTCGTCACCTGGCCGCGTTCGGGCCGGACTTCGACCACCGTCCACGGATGGGTGGTCGCGTGCGCCGGCCGCACGACGCGGACATAGAGGATCAGCGCGACCCAGAAAGCGCCGTAGACGCCCCACAGCCACTGTTTCCACTCGGTGTCGAGGTAGCGCCCGCTGCCGTGCAGGTGCCACAGCGCGAGCCCGAACGCCGCCGTCGCGAGCACGGCGTGCGCGAAGCGCCAGCGGTCGTACTCGAACTGCGCGCGCCTGCGCAGCAGCGCGATCCCCACGACGAGGGCGAACAGGACGAGCGCCACCCGACCCGCCGTCATGTGCCCCGGCGCGCTCGCCGGACTCGCGGCTCCGAGCACTTCAGGGTGCATCACGCGCAGCATCGCGTAGTGGCCGGCGATCACGGCCAGCGCGAACACGGCCAGGTAGCGGTGGAAGTAGTAGACGATGTCGATGCCGAACGGCGCGGTGGCGCGCCGGAAGCGCGCGGTCAGGGCGAACTGCACGCCGAGCATCGCGAGGCCGGCGTAGCCGAGCGCCATCGAGAAGTCCCAGGCGAATCCAAGGCCTGGCGCCGATCCGGGCAGCAGCGCGAACAGCGGAACCGTCACCGCCAGCAGGTAGACCGCGAGCCACAGCAGCGCAGCGAACGCGGTGCGGTGAGTCTGGGGTGCGGGGAAGGGCATCGGGATCGCGGCCGGCGGCGCACGGCGCCACCATGCGCGCAGTCTAGACACCGGCCGTGGGCGCTGCCTTCACCGCCGACAAGCCGCGTGAACGTCGCCGCGCGTCCGCGGCGGGCGCGGCGTCAGCCGCGCGGCTCCTTGCGCTCGTAGGTGGCGTAGACGGTCGCGGTTTCGTCCTTCTGCACCAGCAGGACGTCGTAGCGGTCGACGCGGCCGTCGGCGACTTCCATCCCCGGAGAGCCGAGCGGCATGCCGGGCACGGCGAGGCCGAGCGCCTTCGGCCGTTCCTTCAGCAGGCGCCGGATCTCGCGCGCCGGAACGTGGCCTTCGATCACGTAGCCGTCGATCAGCGCGGTGTGGCACGAGCCGAAGCGCAGCGACATGCCGACTTCCGCGCGCTTCCTCGCGTTGCCGGTGTCGATCGCGCGCACGTTGCCGAAGCCGTTGGCCTGCATGTATTTGATCCAGTCGTTGCAGCAGCCGCAGGTGGGGCTCTTGTAGACCTCGACGAGCGGGGCGCCCTGCGCGCGTGCTGCGCGCGACGACAGCGCGAGCGCCACCGGGGCGGCGAGAAGCAGGCCGGCGATGCGCCGGCGACCTGGATGCACTTTCATGGCGATCTCGATTGAACGGTCCGGGGAGTGCGGCGAGGATACCGGGCGCGGCGCGCGCGCGCATGGTGCGCGTCGCGGGCGAATGATCGTCGCTGCGTCGCTCGGGCCGCGACGAGGGAAAACACCGAAGCGCGCGAGTCCGGAGACGGCGCGGGGCGCGCTCCGCGGTTCGATCGTGGCCGGGCCGGCGGCGCTCTCGACCCAGGCGAAAGACTCAGCCCGCGTCGCGCGCCGTGGACCTCGCCTGCTGCAACCAGCGCGCGAACTCGCCGGCCGGCAGCGCGCCGCTGAGGCGCTGCACGACTTCGCCGTGCTGGAACACGGCGAGAGTGGGAATGCTGCGGATGCCGTAGCGCGCGGACAGTGCCGGATTGGCGTCGGTGTCAACCTTCGCGAACACGACGTTGTCATGCTTCGCCGCCTCGGCGGCGAACACCGGGGCGAAGGCACGGCAGGGACCGCACCAGCTCGCCCAGAAGTCGACCACCACCGGCCGCGCGCCGCGGATCACGTCGTCGAAATTCCCGGTGTCGAGCGCCACCGGCGCCCCGGCCAGCAGTTCCTTCGAGCACCGCCCGCAGAGGGGCGCCTCGGCCAGGCGTTCGGTGGCCACGCGGTTTCGCGTCGAACAGTGCGGGCAGGTGATCAGCATGGAGACCTCGGCAAGGGAGACGTCGCTGTCTACTTTGGGGTCCGTTGAGCGGGGAACAAGGCCGCCTTCAACGCGCGTGCGGCGCGTCACAGCCGACCCGAGTTGCGGTGCCCGCGAATAGGACCCGGAGCTGGCGGGTAATCCCGCGATTCGACAGGGGGTCGTCCGCCCACACTCGCCTCGGCGCCTCTCCCCGCGAGCTTGAACTCGTCCGGGGTGCACGAGGACAAGGACACCCATGAGCCAGACTTCCGACGAGCTTCTCGCCTCCCTCAACCAGCGCGACATCGCGCGCCGGTTGCAGGAGTACCAGGCGCTGCTCGCCAACGACTCGGTCGGCATCCTCGTCGTCTGCGACGGCGAGATCATGCAGTGCAACCCGTGCGCCGCCCGCCTGTTCGGGTGGGAACAGGCGGACCTGCTCGGCCGGCCGGCGTCGATCGTGTTCGCGTCCGAGGAGGAGTTCCAGTCGTTCGCGACGAAGATCGGCGACGCGCTCGCGGCCGGCGGCTCGCCGTCGATGGAGTGGCGGACCCGGCGTCGCGACGGCGCGCGCTTCTGGACCCGGCTGCTGGTGAAGAGCATCACGCCGGGCGGACTCGCCGGCGAAACCGTGTGGATGGTCGAGGACGTCACCGACCGCAAGGCCACCGAAGCGCAGCTGGCCCGCGCGCGCGAGGAACTCGAGAACCGGGTGCGCGCGGCCCACGACGAACTGGCGTGGACCAACGAGCGGCTGGTGGCCGAGATGTACGAGCGCAGCGAGGTCGAGGAGCGCGCGCGCCGGATGGCGCTGTACGACGACTGGACCGGGCTGCCGAACCGCCGGCTCCTCGAGTCGCGGCTCGACGAAGCGATCCGCAACCACCAGCTGGCCGGCGACCGCCTGGCCGTGATGGTGGTCGACATCGACGAGTTCACCAAGCTCAACGACGCGCTCGGCCATCGCGTCGGCGACGCGCTGCTGCAGCAGGCGGCGCGGCGCATGATGGACATGGTGCGGACCTCGGACCTCGTCGCGCGCAGCGGCGCCGACGAGTTCGCTGTCGTGCTCGGCCGCCTGCGCTACACCGACGACGCCGAGCGCGTTGCCGAGAAGGTCGCCGAGCTGCTGTCCGAGCCGTTCACCATCGACGGCGAGGAGATCAACATCACGGCCAGCGCCGGCATCGCGCGCTATCCCGGCGATGGCGTCGGCTCCGAGATGCTGCTGCGCAACGCCGACGCGGCGCTGTCGTACGCGAAGGCGCGCGGCGCGGGGCGCGTGCAGATGTTCGAGCCGCGGATGAACGAGGAGCTGCTGCGCCGGCTCAAGGTCGAAGCCGGCCTGCGGCGCGCGCTCGACAACGGCGAGTTCGAGGTGCACTTCCAGCCGCGCACCAGCGTGGCTACCGGGAAGATCGTCGGCGCCGAAGCGCTGGTGCGCTGGCGCCATCCGGAACTCGGCGTCCAGGAACCGGCCTCGTTCATGAGCGTGGCCGAGGACACCGGGCTCATCTTCCCGATGGGCGAGGTCGTCCTGCGCGCCGCCTGCGAGGCGGCCGTGCAGTGGTCGGCGGCGGGCCTCGGGGACCTGACGGTCAGCGTGAACCTGTCGCCGCGCGAGTTCCGCGGCCGCTCGCTGCTGCCGATCGTCGGCCAGGCGATTGCAGACTCCGGCCTCGACGCCAGGCGGCTGCAGGTGGAGATCACCGAAGCGAGCCTGATGCGCGACCGCGAGAAGGCCGAACAGGTCCTGCGCGGGCTGCAGGCCATGGGCGTGAAGATTGCGCTCGACAACTTCGGCACGGGGTACTCGAGCCTGTCGAACCTGCGCCGCTTCCCGGTCGACATCATCAAGATCGACGGCCAGTTCGTCCGCGCCGCGCCGCGCGAACCGGCGGACGCGAAGATCGTCGCGGCCATCGCGCACCTCGCTTGCGACCTGGGGTTCGTGGTCGTGGCCGAGGGCATCGAAACGCGGGAGCAACTGGACTTCGTCAAGTCCTGCGGCTGCGACGAAGCGCAGGGCTACCTGCTGGGTCGCCCGGTTTCCGGAGCCGCCTTCGTCGACCTCGCGCGGTCGCTTCTCAAGTAGCGCGGCACGTCCCCAGCGTCACCCGGTTCAGTCCCCTGCGCGTCGACCGCGCTGCGGGGCACCGCGACTCCGCGCGACTCGGCGGCGGTCGGCCACGGCCCAGCGCACTTCTTGCGGGCGCGCAGCTTTCGGGGCGAGGCCCGCAAGTGCG
>Ga0209079_10000738_pt1 | contig 12709 bp, 10 predicted proteins | sample PPLLaktember2015_2_FD_187259 | JGI IMG/M metagenome (GOLD analysis project Ga0209079, IMG submission 187259) | Freshwater sediment microbial communities from Prairie Pothole Lake near Jamestown, North Dakota, USA - PPLs Lake P7 Core (6) Depth... | ecosystem: Environmental > Aquatic > Freshwater... | reverse complement strand
GTCAGACGCCATCTTCTCAAAATGGGGGATATGCCATGAACCATCGGTACTGTAACGATGGAAGCCGCCGCCAAGGTGATCATGGATCCCTCCTCTCGCGATCGCGTCGAGCGTTCTGAAAACCGCCTCCTGGAACCGTACATCGCCTGTGCGCCACGTGTGTGACAAGAGGAATTCCAAGGCTGGAGCATGGAAGAATTTCGGCGCGTCGCCGAATCCACCGTTCAATGAATCATGATGGCGTAGGAGGTATGCCGATGCGTTTTCGAGGTCTTCAGCACTGAATGAGTTGGCAGGTGGTTGATGCCGAGGAGTGAGCCTCCCTTCGAGCGTGGACTGAAGATGTCTGGCTTGTTCTTCGATCTGGGCTCGCCTTGTCTGATATGCATCGCTGATGGTGTGCAGAACTATCGTGAAGCTCGGGCGGTTAAATCGTTCTGTTGGAGGGAAATACGTCCCGCCATAGAAAGCCCGACCTTCAGGGGTCAGGAAGGCGGTCAACGGCCATCCACCTTGACCCGTGATGGCTGAAACGGCGGATTGGTATCTCGCGTCAATATCGGGACGTTCATCGCGGTCCACCTTGATCGCAACAAAGTGTTCGTTGAGGAGCTCTGCGACCTTCGGATCGTCATAGCTTTCGGTGTCCATGACATGGCACCAATGGCACCAAGATGCCCCGATATCGAGCAAGATGGGCTTGTCTTCTCGCTTCGCCCGTTCGAAAGGGGCATCATCCCACGGGTTCCAATGAACCGGTTGGTGTGCGGCGGCTCTCAAATAGGGGCTTGTAGCCGTTGTTAAGCGATTGCAAGAGGCGGACATGCTTGAGAAGCGAGAAATATTTAGGGATATTGTCGTTGTTGGGAACAAAAGGGGAAGAATCCTCGTTCCCTGAAGATGTCAAAATGAGCCTTCTTCGCTCCCATAGAACCTCGGTTTTATTGCTTCTGGCGCTTCATCTTACGATGGGTGCCGGGCTCGCTTCACACAACCATGGTGCGTTCTATGCGGGTGGAGCGGATGCAATCGCAAGTCACGATTGTGGCGCACGCGAAGTACATCTGCCCCTCGGCGACTTCCGGAACTGCTCCCTTTGTCTCGTTTCGCTTCAGTCCGTTGCTCTCCCCGCCCTCGACTTCCCAGCTGTGGTCCTTTCGTATTCAGGGTTGGCGGTTCTTGACTTTCCTGAGTATTGCGGGAGCGATCTCGTTCGCGCAGCTGGCCGATCTCCCCCTGAGTCCGCTTCTCTCTAACGTGTACCACACAGTTCGTTGAGCACCGTGCGGTTTTCCGGCATGGTCGCGTACGTTCGCACTCACACGTACTTTTGGAGAAGTCCATGTTCAAACCTGCATTCACCGTTCTGCTTGCCCTGACTGTCGGTAGCAGCGTCCTTTCCGCTCAGACCGTCACCAATCCGGATATCAGCGTCATTCCTCGTTTTCACGTCTTCAGTCAAGATGAAGGGAACGGTTCCTTCGAGACCCCCGACATGTCAATCGAGGAACTGGAGATTGCCATCCAGGCGTACTTGAACCCTTACGCTCGCGCTGACATTTTTCTCGCGAAGCACGGAGATCATCCCCTCGAGATCGAGGAGGCATACGCCAGTTTTCTCAGGGGATTGCCTCTCGATCTGAACGCCCGCGTCGGGAAGTTCCGAACGGAATTCGGAAAGTTCAACATGATGCATCCGCATCAGTGGCCGTTTGTCACCGCTCCGTTATCAGCCCAACGCTTTCTCGGTGAGGAAGGGGCCAATGACCTCGGCATCGGATTGAGCACACTTTTGCCCACACCGTCGTTCTATTCGCGTCTCTCGGTCGAACTCCTTCGCGGAGGATTCACACAAACCATCGATCCGCGGGAGGAGCATGCGGAAGAAGAACAGGAGGAGCATGCGCACGAGCACGAAGGGGTGATCGGATTCCTGGACACGCTTGGACGGAAACCTGCGTACGCCTTTGCTGGACGATTGATGTCGTTCGTTCCGCTCTCGGACGAAAGCGATATGGAGATCGGCGTGTCGGCTCTCAGCGGCGTCCACGATCCGAATAACGACCATCGGTTCGTGTACACGAATCTGGACCTGAAATTCAAGTGGAAGCCCGACGCGTACACGTCGCTGATCGTCCAGGGTGAACTCCTGCGGAGCAGCCGCACGGTGACGGCGCATGATGAAGCGGATGCGCTGGTCACACAGAACGTCACAACGTACGGAGCATTCCTCTTTGCCGACTACCAATTCCTGAAATCGCACTCCATCGGTGCGCGATATGATTGGGCGCAGTCGCCGTTCTCGTCGAACGACGAGGCGACTGGATTCGCGGTCTTCGCAGGATTCTATCCTGTGGAGGAAACGAGCGCGTTTCGGTTGGAGTTCGCGCAGAAGACCCACCAACACCCGGCCGGGGAGTCGCATACGGTCCGCTCCGTGACATTGCAATTCCTGTTCTCTCTCGGTCCCCACAAGGCACATCCCTTCTAACAGCAGAACACGAAAGAGGAAATGACGATGAACCGCATGATTGTTCTGTTGGCCCTATTCCTGAGCACCGCATCCGGACTCGAGGCGAAATTGAAGATCGTCGCAAGCACACCCGACTTGGCGGAATTCGTGCGCGCCGTCGGGAAAGATCGGGTGGAAGTTGATTTCATCGTGCGTGGCAATCAGAATCCCCACTACGTCGATATCAAGCCGAGTTACATGATGAAACTCCGTTCCGCCGACGCATTTGTCATCGTCGGGATGCAGCTTGAACTGTGGGCACCCCAGATCATCGACGGATCGCGCAATGCGAAGCTGATGATCATCGACTGCTCACACGCCATCGCGAAGCTTGAAGTCCCGGCGGGGAAGATCGACGCGAGCCAGGGAGATGTACACCCACACGGTAATCCGCATTACTGGCTTGATCCTGACAATGTACCGCTGATCCTCGAGGAGATCGTTGAGGGTTTGTCGAAGCTCTCAGGTGTGGACGCGCCCTTTTTCCGTGCGAACGCAGATGCATACGCGCGGGAACTGGCCGCTGCGGTGGTCGAATGGGAGAATCAACTCGCGCCGTACCGCGGCCGTCCGATGGTGACATACCATTCCAGTTTCAGTTACTTCGCGAATCGGTTCGGGCTGAACGTCATTGGCTACGTAGAGCCGAAGCCCGGGATCGCGCCGACGCCTTCCCACGTGAACGAACTGATCCAACGCATGAAGAAGACCGATGTCTGCGCGATCGGGTTGGAACAGTTCTACGAGGAGAAGATCCCCTCCGCGATTGCGAAGGCAGCGGGCGCGCGGGTTGTACGCCTGAGCACTTCCGTCGGAGGTCGCGAGGGGATCGATACGTATCGGAAACTGATGGACCACAATGTTCGCTCACTGGCGGACGCCTTCAAAGCGCACCATTGACTCTTGACGGGATTGCACGTACACTCAACCGCAACCAGGATCCTCACGTGTCCTCACTTCTTCGATTCGACGACGTCACGCTCGGATATGCCTCGCACCCGGTCTTGAGCGGGGTGAGCTTCGAGTTGATCGATTCCGACTTCCTCGGGATCGTCGGTCCGAACGGTTCAGGGAAGACAACGCTGCTGCGCGCCATCCTGAATATCCTTCCCCCAATGTCCGGGTCTATCGTTCGGAGTGACGAAACAGGGAACCGCTTTCTCATGGGTTACGTCCCGCAGCGGGATGCGATCGATCCCTTCCTCCCGTTCACGGTTGCGGACATCGTCATGATGGGACGGTATGGTCATCTTGGACTGATCCGGCGGCCGGGCCGGGAGGACCGGTTACGTGTGAGCGAGCAACTGGAGCACGTCGGGATAGCGGACCTGGCTCACCGTTCGTTCCGTGAACTGTCGGGGGGACAGAAGCAACGGACGCTGATCGCTCGAGCGCTCGCATCAGAGCCGAAGATCCTGGTCCTCGATGAGCCGACGAATGGCATGGACATGAGCTCCCGAACCTCCATCCTCCGTCTCTTGAAACACCTCCATGCGCACGACGGTCTCACGATCGTTCTTGTCAGTCACTTGTTGAGCGACATCGCGAACTTCGTGAATCGCATCGCGTTCATCGACGGGGCCACATTCCTGATGGGGACCGTCGAAGAAATGCTCACGCCCCAGCGTCTTTCGGAGATGTATCATATGCCCATTGACGTGCAGTCGGTCGCCGGTTCGACGGTGATCATTCCGGGAGAACGGCGATGAGCGACTGGGAGATTCTCCGTACCATTGTCACCGACTTCCCGCACGCGTTAGCGGGAAGCATGATCGCGGGTCTGCTCTGTGCGGTGTTGGGCGTTTACGTCGTATCGCGTCGGGTGGTGTTCGTCGGGATGACCCTCACCGAGATCGCCGTGGCCGGCGTGGCCTTCGCCCATCTCGTCAGCGAAGACATGAATCCGACGCTCGGCTCGCTTATCCTCACCGTTGTCGCCGTGCTCGTATTCACGAGGCTGCTGCAAAGCCGGCTGATCCCGCGCGACACGGTGCTTGGCGCGAGTTACATTCTCGCCATTACTCTCCGCATCCTCATGATGCAGAAGACGCAGGGCGCTGAGGTCGCGGAGATCGAGTCCATCCTGAAAGGGGACATGCTCTTTGTTACCCCCGAGCAGCTCGTGCTTGTCGCGGGGACCGCCGTGGTGTTGCTGGTCGTCCACGCCCTGTTTTTCAAGCAGTTTCTCTTCGTCTCGCTCGACGCGGAGACCGCCGCCACGCAAGGGATCCGCTCAGAGCGATGGGACTTTCTCTTCTACCTCACGATCGCGATCGCCGTGTCGGTCACGGTACGGATCGTGGGGGACATCTTCGTATTCGGATTTCTTATTCTCCCTTCTGTCGCCGCGATGCTTGCGATCAGGAACATCAAGGGCATTTTCATCATGGCAGCCGTATTCGGGCTCGTGCCGCCAATCCTGGGACTGTATCTCGCTTTCAAGTTGGACTTTCCCGCCGGTCCGACAACGGTGGCGGCAGCGTTTCTGCTCCTGATCCCACACTTGCTCCGGAAACGGGCTTGAGGATACATCCACAGGGCAAAGGCTCCTTCGTAGCGAAAGAGCCTTTTTTTTTGTACTATTGAATGATTCAGGGGAATTGAGACAACAGGTTTGGACCTGCAATGACATTGACCGAACGCATCAATGAGGACCTGAAGGCTTCCATGAAGTCCGGAGACCAATTGCGCCTGACCACCATCCGGTCGATTCGGGCTGCCCTCATCGACCTCGCCAAGCGGGGAACGGGAACTGCTGCCACGCCGGAGGAAGAGGTGACGGCGTTGTTGGCAGCCGCCAAGAAGCGGAAAGAAGCGATCGAGATGTACGAAAAGGCCGGACGGACAGACCTCGCCGACCAGGAACAGAAGGAACTCGCCATCATCACGGAATACCTGCCGAAGCAGATGACGGCGCAAGAGGCGGAAGCCGTTGTTCTTCGGTTGATCGGGGAGACGGGCGCCTCGGGCGCGAAGGACTTCAGCAGAGTGATGCCGCTGGCGATGAAGGAACTCAAAGGGAAGATCGACGGCAAGCTCGTTCAGGAACTTGTCCGCAAGAATTTGGGAGCGTAACGCCATGTTAATGGACCTGTTGATCGCGTTTCCGGTGATCGGCTTCATGCTGTTCGGGATGCGTGATGGCGTCGTACGGAAGATCGTCGCAACGCTGACGCTTGTTCTGGGGCTCGTGCTCGGCCACTTCTATATGCGCGAGGTAGGAGAATTCCTTGTTAAATACGCGAACGTCCTGCCGAACAAAGGACCAATGCTCGGGTACTATGCCGTCGTCATGTTCCTGTTCGCCGTTCAAATGATCATCTATCGGTTTGGTGCCGAGCGTTACAAGATCGGCGGCGTATTTGACAAGATCGCGGGGACCATCGTCGGCACGTTCGAAGGTGTCCTGTTCGTGAGTATCTTCATGTATATTTCCTTGATGAGCGGCCCGTATTCACGCGACATGACGCGTGATTCGGAATTCTATGAAACCGTCATCAACGTCGCGCCCGAAGTCCTGGATTTCACCACAAACATCGGTCCCGAGGCGTTCGACTCCATGAAAGACATGACCACGCCGAAGACAAAACCTCCGGCGAAACGGCCAGGTTCCTAACCACGACCGCACCGGAACTGCCGGAACTCATGCCCTTGGTCTCCGAATCCGCCCTCCGAAAGCTGGAATTCGACCGCGTCGCCGAACGATTGGCGGTGCTGACCAACTCCGAACCCGGCCGCGCGCGTGCGCGCAAAGCACTGCCAGCCTCCCACCGGCGAACGATTGAACAGGAACTTCGTCGTGTCTCGGAGATCAAGGAACTCCTGATCGCCGAAGGCGACATTCCGGTCGACTCCTTCCGCGACATCCTCCCTGCGCTAAAAAGGACCACCGTCGAGAATCAGGTGCTCTCGGCCGTCGAGTTGCTGGAGGTTGCGTCCCTGCTCCGAACGGCGCGAACGGTCAAGGCGTTTCTCTCAAAGCGTGTCGAGGTCATCCCGTCGCTTGGTGAGATCACCGCGCGCATCGCAGGGGACAAGATCGTCGAGTACAACATCACTGAGGCGCTAGACGAGCACGGCGGTGTGAAGGATTCGGCAAGCCGCGAACTGCGCGAGATTCGCCGTTCGATGATCAGCGCGGGCGAAGCCCTGCGTCGCCGTCTCGCGGGCATTCTTAGATCAGTCTCCGAACAAGAGTTCACGCAGGAAGAGATCATCACCACGCGGGATGGACGGCTGGTCATTCCCATCAAGACCGAGCACAAGAATCGCGTTCCCGGATTCATCCATTCCACTTCAGCGAGCGGGGCGACGGTCTACATCGAGCCGGCCGAATCCCTTGAATTGAACAACGGCCTGCGCGAACTTCAGATCCGTGAACAGCGTGAGATCCATCGCATCCTGCTCGAACTGACGCGACAGGTTGCCGAAATTCGTCCGCTTGCCGAGGCAAGCTTCGACGCGCTGATCGAACTGGATGTCGTGATTGCGAAAGCGCGCTATTCGATCGAGATCATCGGAATGCCAGCAGCGCTCGCACACCGACCGGGGATGCGGATCGGGAACGCCCGGCATCCCGTCCTCTTGCGTCACATGAAGCGCGAGGAAGTGGTCCCGCTCGACCTAGAGCTTGGCGACGAACACAAGACCGTGATCATCACCGGCCCGAACGCCGGCGGAAAGACGGTAGCCCTCAAGACGGCGGGACTGCTCTGGGCGATGACTGCGGCCGGGATGCACATCCCTGCATCGCCGGATACGGAGATCTTTCCATTTACAAAACTGTTCGTCGATATCGGCGACGATCAATCGCTCGAGAACGATCTCAGTACATTCAGTTCCCATCTCCTGACATTGAAAGAAATGCTCGATGAAGCTGAGTCGGGGTCTCTCGTGCTCCTGGACGAGATCGGCACCGGCACCGATCCGGCGGAAGGGGGAGCGCTCGCGGCGACCGTCCTTCACTCATTGACGCAGCGAGGAGCCATCACCCTTGCGACGACGCATCATGGCGTGCTTAAAGTGTTCGCGCACGAGACCCCCGGAGTATTGAACGCCTCCATGGAGTTCGATACGGTGACGCTACGACCGAGCTATCGATTTCGTTCCGGCATTCCGGGGAGCAGCTATGCCTTTGAATTGGCCGAGCGGATCGGACTTCCAAACGGCGTTCTGTCGGCGGCACGGAAGCGGGTCGGGAGCGAGAAGAACCGCATGGAGTCGCTGCTGATGGATCTGGAATCCAAGGTGCGGGATTACGAGTCGCGCCTCGCTGAAACGGAAACAGAGCGCGAACGGCTCCAACGCTCGGTCCTCTCCTACGAACAGAAGACGACGCAGCTCAAGCATGAACTCGGAACGATCCGGAAGAAGGCGATGGAGGAAGCGAAAGACCTCGTCCGAAATGTGCAACGGACGATCGAGGAATCGGTCCGCGCAATTCGGGAGAGTGGCGGGGACCGAGACATCATCAAAGCTTCCCGAACGGCCGTGCGGCAATTACAGCAACACCTGGCAGAGGCGCCACAAGAGGAAGCGGAAGAATCACTGCCGGCTGAGGATCTCCGCATTGGCGACCGGGTGCAAGTGCGGGAAGGTTCGGGCGCCGGTGAGATCGTTGAACTGCGTGGAACGCACGCAGTGGTCGTGAGCGGAACCGCGAGGCTTCGACTTCCGTTGAACCAACTGCATAAGGTGCGAGCTCAGCCCCTGATGCCGGTGTCTTCGGAGAAGGTGACGCTTCCCGAGGCACAGACCGAGATCGATCTTCGCGGCTTGCTAGGCGACGAATCGATCGAGCGGCTCACACCGTTCCTCGACAATGCCTATGCGGCGGGACTTCATCGCGTCGATATCATTCACGGGAAGGGGACCGGCGCGCTCCGAAAACGGATCACGGCATATTTGAAGGAATCATCCCATGTCAAAGCCTTCCGTCTGGGGGAGTGGAACGAAGGCGGGACCGGTGTTACCGTGGTCGAGTTGAACTGAACGGACACAGGTGATGCCGCATCGTCCTATCAAACGGATCCTGGTTGCCAATCGCGGTGAGATCGCCGTGCGCATCATTCGTGCATGCCGCGAACTCGGCATCACGGCGGTCGCGATCTATTCCGACGTCGATCGTTCCGCGCTGCACGTACGGCGGGCAAATCAGGCCGTTGCCTTGGGCGGCGCTCCATCGGGCGAAAGCTATCTGAACAAGACGAAAGTGCTCGAGGCGGCGCGCAAGGCGCGAGTCGATGCAGTCCATCCCGGATATGGATTTCTCTCGGAGAACGCTGACTTTGCTGAGGCGGTCGAACTCGCCGGATTCAAGTTCATCGGACCGCCGCCATCGGCCATCCGCACGCTCGGGGACAAGACGGAAGCGAGGAAGCGCGCACGCGAACTCGGAGTTCCTACGGTTCCGGGGACCGTGGAGCCGCTTGTCGATGCGGTCGAGGCCTTCGACGTCGCGGGGACACTAGGATATCCGGTCCTGTTGAAAGCGGCGGCCGGAGGAGGAGGCCGAGGCATGCGCATCGTGAACTCGGAGGATGAGATGCCTTCCGCGTTCGCAACGGCACATTCGGAGGCATTGAATGCGTTCGGTGACGGGCGGCTGTATCTTGAGAGACTCATCGAGAACCCGCGACATATCGAGGTACAGGTCCTTGCGGATTCGCACGGCAGCGTGCTCCACCTGGGGGAACGAGAATGCTCGGTTCAGCGGCGCCATCAAAAGGTGGTGGAGGAATCACCATCGCCCATCATCGACGAAGCGATGCGCGCACGAATGGGGGATGCGGCGGTCACGTTGGTCCGTTCGGCCGGCTACGTGAACGCAGGAACGGTGGAATTCATCGTCGATGCGAGCAAGAACTTCTATTTCCTCGAAGTTAACACACGCCTTCAGGTCGAACACCCGGTGACCGAACTGGTCACGGGCATCGACCTCGTTGCGGAGCAGATCCGCATTGCCGGTGGAGGACGGTTGGAACAGACGCAACGGGAGATTCGTCAGCGGGGTCATGCGATCGAATGCCGTGTGTATGCGGAAGATCCCGCAAACAGGTTTCTTCCCTCAACCGGAACGCTGGAGCGTTATGTGTTGCCGGAAGGACCGCGCGTCCGCGTCGACAACGGATATCGTCAGGGCGACACAGTGAATCTCTACTACGATCCGCTCCTTGCAAAGGTCGTCACGTGGGGACGAACGAGAAAGGAATCCATCGCCGCCATGAAGCGCTCTTTGGCGGAATTCCATATTGGCGGCGTACGCTCGACGATCCCGTTCTGCCAGTTCGTCCTCTCGCACGGCAGATTCCTGAAGGGGGACTATGACACGGGATTTGTCGCAATGTACTTCACGCCCGAGGCGCTGTATCGCGAAGGGAATCGTGCGCAGGTCGCTGCGGCCATCATAGCGGCACGCGCGAAGTCACGAATGACGGGCGTTGCACCCGGCGATGATGCATCATTCACCACACAACGGTCGCGGGAATGGAAAAAGAACCGGCGCGCCACATTGCGCTAGCACGGAACGAGTATCTCGTTGCCATCAACGGCGTGCGGATGCGCGTGCTGTTGAATAGCGACGGTGTGGCCACGGTGAACGGCGTGCGCCATGCGTATGATTTACACGAGTCGCCTGAGGGGGGGACGTCCCTGATCATGGACGGAAGCGTGTTCGAAGTCGCAGTCCTCTCACGAACACGCCAACGGGACGAACAGGATGGCATTCTCGACGCCTCCGAACGCATCGCCGTCAGCGTGAACGGGACCGACTTCGAAGCGTCGGTGGATGATCGGCATTCATTGCTGGTCAAGTCGCTGATGAAGACAACCGCGCGCGACTCCCGTTCGATCACCGTCCGGGCTCCAATGCCGGGACTGATCGTCCGGATCGAGGTGGAGGCAGGGCAGGTGATTCTTGCCGGACAAGGTTTGCTGGTTCTCGAAGCGATGAAGATGGAGAACGAGATACGGGCGCTGCAGGCCGGACGTGTGAAAGAGATCTTTGTGCAATCGGGACGGGCGGTGGAAAAAGATGAGCGGTTGATGCTCATCGATGCGGAATAGAGCAACGAACGCGACGGAAAGCGACGGATCAACTATGAGCATGCAGCCTTACAAGCCGGTGATCAAATCAGAACCCTCCGTAACCCTCGAGATCGCCCAGGAGCACGGATTGACCGAAGAAGAATACGGCTGGATGCTGAAGCATCTCGGCCGGACGCCAACCTATACGGAACTGGGTATCTTCAGCGTGATGTGGAGCGAGCACTGCAGCTACAAGAATTCGATTGCGCTGCTCAAGACGCTTCCGAGAAGCGGAGGACGCCTGCTCGTTTCTGCGGGCGAGGAGAACGCGGGACTGGTCGATATTGGTGATGGTCTTGCCGTCGCGTTCAAGATCGAGAGTCACAACCATCCGTCGGCTGTGGAGCCGTATCAAGGAGCAGCGACCGGCGTCGGCGGGATCTTGCGCGATATCTTTTCCATGGGAGCACGCCCGATCGCGGTTCTTGATTCTCTGCGCTTCGGTGAGCTGGACGACCCGCGCGTACGCTACCTGTTCAAAGGCGTCGTGAAAGGGATCGGCGACTACGGGAACAGTTTCGGCGTTCCGACTGTGGCAGGCGAGGTGCAATTCAACAAGTGCTATCAGGGGAATCCGTTGGTCAACGCGATGGCTGTCGGCATCGTGGAGCACGGGAAAGTCGCGAAAGCGATCGCGCAGGGGAGGGGGAACAGCGTCATGATCGTCGGTTCGTCGACAGGACGGGACGGCATCCACGGAGCGACATTCGCCTCGGAAGAGATCAGTGAGAAGTCCGAGGCAAAGCGCCCGGCGGTGCAGGTTGGCGATCCATTCACGGAGAAGCTCTTGCTGGAAGCGACGCTGGAGGCGATCCAAACGGGATATGTCATCGGGGTACAGGACATGGGCGCCGCCGGGATCACCTGCTCGACGTCGGAGATGAGCGCAAAAGGGAAGTCCGGAATGCGCATCGAACTCGCACATGTACCGCTGCGCGAAGCGAACATGACGGCGTATGAGATCATGCTATCGGAATCCCAGGAGCGGATGCTGTTCATCGTGAAGAAGGGGCACGAAGAAGAGGTCAACGCCATCTTCCGGAAGTGGGATTTGCACGCCGAGGTGGTTGGGACTGTCGAGGACGACGAGCGTTTGATCGTGAAGGTCAATGGCACGACGGTCGCAGATGTGCCGCCGGATCCTTTGGTGCTTGGCGGCGGCGCGCCGGTCTACGAGCGGGAAGCGCGTCGCCCTGCATACCTGGATGAAGCGCACAAGTTGGATCTCAGCGACATCCCAGAGCCGAAAGACATTGGTGCAACGCTCGTGCAGATGCTTGCGCGTCCAAACATCGCGTCGAAGCAGTGGGTCTATGAGCAATACGATTCCATGGTTCGTACGAATTCGATGATCACGTTCGAAGCGGATGCGGCGGTGGTCCGCATCAAGGGAACGCGCAAGGCGCTTGCGGTTAAAACGGACTGCAACGGACGTTATGTATACTTGGACCCTCGGCGTGGTGCGAAGATCGCGGTCGCGGAAGCGGCGCGAAATGTTGCATGCGTTGGAGCGGTGCCGCTTGCGGTCACGAATTGCCTGAACTTTGGAAACCCGTATGATCCGGAGATCTACTGGCAATTCGCGGAGGCGGTCGCGGGGATGGGCGAAGCGTGCCGAGCGCTTGGAACGCCTGTGACGGGAGGAAACGTAAGCTTCTACAATGAGAATCCGGAAGGAGCCGTTTTCCCGACGCCCGTGATCGGGATGCTGGGCCTGGTTGAGGATGTCACGCGTGTCGTGACGTCAGCATTCAAGGAGCCGGGAGACCTCGTGATCGAGCTTGGACGGAACCTGATGGAGATCGGGGGATCGGAATACGCTGAGATGGTCACGGGCAAAGCCATTGGAATGCCGCCGGAGATCGACCTGGCAAACGAGAAGAAGATTCAGGACCTGCTGCTCGAACTCATCCATGATAAGGTAGTTCGATCTGCGCACGATGTTTCAGACGGAGGCGTCCTCGTTGCGGTGGCAGAGTCGGTGATACAGGCCAAGGCCGGCCTGGGAGTGAAGTTGAAGCCCAGCATCATGGGTTCTGAGAGGCCGGATCTATGGCTCTTCAGCGAATCCCAGTCGAGGGTGGTGATTTCCGCTCCGGAAGCTTCGAAGAA
>Ga0209079_10000737_pt1 | contig 12721 bp, 14 predicted proteins | sample PPLLaktember2015_2_FD_187259 | JGI IMG/M metagenome (GOLD analysis project Ga0209079, IMG submission 187259) | Freshwater sediment microbial communities from Prairie Pothole Lake near Jamestown, North Dakota, USA - PPLs Lake P7 Core (6) Depth... | ecosystem: Environmental > Aquatic > Freshwater... | reverse complement strand
TTAAATTAAATTATAAGAATTTATGTTAATTGATTGATTATAAGAATTATATATGTATTACTCTATAGAAATTTACTCGCTAATATGCTGTTAAATTAATATATAAAATTATATTTTACCTTACCATAATATTTTAAGTATAATTCTAAAAAACATTTATTGTCTTTTTATTTAGAGCATATTAGCAGTCATTTATTTATGTTAATCGTAATTTAGCACAGCATAAATTCATAGGGTCGCTTATCAGGCAGGGCGTATTGCGGATATAAATTCTCTTACCATATTAGATAATAGAAATAGACTTATACATCTTATATCTATTTAACAGAGAGAATTGCAACCAGTAGTAAAATATAATTTTATATATTAATTTAACAGCATATTAGCGAGTAAATTTCTATAGAGTAATACATATATAATTCTTATAATCAATCAATTAACATAAATTCTTATAATTTAATTTAAGAGTGGTTATGATAAGGGTTTTTATAAGAATTAAGATAGTCCGCTTATCACAATTTACTAAATTTAAATACTTTTACCCGCTTAAGCAGTCATTTATTTATTTTATAAAATAATTAAGAGCATTTATCGTAAGCAAAATAAAAAATATCCAGAAATGAGTAAGTAAAAATATATAATTAGAATAATTATAATTATATATAGATTTAATATAAAAATTGTCTTTTTATTTACGACAGATTAGCACTCAAATATTTTCTGCTTGATATATTTTTACACAGCAAAAGGTCGCATATCAGCACCAGCGAATTGCACCATTCTATAGAGATATAATCTATATCTATTTTTGATACAAATTATATATATAATACCTTCAAAAATATCACTTCTAAAATCATTTAACAGAGAGATTTTATGCTTCTATGGATTTTGGTGGCAGATATACGAAAATGGATTTTATTATAAAGAAGAATGCTGTTTTCGTATATTTGCCACCAAATCCCAAGAGATTTACTTTAAAAATTACCTTTAGAATTCATTTACAGAGAGATTTATGCTTCTATGGATTTTGGTGGCAAAACCAGTAAAATAGATTATTTCTATAAAGCAAATGCTGTTTTACTGGTTTTGCCACCAAATCCCAAGGCACTTGAGAAAATCAATTTAGCGAAGTAAATTAACAAAAAGAAACCCACACCTGCTTTCAATCTCTCATTTTGAGGGGCACAGGTCGCATATAGAAACCAGCGTATTGCATAATATAAATCTCTCTATTAATTCATATACAATCTAATATATCTAATCTATATATCTAATACCTATATCTAATATAACCCTATAGATTATATCCTTTTAAAATACAGAATTTTATCTAATAGTTAGAGAGAAATTCAACCACAGAATTTTATATAAAATTTTGATATTAAATATTATATCGCAATACGCAGGTTGCGATATGCGACATTGTGCTTGTTTTCTTGCTTAATCTAAAAAAATATACAGCATATTACATAAGGATATAAATTATTAACAAAAGTATTTCAATTGATCTGCACAAAAATATATAAAATATATTTACGTGAATTAATTTTGCAAGTAGGAGCACATTTTGAAAAAGACCTAAAAATGTAAAAACCTATATAGTATAATTCCATATTTACCTCAATTTCAAAAAGTGCTCCTACTTGCAAAAATATATAAAATATACAAAATACAAAAAATATATTTCACGTGAATTAATTAATTTTGCAAGTAGGAGCACATTTTGAAAAAGACCTAAAAATGTAAAAACCTATATAGTATAATTCCATATTTACCTCAATTTCAAAAAGTGCTCCTACTTATATTTTTTATATAAATACAAAAAATATACAACCAATAATTTATAATCCTAATAATTCATTTATATAAGTAATATGCTTTTTACTCGCTAAATGACGTGCCTTATTTGAATAAGAATAATAAATACCACATAAGCACTCAATTCGTTTTATCTTTTTGAGATTTATTTTTTAGTAAAATCCTGTATCCTTGTCATATCCAGTAATTAATTTATTACGTAAGCACATAATCACAAAATCAACTCTATCATTATGGGTTTTCGTATTACAAAATATATCAAAATTAATATCTTGTAATTCTAAATTTGCTTTTTTTAAATATGTCTCTTTGATAATTTTAAACATAAATTGCTGATATTCAATATTATCTTTTGAATTCTCATATTCTTGAATATAATATCGTAATTTTTCAGTCATTTGTGTGTAAATTTCATTACTGGTTCTCGTGTAAGGGGACATATTGCTTATATATACATATTATAACGTCTTTATGCTCTTATAATATATATTCTAAAAGTATTTTATACTGCTTATATGGTAGTGATTACGATTTATAATTTTGTAAAATAGTCGCTATATCTGTTCCTCTTGTATTGCTTAAATCTGTAAGCATTTCTTTATTATTCCAAAAATGCTTTACAATAATTTTAAATATACTTGCTTCACCTATATCGTTAATTGACGCCTTTTTAACATAATAACCAACCCCTTCAGCATTAGGAATAAGTGGTTCATTTAATTTATGAAATGCTCTTATCGCCTTATTAAATGCTTTATCATTAATAATAATTTCTTTCATTCCATATGTCCCTGCAGTTTTATATACATTAATATACAAAATACATAATCCTCGGGGTCTTATCCATATATAATTTTTTTGAGTATCTTTTGTATTTCTTTTTAATAAAACAATATCAAGATTTATATCAGCGTTTCGCAGTCCCTTATGAATTAGCAACCAATTTATTATATAATTACGCCAATTTTTACAAGCATATAATTTTTGTAATTCTAAAATTAATTCGTCATATGTTATTGCTATAGGTTTAGTCTCAAAATTAATTTTTACTTGCTCTTTAACAACAGACTTATTAGCATTCCTTTTTTTAATTAATAATGTATCATTTAACCCGTATAATCGTCTAATTAATATAAAAATGTTAAGATATTGGTTATAGGTATTGATATTATTTAAATTTAAATTGTCTAAAAGGTCTAATGCAGATTTTTCACTAATTGTATGTAAGTCTTCATTTAATTCACCTCTCAATTTATTATAATATCTAATATAGATTTTCTTACTATTATCGCTCAAATTTCTTTCATTAGAACTTCGCACTTCTTCTAAACTATTCTTAAAGGTTTCTAATTCACTCATTTATACTATAATAATATATTATTTTTTGTCTTTAAGCGTATATTCATTATATTTATATTTTAGCACAAACATTATATATAAATTTACGAATATGCTCTATAATAGCATTGTCTTTAGTATTAATTAATTGTAAAACCGAGATTTCATATAACTCATTATGTATAGGTGTGCTATTTGATTGATATAATTCATAACAATATTTTATATTTTTAAAATCAATATCTAAAGCATTAATGCTTAATGTAGTATTATAAAAAATAGTATAAATGGTAATAATGTCATTAGTATATACAATAAACCCAGTAATTTTTACATTACTATTTTTACAAGACTTAATAACATTAACAAGTGTATTAGTATCTATTATATTTAATAATTGTTCTCTTAAATTTATATGTGATAAATCTACACTCATTTATACTATAATAATATATTATTTATTGCTTTATATCATAATTGATTTTGTTATTAAATTTATAAATTGACTTCTATGTTTTAATGTTTCACCTGTAAGCACTCTCATTCTCGTCATATATCGTTCTTTTTGCCTATCATTTAATAGCATTATATCAGTTTTTATTCGTCCTGTTGATATTTGCATTTTTGATATACAACGTGTTATATAATCAATTATTTCACCTGATAAATCCTCTTGAAATATTCCATTATTTTTTATAAATATTTGCTTATTATTGCTGTATATTGGTCGTTTATCTTGTGGTATATTTTTTATATTATTTATAAAAATATTTGCTATGCCTTTAATGAGTGTATTATTTACTGAATATTCTATATCGTCCTCATTAATTATGATATTATCTATAAATTCATTAATATTAATTGCATTAGAATGCGTATTATTAAGTGTATTTGTTATATCTTTTTTATTTGTAATTATTATTGGTTGCGGTTGTAATATTGCTTGTTGTATCGGTTGCTCTTTTAATAATTTATTCTGTTGTAATAATAAATTATTTGATTGCATTTGTATTTCCAATTGTTCTTTTAATAAATTATTCGCCTCTAATTGTAAAGCGTTTTGCTGTTCTAATAATTGATTGGTTTTCTTTTGTTCTTGTAATAATTCTAATAATAAATTTGGTTGTTGTTCTATTACTGGAGAGATTATAATCGGTTTTAAATCGCACGTTTTTAAATGTCTTGATAATCCTGATTGAAATTTATAGGTTTTTTTACAGAACGAGCACGAGGTCATTTTTTTACTTGTATGGTATGCTTATGGTATATATACCATTTATATCTTTAAGTCCGTTTCAATCATATATATATAATGTTAAGAGCGTATATGGTCTCATTAGAACACTATCTCTCGGTATATTCATTATTGATTATAAAAAAAATTGATATAAATATATTAGTATAATAATTAATGATATAATGAACGTAAATATGACCGACATTAATACCTGTTTTATTAATTTTATAGACGAAGAAATAAGCAAAACAATAGAACTTTTAAATAAATTACCAAATAATGAACGGAGTATAAATATCATTAAAAAAATACACTCTTTAACCACAATACGCCTTGAATATACAAAATGCTTTATACCTAACGAATTTATTAATTTAGATATTGAAAATAAATGTGAATGTTGTGGTAATTGTAATAATAATTAATTAATTATTGCTATTATGTAAAATATATATTTTTTATTTTTGTGCAGATCAATTGAAAAACTTATTCCGTTTTAAAAAGGATTGAATAAGGTTGTAATAATTTAGGAATAAAAATATATCTCTATTATATGCCTTTCAAATCATTAGAAGATAAGCGTTTATATCAACAATTATATTATAAATCTTTTGTAAAACCCAATAGAAGCACTAGACAACCGCCAAAAATTAATATCAAACAAGATTTATTAATATCACCTGAAACAAAAAACCCTATTAATATCAATATTGAATGTTTAAAATATCCAAAAAAATATGCAAAAAGATTAATCAAACCCGAACAAATTATTCAATCCATAGAACAACCTGATAAAATAGAACAACAAATTATTCAAACCCCAATATGTCCTATTATTCAAACCATAGAACAACCTATTATTCAAACCCCAATATGTCCTATTATTCAATCCATAAAACAACCTGATAAAATAGAACCTGTAATTATTCAAACCATAAAACAACCTGATAAAATAGAACCTGTAATTATTCAAACCATAGAACAACCTGATAAAATAGAACCTGTAATTATTCAAACCATAGAACAACCTGATAAAATAGAACCTGTAATTATTCAAACCATAAAACAACCTGATAAAATAGAACCTGTAATTATTCAAACCATAAAACAACCTGATAAAATAGAACAACAAATTATTCAAACCCCAATATGTCCTATTGATACATTATTAAATGAATATAACGAGCAATATAATGAATTATTAAATGATATTGATAGTGAAAGTGAAAACGAATTAATTGAATACAAATTTAATGACGAAGAAGACCAAAACGGATTATTCTATAATGCAGATATATATGATAATTCATTATTTCAATTAACACAAAAGAATGATATTCTCTATATGTGTGGTGCTAAATTAATTATGAATATGAATTTTTATAACCTAATAAATGATAATGAAAATAAATATTCGTCTATTACAGATATTATTGAAAATATAATTGACCCACAAGAATTTTATAAATTCGTTCATAAGAGCGACCCAAGATATTATTTAATCAAGCGACGTTGTAAGCGTAATAGATAAGACAATATTATATTTTTTAAATATAAAATTGAAACGGATTTAAAGAATTATACGTATAATGTATAACAATAAACAAATGACTTCACTTGATAGGAAAAAAGCGTATCAGCAGAAATATTATCAAATGAATAAAGAAAAATTGTTAGAACAAGCAAAAATATATTATCAATTAAATGCAGATACAATATTATTGAATAATAAAAATTATCGTGATACGCATATTACAGAATTAAGCAATAAGGCGAAATTATATCATATCAAAAATAAAGAAGAAAGGCAATTGAAAAATATAATAATAAAATGTGAGTGTGGTTCTTCTATTAAAAAACAAACATTAACAAAGCATTTAGCAACTAAAAAGCATAACGATTTAATAATAAAATTGAAATGTATTTAAAGGTTATTGAATATGTTATATTGAATACAACAAACAATAAATATGACCTCTACACGAACTCATAAAAACGCATACAGACACAATTATTATATACAAAATAAAGAATACCTATTAGAGCAATCTAAAATATATTACGAAAATAACAAATCAACAATTTTAATAAGACATAAATTAAGGCATTCAGTTGATAAAAATGATATTAATTTAAGAGCACGAACAAAATATAATACAACAAATATTATATTTAATTGTGAATGTGGTTCAAATATTTTATTTAATGGGAAACGAATGCACGATAAATCACTCAAACATACAAATTATATAAATACTATTGTTTAGAATTCATATAATCGTTCTTATCTTTATCAATATATATTTTAGAATTATTATTATCAATATCATTTAATATATATTTTTCATTTACAAGGATTTTAGTAATATATTGTTTTGGTATATCATAACAATATGCAGCAGTTCCTCTATACCAAATATTACGGGCATTAAATGATTTAAATAATTGTTTATTAAATTGAATGAAATATATTTCATTATCATTTTGCTCGTGCCGAAATACTAATATACTATTATCACATAATCCTTTATTGCAACCAATTATTTCATATTTATATTTATCATATGAATATGTATAATTTTTTATTTCAAATATATAACGTTCGTTAGTGTCAAAATAATCAAAACTTGAATAATTATATAATGAATGCCTTAACTTCATTTCAAATACTTTTTCTAATATAATTTTAGTCGGTCTTTCCTGTAATAATCCATATGCTATATCCTTCTCTTTTTGCATTTATAGAAATGTTTATATAATATGTATTAGATAAAAAATATTTAGAAATATATTCTATTGTTATACTAACTATGTCTATGAGAGAATTACATTATGGTGATATTGAAGATATTATTAATAATAAAATGTTAGTAAATAATCAATTGATATTACAATATAGAGATATATTGAATAATCACGTTAAAGCATAATATTCTTCCTTCTGTCCTTCTATAAAAATGCTTCAATACATTAGATAAAATGAAAATGGATTTATCTAATGTATTGAAGAATATCTATCATATTTAAGAACGAATGTAAGATTAAGCAATATTTAAATGTTTTTTAAACATTTGTCTTTTATTATTGAATAATCACGTTTCAGTATAATATTCTTCCTTCTGTCCTTCTATAAAAATGCTTCAATACATTAGATAAAATGAAAATGGATTTATCTAATGTATTGAAGAATATCTATCATATTTAAGAACGAATGTAAGATTAAGCAATATTTAAATGTGTGTGTATCTATTTTTATACCATTATGTTGTAATATTTTATATCCTATATCATAACAACTTAAAACATATATAATATTATATTATATACCAAAATTATGATTAATGATATATCGCAAACTATTATAGATTACCAAAAAGACAATTTTATTGTTAAAAAATGTGTAGAGAATTCACAATTTTTATATTCTTATATCAAAGCGAATTATAAAAGTAATGCAAAGGTTAAAGCGTGTATATTATTAATTTTTGATAAAAGTAATAGTTCGGTTAGGATTAATAAAGGGCATTTAATTATTGAAGTTGAAGATAATATATTTATTGACCCCTCATATGACATATCAAAAAATGAATATGTAAATTATTATTATACCATTAGAGAGTTTTTTGATTATTTAAAAAAAGAGAATATGAATATTATGGATATAGGACATACAAAGGTTAATGACCTTATAGATACATTTTTATATTTTGTAAGATATGCTAATAATGTTAATAATGGTATATTTTGTATAAATGATATGGAATATTACACAAACCTTAAAGACTGCATAATGAATAAATATCCAAATATATTAAGCGTTGAATATAAATGATTATATTAGAGAAATATTTATATTCATTACAAAAACAACTATACAGCAATACGCATTTTGTTTTATAAAATATTTTTATATTGTGTGCAGATCGTTCAAATACTTTTTCTTTTTTTATAGGATTATATACATTTAACATAATGATTTAAAAATATAATATACATTTAATATAGTATAATATGTTTTTCACTAAACAGGAATTAAAGGAAATGAAGGCAAGAGTTGATAAACGCTTAACTAAAATAAATGGGAAATGTGAATGTGGTGGGAATTATCAAGACAATTATGACGATATGCTGCGACATAATTTCACACGAAAACATTTGGATTTTGAATATTCAAGAAGTGGAATGCATATGAAAGGAGACCCACATACATTCGTGCATTATGGGAGTAAATTACCTGTTATGTAAAAATAGAATATGACATATTATTTAGGAATGTTAGACTATAGAATTTTTTCAATATTTTGGATTTCTATAAAAAATACAAGTAGGAGCACTTTTTGAAATTGAGGTAAATATGGAATTATACTATATAGGTTTTTACATTTTTAGGTCTTTTTCAAAAAGTGCTCCTACTTGCAAAAATTAATTAATTCACCCAATAATTTTAAAACAATATTTTTTATTATTTTTAGTAAAATGGACTAATTCTATTTTACATAATTTTTCGTGTATCGCTTTATTTTTACGAGAGATTAATTTAGAGCATTTAGCACACGGGATTTTATCTTTACTTTTTTCATTTCTATTTGCTTTAGTTGCTGTTTTTCTTTCTGTTTTTGTGGTCTCCTTTATAGAACCATATATAGATTTATCCCATACCTCACTCATATGTAAATTTTCTATATTATCATTATTATAATTATTATCAATATGTTGGATATGAAAATCACTTCTATAATTTGTTAAAAATGCTTCTGCTACTAATCTCTCAATAAAATAATATTGAGAATTTAAAATAACATAATTAATTGGTAAAAAAATAGTAGTTGCTGCATACATAGTAGAAAGTGCTTTATAATCTTCTTGCAAACGACATTTATTAATTGGGACATTTAATATTTCTATTGGTATATTATATATAATATCATTAAAAATATAAAAAACTCGTCCTATATTTGAAATGTAATAATCGGTTGTAAATAATATTTTTTTTATAGTTTCATTATCATATAACTCTGTTATAATATATTTAGTTTCAATAGTTTTCATATCATTCTCTATAGAATTAATATCATTATATACATTTTCTAATCGCTCACGTGTTGCTTTAGTTTTTTTGTGATTAGAGCATAATTCGTTCAATTCTTTACATAATAAATTAGCATTATCAAGATTACAATAATTATCAAAATAATGGTGTAATATATTTATATCTTTAGAGCAAATGTTTTCATTAATATAATAGTCAAATGCCTTAATTTTAGGACAATAATTAATATCAATATCTCTTTTAAAATTAGTAGTATATGTAATATCACAATTAACCCAATTATTAAAATCGTCAAGGTCTATGGATTGGTATAAAGGTTTGGTCGCCCCCGTTTCAATCTCATAAACATTTTTTTCATATCTGTAAGGTATTCCTTCATAAACACTTGCTACTTTAATTTTATTACTAAAAATAAGAACGTCCATTTTATTATTTTTAAAATATCCAAAAGCAAATGTGATTATGTCTTTACTATTATACCCTGTAATAACTTTTGTATTTACAAGATATTGAAGCAAAATGCTGATATTAATATCATTTTCAAATGTATCATTATCAAAATTAATATTTATGCAACCTATTTTAACACCAGTCATTAAATCCATAAATTCCTCATAATTATTTATAGGAGTATATAGGTCAAATATTTTAAAGACGATATATAATGCTACAAATAAAGATATACATTCATTTTTTTGATTTACGATTTTTTCCTTTATATGCATTTCTTTTAAATCTATCATACCAATACCAAATGCTTCTGTAAATTTATATATGATATTTCTAATAGGGTAATACTTCAATTTTGAAATTCTATTATATCGGGTTTTTTCATTTGTATTTGTAATAATATAATGGACTACACTATTATATAGTGGTAATTGAGAATATTTATGATAATTTAGTGCAGTATATCCAAATTGTTTAAGTATAAATGTTTTTTGTTTTTTAGTCTCGCTTATGCTACTATTATTAATATCAAATATATAATTATGTGATAAATATGTTGCATAATTTGTTTCGGCACTTAATGAGATATAATCATAATCTTTATCAATATCTCTCACTAATCTCGGTTTAATTTCATTTAAAAAATCATACATTTCGCATTTAAATATATTACACCCCCATTTAGCAAATGATTTAAAAAGATTATAGTAAAAATATTGCCTGTCGTGCTCTTCATTTTGTTCTATATTATTAATAGTATTAAGTGTAGTATCATTTTTTATTAATTGTGAATTATAATTATTAATTTATTCGTTAAATTTGTATTATGGTATTCGTTAATATGTGATTGGTTCTCGTCTTGAATACTTTTTTTAAATGTATTAGTTGTATCTGTCATATCACATATAATAATTGTTTTTGTGATTAATTTTCTAACACGAAATAACATTTGAGAAGATTGTGTAAAATCTGTGCTAAACCTACATATAAACCCATAATGTCTATAAAAATGGTTTTCAATATCGCACGAAATACCAGTAATAATTTTTGGTGTATAAATTACTACTTGAAATTTATTCCATTCATTAGGATTGATTGCTTTAGTGTCTTCACTACTAAATAATGCAATTGCTATATTAGGTTTTACCTTTTTAATCCAGTCATATATTTTGTTTGCTTTTTTTAGTGAATTACTACTAATTGATATATTTTTATTATTCATAATATCATTTAAAATATTATTTTTTACACGTGAATGACTTGAGAATATAATAGTATTATTATATTGTGTGTAATCAACTAATTTATAATATTTATAGGTTTTGTTAGTATTATTAGAGAGAAATGTTAAATCGGTATGCATTAAATCGGCGTCATAGCATTTTACACATTTTGCATTAGATAAAAATCTATAAAAATTATCCAATTGTAATTGTTTCTGTGTATTGTGTCCTGCAACTTTATTAATTCGTTTTCTAACATTTAAATATTCGTCAATAATAATATGTGTAAAATTTATATGACTAAATTTAAAAGCACTATCATATGTGGTTATTACAATTTTTGTATTGCTTTCATTTAATACGTGTGCCGTTTTTCTATAATCGTCGTAATGGTGGGTAAAATCACTATCATAATTAATAATATTACTTGTAATATCTATAACTCTATTATGGTGTGCTCTACCAATCGCTTTATTATCGCATATCATTAATATAATATTATCAGTATCATTTAATATTGCTTCAATATCTTTATACATTCTATTACTTGATTTACCCGAACCTACGGGTGCTTCATAATAAGCATTTTCATTAATATTCGTTGATAATTCGTCCCAAGTCGTGAATGGTATAAATGGTATATCGTTAAATTTTGGTTTAGACTTTTGTAATGCGTCAAAATATAAATGGTATTGAAATTCTGTGAATATTTTTTTGCCTGTAATATCGTCTTTAACACAACAATTAATTAGTAATACATTTTTTTTAATATCGTATAAATTTAATTTTGGTTCTGTTTCAACATTTCCAATATGAATTTGTAAATACATTTTATTCTTAATATTTTTGTTTGAAATAATTACTAATTCGGTTGCTGGTAAATTAATATTTGTATATATGAAATGTTTTTCTTCTTCTGTTAATGCTGTAAATAAATCTTTATGTTTTACTACTTTAATATATGGTTGTTTCTCACACATATCATTAATTATTTTTATATTATTGGTATGGTTTATAGGTGTGTTATACTCGCCTTGATTGCTAATTTTTAGAAATTCTTGAGTGATAGAATGCTGTAATATATCGTTCCATTTTATTCCACCGATAAGCAGACTTGATATAATTAAATGTAAATTATTCCACCAATTTTTCTTATTTATTTCGTATTCATTAAATTTAGAAATGACTTCATTTAAAGCGTCAAATTGTTGTATGTCATATAAAATATTGTATGTAGTATTAATTAATTTTTTAGTGAATTTTGGTTCAACCTCTAAAAAAATATCTGTAGGGGATATTGCAGTTATGAATAAATGATTTAAATTATTCATTTTTTTATAATTCCACGTATTGATTATTTTAATTTTATCAGTCCGTTCTTTTTTATTCTGTCCTTCACACCTCATATAACGCATATTAGAATACACCGATAAATCTATGAATTCTTTTGTAGCATATTCATTTGGGTATGTATTCAAAAATTCATTAACGATTTGTTTTGCTTCTGTATTGGTTTTAGTATAAATATTAAATATAAAATGTAATGATTTAAAACATTTATCGTCTTTAGATTTCATTATAAAATCTTTTTCAATACTTGCT
>Ga0209079_10000736_pt1 | contig 12731 bp, 11 predicted proteins | sample PPLLaktember2015_2_FD_187259 | JGI IMG/M metagenome (GOLD analysis project Ga0209079, IMG submission 187259) | Freshwater sediment microbial communities from Prairie Pothole Lake near Jamestown, North Dakota, USA - PPLs Lake P7 Core (6) Depth... | ecosystem: Environmental > Aquatic > Freshwater... | reverse complement strand
CGCCGATGTCCGCAGCCAAGCCGGTAGCGTGCATCCCAGGCTGGGCCTTGGCGGCCTCTACAGGGTGCTGTGGGCAGCGATAGCCGCTGGTGATATGCAGAGGCTTGCCGTACACGCTGCGCAGCGCCTGAAGCCGTTCTAGGAACTCGGGCTTCATCTCGTTGCGCTCGCAACCGCAGCGGCAGGTGAATTCGTCGCGCTTGAAATTCGGGTAGCGGCTCCATTCAACGTTCATTTCGACGCCACTCCCTTCGACTTCTCGTAGGTCCTGAGGCCGCCGATGCCCAGCATCCCAGACAGCACGACCCACAGCAGATCCGTGTCCAGCACGGGCGGCGCAGGCCACCCCTTGATCATGCCGGCCCAGGTCAGCAGCGGCTGGCCAATCGTGGCGTAGAACAGGCCCAGGCCACCCACCCAGCCGACGAACGGACGCCACCCGGCCACCCAGATCGTCGGGTGAGCGGCCTCGCGGGCGTTGATCTCCAGTTGCGCGATGACCTGCTTCAGTTCACCCTGCATGGCCATGTCGAGGAACTTCGCCTCGGCCTCGCGCTTCTTCTCCGGGTCCGGGAAGAAACGGTCAATCAGCGTCTTGCTCACCTCGAACAGCGGGCCTACCAGTAGCGGGTTCATAGCTTCTCCGGTTCACGAAACACGGCAATCGGCAGCGTGGTGTAGTCGCCATCCAGCCAAGCCACGCTGATCTGATCTGGCGGCTTTGGCACCCAGCATCCGCTGATGGTGCGTTTGCCGTCAGTGATGACGGCCCACAACGCACGCTCTTGACACGGGCCTGCGACGTTGTGCAACTCAAGGCGGATGTTTTCGTGCGTGGCGATGGCCACGACGTTGGCGTTCGCAGCACCGGCCGCAATTAGAAGGGCCAGTGCCGCGTGTTTCATTCGCCTTCCCTGCCTTGGAAATGCAGTCGCCCCCAGCGATATAGCAGAAAGCCGATCTGAAGTACGAGGTAGAGCAGTGTCGCCCAGAGGATCATGTCGTTGACCTGCATGCCGGCAATTGTGGCACCCGCTACCGTCACAGGGGGCGCGGCCTTTGTGACTTCCGTCACGATGTCGGACTTCTGTTCGAGGGTGAGGTTCATGGCGCTGCTAGGGCGTTGATGGGTTCGGGGGCTAGTGTATTGCGACGGCCAGGCTCTGCGCGCGGTGCAATTTCAATACCCGCGCCGATAGCGCCAGCACGGCCAACCGCAGGCGCCACGGGCACTGCCGCTCCGGCTGCGCGTGATGTCTGAAGCCGCAGCGCCTGCTCAACAGATTTTGCCGCAAGCGCTGGGTCCGTCATTTCGCGCGCGATTTCTAGAGCTAGTCTATTGTCCAGCTTTAAAGCAAGACGCTTTGCCGTTGCGTTGAAAATTGTGATTGGCACGCTCAGAAAGTTTGGCAGCGGCAGCCCCAACTCTTGCCCTGTTTTGGTGCCAATCTGTTTGATGTCAATGCCAGCATCAAGGCCCGCCTTAACCAGTCGGTCGTATTCCTGCCGACGAATCAGATCTTGCTGCACCGCATTGACGTGCGCCTTTTGTTGGTTTGTCAGCCCGCTGGTTAGCGTTTGAAGCCTTCGCTCCACAGCATCTGCGGTCGCGCCAGGTGGCAGCGAGGGCGACAACTTGACATCCATGCGCGCCGCCAGATCGTTGATCTTCTGCAATCTGGCTGCGTTTTGCCCGACAACGTTGATGCGTTGTAAAACGTTCATCCCCGCATCATCCAGCACCTTGATCGGATCTGCGTACTTGCGAAGAAATGCGGCGTGCGTTTCGGGCGTCGGGTTTGGCACGTCCCGCAAGTACAGATCTTCAATCCCCGCTCGCGCCGTTTTCATGGCCTGCGGATCCTTGCCAAACAGCGTCACAAAGTTTTTAGCTTCGCTTACGCCGCGAGGCTGAAAGTATTTTGTGATGACGTCTTCCGGCTTGATTTTGGGTTCGTTCAGCCCAGTTTGCCGGAACAGTTGTTCGTTGACTCCAGTCTTGAAGCGCGGAATGTATTGCGTACGATACAGATCAAGCGCCTGCCTGTACGACTGCTTTGCAGCGTCTGGAATCTTGGATTGATCAACCGCGTCGTCAATGACCTTGTGGATCTGCCCCAGATTGCGCAAGCGCATGGCGGCAGTTGGGTCCGCTGAAACCTTGCCTGATGCAATGTCGGCGTTGATTGCCTTGCGGATGTCGTCAAGATCCCGCAACGTGATTGCAGGGGCCTCTGGGGCGGCACCAGGTTTTCGGGCAATTCTAAATTTAGCCTTGCCAATAGTTTCCAAGGGCGGCTCTGCCGCTTTCTTTTGCAAGTCCAGCAGCTTGCGAATCGTCTCCGGCGCCGTGCTAGGGTCAAACTCCGAGAGCTTGCGCCCAAGGATTTCCTCAGCTTTCCCAACGACGCCCGACATGTCGATCTTTGCGTCGCCAGCCTCGTTGAAGGCTTTTTCGTAGGCGGGCCTAATCACATCGGCCTTCATGGACTGCCGCTTGGCCTGCGCTCCTGCGGCAAGCGTGGCCCCAGCCTCTTCCGATCGCACAGGCTGAAGCGCAGTGTCAATCTTCTGCTGAACCTTGGCGGCGGCCTTGTCAAACTTGGCTTGCGCCCGAGTCTGCTGCGCCGCTTCTGCCGCCCCAGTCTGGGCGCGCATGAAAGCAAACTCTGAAGACAACGCAGGCACTCGCTCGGACTTGGCTTGCAGTGCAGAAAACCTTGCGCTGCCTGCCGGCGCCGCGACCTCGCCCGCACCAGGCGCCGCGCCGGCCACTGCAGATCGAGGGCCACGCAGCGCAGTCAGAATGTCGTCGCCCTTGCCCTCTAGCGCAGTCAGGTACGTTTCGAGCTTGATGTTTTTGACCTTGCCGGCGTACTCGGCGCCCTTGGCAAGCGCTGGCGCAATCACGCCTCTGCCTGCGGCTTCCATCGTGGCGCCGGTCAAGACTTCCTTGCCGCGCTGGGCCAGTGCTTCTGAGACACTGGCGGCGGGTTGTTTGTAGCCCAGTGCCTCCTCCAGTACGTCCAATCCACCCTTGGCGGCGCCGTAGCCCAAGCCCGCACCAGCAAGCGTGCCAAAACCTGGCGCACCAGCAGTGCCCAACGCAGCGCCGCCAACAGTGCCCAGTGCTTCTACCGTAGGCCGCGCCATCTGGATTGCTCGGCGCCCGATCGGTATGCCTGACGGTTGCGCAGGCGGCGCGACGTATGGCCCTGCGCCGGGGATTTGACCAGCAGCAGCTTGCTCTAGTTCAAAACCAGGCGGCAGGCGCATGCCGGCCGTAGCCGGCTGTTCAAGTTCAAAACCAGGCGGCAGGCGCATGTTTACCTCACTGGCGACCAGTTTTGCCCACCGTCAGTGGACATGATGCGGGCACCCGTCTGCGGGTTGCGTGCGTAGATGGGGGCCGGTGCGGCCTGCGCGGGCTGTGCGGGCTGTGCGGGTGCCGCGCCCGGAGGTTGTGCCGCAGCGTTACGACCCTTGAATGCGCTCGTCGGCTGCGGCAAATCGCGGAACTGCGGGAAGCGCTCAAAGTCTTCGCCGAACTGCCGCTCATACGAGTCCCGAATACGGTTCATAGCGCCCACGGCCTGAGCCTCAAGCAGATCAATTTGCTCAAGCATAGGCCCAGCGCCTTTGATTGCTTCAATTGCCGCAATTTGATCTGCAAGAATCTTCCACTCTTGATTTGCGATTTGGCCAATTGCGCCAGTTGAAGCGGCGGCGGCTTTGCCAAGTGCGGTAATTTTGCCTTTGAGGTTTTGAAGCCTGACATCTGCAAAAGCGGCCTCGCCTTCAGCAAAAGATGGAAACAGGGATGAAAGTCCCGTAGACCTTTTCAACCCCGGCGATTCCTTCACTGAACGCGCAGAATCCAACACGTCTTGCGTCACTTGAAGTGCACTGACGGCAGATTTATATTCTTTGCCAAGCAAATCCCGTCGTTTTGCCTGCTGTTCCGGGGTCATTGGCTTTGCCGCAGGCATCGCAGCAGCGCCGGGTGCGCCGGCAGCGGCTCCAGCACCCGCAGGCCTTGGAATGTACCGCTGCGTCTCAGTGTCAAACACACCGTCAGGTGTAGAAATATAGCGACGCGCCTGCGTCCCGGCCGCTTGCTGCTGTTGCGGCGGCTGCAGAAACTTCCCCGTGCTTCGTTGATACAGCGCGCCGCCAACGTTGATGAGATCCTGCTGTTCTTTCGGCTCGGCCGGCAGCGTGCGCGCCAAGTCGCCCGCAGTGCGCCCCGCCACGCCGCCCTGCAGCATCATGTTCTGCACCGACTCGCGCGTCACAGGCTGGCCTTGGTACGGCTTCAGCGCCTGCGCGGAGCGAGCCTCCTCCATCAGCGCCTGCTGGATGCGTGCGCCCATTTCCATCAGACGCGCATCGCCGGATCCGATTAGCGCCTGCGAGTACATCCCCAGATCGCCAGACTTGCCCGCAGCCATCAGGCCTTGCCGCATCTGTTGCAAAGCCTCGCGCTGCTGCTGCTTTTCTGCCGTTTCCGTGCGTTGCGCCTCCATCTGCCGCATCGCATTCAGCGTCGGCTGGATCTTGGCGAACGACTCAAACTGCGACTCTGGCTGATACCGGATCTGCGGGATGTTTCGCGCTTGCGAGATAATGCTTGCGTCAATCGGCATATCAGCCCCCAGCGCCGACGGAGCGGCCGTAGATGTCTAGAAACCTTCCAAACAGCTGGTTCTGCTGCTGCTGGTTCTGGTAGTTCTCGAAAGCGCCAACCGCACCGCCGACGCCACCCATGTAACCGCTGGTGCGATTGATCCGCCCCGCCGCCAGTGCATTCGCGCCCTGAGACATCGTTTCCCCTGCCGTCTGGCCAAACTGCTGGGCCGCAGAGCCCAACTGACCGCCGACAGTTTGCCCCAACCCGGCGATGTTGGCTAGGCGGTTGTACGCGTTGCCGTACTCGCCCGAGGCGAAGTCCTGCGCGTACCGCTGACCCGCCTTGATCGCCCCGCCAGACAGCATGTTGCCCCGCGCGGCCTGCACGCGCTCCAGCGCTTTCATGCCCTCGCCCAAGCGAAAAGCGTAGCCGGGGTCCATGTCCAGCAGTTGCTGCGGCTGGGCGGGTTGGCCGTCGAGGCCCATCACGCCGGCCAAGCGGTTCAGCGCAGACTCGCCGCGCGCGCGGTATGGCTCCAGCAGGCTTTTCTGGTACTCAAACTGATCTTGCTGCAGTTTGAGAGCGTTTGCCGCCGACTGCTCCTGGATTTTTGCCGCGTCTATCGCCGCCTGGCCCGTTAGATACCCACCTGCCAGGCTGCCGAACGCACCCAGCGCCGCAGCGCCTGCGGGGGTGCCGATGTAGTTGAGAAAGTCGTCGACGACGGGGATGCCGGTGAGGCCGGCAGTAGAGCCACCCGCAGTGACAGCGCCCGCACCAGCGCCGCCTGCTGCGCCCGTGATGATTGCGCCTGTGCCGCCGCCGACATCAGTGCCGCCTAGCACGTCAGAGCCGCCGCCTAGCGTGAGGTTGGGGTCTAGTCCTGCAATATCGGCTGCGGTCATTTGACCGCCCACGCCCGCTGCCGTGCCGGCCCCCGCAGCGCCTGCCGCACCGGCAGCACTAACCGCGCCTGCGCCTGCTGCGGCGGCGCCGAGACCTGCGTCAGTGACGCCGGCGCCCGTAGTACCGGCCAGCGGGCGTTCTGGCAGCGCATTGGTTTCAACCGTAGCGATGCGCTCTGTCGGCGTGACCTGCGTGGACACCACGTCGCCGCCGGTCAAGGCATTTGCCGCGCCCGTTGTTGCGCCCACTCCTGCAACATCCATGGCTTGAAAGTTGCCCGCGCCGCCATAGCCAGACACAGACGTTCCGCCACCCACATCCACGTCGCCCATGACTGGGAAATTTTTCGCAAGACCCGCGTACGGATCGCTGACCAACGCATTTGCAGGCGGAGGCGTAACTGGCGCCGCCGTTCCGGCCAGGTTGTTCACCACTGGCGGTGCAGATCCCCCAGCCAACATGGCATCTGCCACGCCTGGGGTCATCGTGCGGTCGTAAATAGACTGCGCGGCTTGCAGCTGGTTTTCCACCCACACTGCTCTTATGTAGGCAAGATCTCTGGATGCGCCCGCCGCGATTTCGTTGGCGTAGGTTTGCATGGCCTCTGGGCTAAAGTTAGCCCCAGAAGACATTTGCTCAACCCCTGCGGGCACACCCACATCCCCCACGCCACCCACATCCACGTCGCCCACGTTGCTAGCAACGTCTGTCGCCGAGACATCCGTGTCGGCCAACTGGGCTACTTCATCGCCGGTCAGGCTTGACAAAGCGTCGGCGGCTTTTTCAATGTAAGGCTCGGCAATTCCTGCCGCCCCAGCAAGAGCGCCAGCAGTCAGAGCGCCCTTGATGGCGGTTTCGGCATCGCCGCCAGATGCAATCAATTCTTTTGCACCATTGACGACAGCAGCGCCAACGACACGATTCAACAACTCATTTGACGTGCCAGTTATGTTGGCGCCAAGTGCATTGATCGTGTCACTAACCGTTACAGCGCCAGTTCCTGCAGCGGTCCCTGTAACACCCAACTTGGTGCCGGCAATGCCCAAAATTGCAGGCAACACAAGCCCGAGGTACGGAGCAACTTGCTCGTACCATGCGCCACCGGTGTATTCCCAAGTCTTTTGAAACTTGCCATCTGGCGTCTTAAACGCAAATTCGGTTGCGCTTTTCTTGCCAGAATCAATCTTATTGGGATTGATGACAACATCGTAACCTTGCGCCTTGAACTGCTGGATTGCAGCAGCGGCCTCGTCGGAAATCGTCGTCGTTCTTTGTTCGTTTTCCGTGCCGGGGAAGTTGACAACCTCTTTGGTGGTCGGCCCAGTAAACCCAAGTTGCGGCAAAAACTGGAGCCAGTAGCCGCTCTCTAGGTTTTTGAATTGCGTGTAGGCGTCATTCTGGTAGGTGACGTCAGAGTCTTCCGCGCTAGTCCCCATCCGAGTTTTCGGAAACAGGGCGTCAACGTTCGACCAATCAGAAACGGCGTAAGTGCCTTTTGACGTTAGCTTTGCCATGATTCACCTCACCCAATCCGCCAGTTAGTGCCGTCGCTGAACACCGGCACGACGTTTGCGGCGCCGGCCGCCACAATCGAGTGGAACGTGGTTGCGTTGGCGTCGGTCACCACGGCCCGTGCGCCTGCGCCAACAGTAGCGGCCGGAGCATTTGCAAGCAAGTCCGCAACAGTGTGCGTGCCGTTGTTGATCCACTTCAAGCCGACAGTCATCGTCAGGCCTGGCGCGCGCAGCGAGGTAACGCTGCTATTGCCCAGCGTGATTTCGTTGCTGACGCCTGCCGCAGAGACGTCGGCATCGTAGCCCAGCACTAGGTTATTGCTGCCGGTCGTAAGCGAGTCGCCGGCCTGAAAGCCCAGAGCCACGTTGTTTGCGCCAGAGGTCAGCGCCCCCAGTGCCGACGCGCCCACCGCCGTGTTGTTGCTGGTGGTGGCCGCATCTAGCGCAGTCCACCCGATGGCAACGTTGTACGCGCCCGTGACCACCAGCAGAGCCGCATCCTTGCCCACCGCAGTGTTGCCGGTGCCGCTGGTATTTGCCCCCAGCGCCGAGCGGCCTACGGCCACGGCATCGCTGCCGGTGTAGGCGTCCAGCGCCGCGTAGCCCACCGCCACGTTGTTTGCGCCAGTGGACACCAGCAGCAGTGCATCGCTACCCAGTGCCGTGTTGCCCGCGCCAGACGTTGCCGCATTCAACGTCCGGTAACCTACCCCGGTGTTGTAGTTCGCAGTCGTAGCCGCCGACAGCGCGTCGTAGCCCACGGCGGTGTTGTAATCCCCGCCCGTGTTGGCATCCAGAGCTTGCGAGCCCACAGCAACGTTTTGGATGCCATCGGTGTTGCTGGTCAGCGCGTTGTAGCCCACCGCTGTGTTGTTTGACCCAGTGGTGTTGCTGGAAAGGGCGTCGCCAGTTGGCGAAGTTCCGGGAACCCCACCTACAGCGGTGTTGGTGGGAACGCTTCCACCGCCAGCCCCGACAACTACGCCAACCGCTGTTGCTAACGCGTACGACGCAAAAATGTTGTCGTCGGTCTTGATTGTGACGCCCAACGCGGTTTCCAGCACGAACTTGTACGACGATCCCTCTGTCAGCCAGATCTGCGCGGGCGTTCGGCCGGCGCTGTCCAGCACGATGGGGTTTGTGTTAGGAAACATAAACCCAGACGACGAGATATACGTCGCTGCAGGCGTAGTCGTGCCGGCCGCGTAGGTGTAGATCAGCCCACCAGCCAACGGATTGCCGTTGTTGTCGAAGAACTGCGCCCCGGCGCCAGCGTATGGGGAAAGCGAAACGCTCATGGTGCTCTCACTGTTGAATCTGGCTCACCGCCAGCACGACGGCAGGTGCTGCTGGCGCAAAAGCCGTGGCTGCGACATTATCTACCGTGATGGCCGTAGCGTCTGCGGCAAACATGATCTCAATGTAATCGTTGGCGGCAAGCGAGAAAAACTCGCTCATGGACACAGCGGTGTACCCGTTGTTGATGTTGATCGTCACCAGCCTAGCCGTGTTGGCGATGTCCGTGCCGTTTTTGCGGAACCACAGCCAAACCGTCTTGGGGCTGCTGCTACTGCTGCCGATCTGAACGGTGACGTCAAACTGGTACAGGCCAGACTGCACCACCACAATTCGCGACGCAGGCGAGCCGATGCTGATGCCTTCGGCGATTTCGGTGTTGTCGAACGTCAGCGCGTAAGCCGTGTTCGTCGAAGCGGGAGTCTGATCCGTGGTTTTGGTGAACTCGCCGTAATACTTCTGCTGCTCAATCGTCGGCCGCACGAAAATCACGCCATCAGTGGCGCTGACCACTAGCACTGCCGCCATCGGAATTACGTTATCCGGCGCCGTGGGCTTGACGTTGGTAAACGCACCCGCCACCGTGGGGCTGGCGTACAGGATGTCGCCCACGTTGAACGCGCTGGTGTCGATGCCCGTTACCGGCCCCCAGACGCTACACAGGCCCGTGGCGCCGCTGTCGGGGATGGTTTCATCCAGCACGCCAAGGATGTACAGCGAGGGCGTAGAGCCGTCAGCAAGGTACTTGGACACCGACAGCAGGTTTGCCGCGCCGACGCCGGCAAAGCCCACCACAGTGCCCTTGGGCAGCGTTGCGCCAGTGGAGTTCTGCACCAGCGTGAACGTCTCTCTGCTGGCCTGGCCGATGCTGTCTTGCAGCAGCGAGAAGAACCGAAACCACGCACGCGTGGTCAGCGCCCCACGGTCCACCAGCGGGTCGCGGGATGCTGGGACGCGGGGCAGGGTTTGCATTTCAGGCGCTCGTCGGCGTGGCCGTCAGTTCGGCACCCATGATGGCAATCTTCACCGGGTCGCTGCCGCTGATCTCGTACACGCGATCCCGCAGCTTGGTGGTCATGCCCAGCCGGCGCCAGATGACGCGCTTGCCGTACTCGCCAATTTTCCCAGTGCTGGCCCAGTGCTCATTACTCCAGGTGTGGCCGCCGTCGTCGGACCAGCGAAGCATGACGCGGGGGTCAGATTGAAAATATGGTGTTTCGTAAGCGTTTAGGTACAAGATATAAATTTCTGTAGCAGGATTAGAAAGCGAAAATGAAGAAGTGTAAAACGTAAAATTTGTTTGCGATGTCAACGGAACAAATGTTATCTGCAAATCGCCAGAATCAACTTGATCTGAGGGCTTGGCAAACACCAATACATCTCTATATTGACCGCCATCCAAAGTTGAGCCAATACGAAGGCCTCCATTGCTATTTGAAGACGTGTTCGGCGCAAGCACAAATCGGAATCCAACGGTAACTGGCACGTTTGGCGTTGTTTGCAAAACGTAATTTGCATAAATGCGAGTTGTGCCCGAAACGTTTGCTACTTGTATTCTTCCAGCGGACAACAAAATGGATGCGTCAAACGGATTTGTCGCCCAGCCTGTTGTTGAAGTAAATGGACCGCCAATGTCCAAAAGTTCTTTTTTTAGCGTGTAATTGTCGGTTGTTCCAGACTCACAGTCTAACTGCAGCATGTGGTGCGCCGTGCGCTTCAGATTGTTTTGCCCCGTCGGCAGTGCGCGCCACGACCGCAGCCAACGCTGCGTACTTTCGTCATCCTGATACACCTCGGGGTTAAACGCATAAATGCGCCCATCTTCCCAGTCGCCGACAACTACCTGCCCCGCAAAATTCGCTTGGCAGTTACTGCGATGCCGCCGAAACCGCACGCCGTCCCAGAACGCCCGTTCGTGCCACGCGCCGGTAGCAACGTCAAACACCCATGTCGCCTGCGCGGTCGGGAACGTCAGCACATAGAACGAATGCCCGTCCTGTTGGTACGAGTATCCGATGGCGTCGTTGAGCACGTTGTACTGCTGGATCTGCCACTCCACAGCGTGCGTGCTGACGCGCTGCGCGTTGTACCCGTTGTTCCGGTACACGATGCCGTTGCCGCGGGCGTCCGAACCCAGCCAGAACACGCTGTTGTCTAGCTTGGCAACGCTGTACGGGGCGAGGCAACCCGTCTCCATAAACGCGCCGTCAATGCGTGCCAGCGGGAAGTCAGCCAAGCCGGCGTTGTACCAGACCTCGATGGTGTTGTTCCCGAACAGCCATACTTCGCGGTGGTCGACCATCAGCGACACGATGTTGTCCGGGTTGCCCTCAGCGCTGGCAAAGTCCAGCGGGTCAATCTGCGTGCCGTCGTTCAGCGATGTAACCCAGAACCGCTGGCTGTTGGGTTCGTTGAACACGAAGTACCCGTCGAGGTAGCCCACCGTCACCGCGCCAGGAAAGTCGGGGTCGCTGATTTGCGCGAACACGCCCGTGCTGGCGTTGTAGATGAACGCGTCAGGGTTGCAGGCCACAAACAGCTGCGTGCCGTTGTCCGACATGCTCACCGGCCCGCTGCCGTTAATCAGCCCCAGTTCCGTCACGGCGAAGTTGCCGTCGGCGCGGTACAGTTTGCCGCCGGACGCAACGTACAAAAAGTCGCCGAACTTCCACATTCCACGGATAGGGCCGTCGCCTACGGTGGCCACCAGACGCAACCCCGGGCACCGCTGGAGAAACGCCGGCTCTTTGCCGCCGTCGGGCACCACCTCGGGGAATAGGTTGACCATGCGGCTGTCGGCCGCGTTGACCGACCGCGCCACATAGGACGATCCGAGGATGGGCGTCCTCACGTCGGCGTACCCGCGTACACGTTGAACCGGCGCAGCCTGCGGTTGACAAGGCTGTACGGGATGCTCATCAGGTCATCCGGGTTGTTGATGCGCTTCAGATTGCGCTTGGACGACATGGCGATGCGCTGCACCGTGGGCGGGGCTTCGACGCCAAACTCGGCCGCGATCTCGCAGGCCAGGTTGTACTTGAAGCACCGCAGGTAACCTGGCGGAAACGACAGCGTGGTGTTCAGCAGCGCGGGCTGCGACAGTTCCTGCACGCTGATGATGTGCCACTCCAGGTCCTTGCTGGGCACCGGGTACAGCGTCATTGTGATGTCGGGGAACGTCATGTTGGTGAACATGACCTGCGGGTACGTCGACCCCACGGTCTTCAGCGCAATACCGTTGTACTGCTGCTGGTTGATCATGGCAATTCCGAAAGACACGCCAGATTCGGTGTCGCGGAAGTACGTCGAGTCGTCCAGCAGCACCGGCCGCGCGCCGACGAAGTTGCCCGTCGGCCCCAGCGTGCGCGTGGCAGTGTTGGCCGGCCAAGTGAACACCTGATCCTGCGTGGCGTACACCGCTAGGCGCTCAATGCTCCACGAATCGAGCATTTGGTTGAGAGCCGCCAGTGCATCCTGTGACGTGGCGGCAGAGGGCGTTTCGCCCTCGGCAAGCTGGCCGATCAGCCGCAGTGCGGCGTTGATCTGGTCACCGGCTGTGGTAGACATCGGCGGACTCCCGTCGCCGCCTGCGCGCAGTCAGTTCGTTGACGGCAACCTGGGGCGATTCCTCGCCCGGAGTATACCGCTCCCACCCGTTGCGTTCATCTTCTTCGGCCTCCAGATCCATCGTGGCAACCTTGGTGCCGTGGATCGGGTGCTTCATGTAGATGACGGGCATAGGTCGCCTCCGGGCCTGCGGCGCAGGTACATGTGATAGTTGCCGGGATACGCCTTGTCGGCGCTGTGGTGCGTGATGTCCGCGTCGGGGATCAGCCAGATAGATCCACCGCAGTCGTTCCAGTTGCGGCTGAAAGAGTAGTCCTCGCCGTACCAGATGCCCTTGTGCGCGCCGTGGTTGAACAAATCAACGTGAGGCTTGTGCGCCTTGCCGTACATGAGGTGCGGGTACGCACGCATGAACTTCTCGACTGCCGCCTCGGTCACGCGCAAAAACCCGGCAGGCACCCACTCTGCGTGGATAGCGCCGTCTGCCAAGCGCACGATGGGATGCCCACCCGCGTCGGTAAACAGGCAGCCCATGTAGTCTTCCTCGTCCCGCTTGAAACGGTACGTTCCGGCCACAACGTCGCCTTCCGTCTGAATGAGCTTCAGCAGCGCATCCGGCGGGAACGATACGTCGTGGTCAAGGAAGATGATCTGATCCGCGCCCGCATCCAGTGCCTTGCGCAGCATGACATTGCGCGCTTGGCTGATGTAGGGGTTGCCGACTTCCATCACCATCTGGTGCGTGATGCCCGCCGCATCCAGTGCCGGTACGGCGGCCTCTATGGCCTCCAGAAGCGCCGAATGCGGGCGGGTAAGGG
>Ga0209079_10000734_pt1 | contig 12760 bp, 15 predicted proteins | sample PPLLaktember2015_2_FD_187259 | JGI IMG/M metagenome (GOLD analysis project Ga0209079, IMG submission 187259) | Freshwater sediment microbial communities from Prairie Pothole Lake near Jamestown, North Dakota, USA - PPLs Lake P7 Core (6) Depth... | ecosystem: Environmental > Aquatic > Freshwater... | reverse complement strand
AAGCGAATCTGCAAGCGAATCTGCAAGCCCAAGTTTAAGCGAATCAGCAAGCGAATCTGCAAGCCCAAGTTTAAGCGAATCAGCAAGCCCAAGTTTAAGCGAATCAGCAAGCGAATCAGCAAGCGAATCTGCAAGCCCAAGTTTAAGCGAATCAGCAAGCGAATCTGCAAGCGAATCTGCAAGCCCAAGTTTAAGCGAATCAGCAAGCGAATCTGCAAGCCCAAGTTTAAGCGAATCAGCAAGCCCAAGTTTAAGTGAGTCGGGTTCATTAAGTACTTCTTTTTCGTCTTCGCCATCGAAATCAGAATCTGTTTCAGGGTCGAAATCCGAATCTGCATCTAGTAGTAAATCGGCGTCAAAATCAGAATCGGTAAGCGAATCTGCAAGCGAATCGTCAAGTTCAAGTTTGTCAGAATCTGCATCTGGAAGTAAATCTGAATCTGCTTCTGGATCACTTTCAGAATCGTCAAGTGAATCACTTTCTGAATCACTTTCTGAATCACTTTCTGAATCAGTTTCTGGATCATTTTCGGAATCAGCAAGTGAATCTGCGAGCCCAAGTTTATCAGAATCGGCAAGCACAAGTTTGAGTGAATCTGCATCAGGATCAAAATCAGAATCAGTAAGCCCAAGTTTAAGTGAGTCTGCTTCTGGAAGTAAATCAGAATCAGTAAGCGAATCTGCGAGTCAAAGTTTAAGTGAATCTGTTTCCGGCAGTAAATCGGCGTCAAAATCGGAATCTGCTTCTGGAAGTAAATCAGAATCAGTAAGCGAATCTGCGAGTCAAAGTTTAAGTGAATCTGTTTCCGGCAGTAAATCGGCGTCAAAATCGGAATCTGCTTCTGGAAGTAAATCAGAATCTGCAAGCGAATCAGTAAGTCCAAGTTTATCAGAATCCGTTTCTGACAGTAAATCTGAATCTGTTTCAGAGTCTGCAAGTATAAGTCCATCAGAATCGGAAAGTTTTTCTGAATCTACAAGCCCAAGTTTGTCGGAATCCGCATCTGGGTCAAAATCAGAATCTGCAAGTGAATCAGTAAGTCCAAGTTTATCAGAATCTGCGAGCACTTCAGTTTCTCCTTCAGAATCTGGTAGTGAATCAAAATCTGGGTCTATATCAGGGTCGGCTTCTGGTTCCGATACCCCGTCTACTTCAGAAAGTAAATCTGGATCGGCAAGTCCGAGTGTGTCTGAATCGGCAAGCCCATCACAATTAGAAACACCTTCTGATAGAACATTTGTGGTTTCTAAAGAGAATAGAACATTTATGATTTCTAAAGAGAATAGAACATTTATGATTTCTAAAGAGAATAGAATATTTACAATATAGAAAAGGATTTATATGGAGCAAATTTACAAAGATCCAAATGCATATTTAGATTATGCATTCGATTGGTTAGATTGGTTAGATGGAGATATTATTACGAGCGCTGGTTGGGCTGTAGACGCAGGTTTAACTCAAGTTAGTGCAACTAATACTATATCAACCACAACTATTTGGTTATCTGGAGGAAATGTTGAAAATACTTATAAAGTAAAAAATAGTATTATAACATCTGCAGGTAGAAGAGATGATAGAACATTCCTCGTAAGAATCGAAGAAAAGTAATTAATTTTTATTATAAATAATTAAAAAGGATATTTAATTGAATTGAAAGGAATTAAAAATGGATAAATTATCAGTAATTATTCCCTGTAGAAATGAAATATTTCTTCAAAAAACAATTAATGAAATTTTTGACAATGCTGTTGAAGAAATAGAAGTAATTGTAGTTTTAGATGGTTATTGGCCTAATCCTGCAATAAAAGATAGAAAAAATCTTACATTGATACATCATGGCGAAGCTAAAGGTATGAGGGATGGTATTAATTCTGCAGTAAATGCAGCAAATGGAAAATATATAATGAAATGTGATGCTCATTGTATGTTCGCAAAAGGTTTTGACGAAGCATTAAAGAAAAACTGCGATAAAGATTGGGTAGTTATTCCGAGAAGATATAGTTTAGATGGCGAAAATTGGAAAAGAGATGAAACAAGACCAATAAGAGACGCACATTATATTTCACACCCATTAGCATTTATAAATGATAGACTTGGTTTTGGATTGCATATTAAAGATTGGAAAGAAAGAACAGAAAAAAGAAAAGATATATTAATAGACGACGAAATGGCAAGCCAAGGTTCGTGTTGGTTTATGCATAAGGATTATTTTACACCACTTTCTAATAAAGGTTATGGTACATTTATACAAGAATTTCAAGAGATAGGTTTAAGAGCTTGGTTAACAGGTGGCAGAGTAGTTATAAATAAAAATACATGGTATGCTCATTTAAGGAAGGGTAAAAAATATGGAAGAGGATATCCTTTAGATAGAAAAGAATCTAAATTAGGCGAGTTTTATTCTGCAGATTTTTGGTTTAATAATAAATTACCAAATAGAATACATGATTTTGAATGGTTAATTGATAAATTTTGGCCAATTCCAACATGGCCGGAAAATTGGAAAGATGTAAAAATGGATTTTGAAAAATATAAAATGCCAGAACAGAAAATTATTGAACAAGTATTATCTAATGTTTCAAAACAAGACGAAGAAGAGGAACCAAAAATTGAAGTAATAGAAAACGAGCACGATAAAACAGTTAATTTTTTACTTAAAAAATTTAATTGTTCTTTAACAGATAAAATGCCAGTGGGTTTGCCTAATTATACGAGAGAACAAGATATGGCAAAATTGTTTTGTGAATTAGGATATAAAACTGGAGCAGAAATAGGAGTTAAAAAAGGAGAGTTTTCAGAACTTCTTTGTATAGCAAATCCAAAATTAAAAATGTTTTGTGTTGATCCTTGGGAACCTTATGGCGATTATTGGAATTATTTAAAACCAGGCGAAGTTGAAGGATTTTATCCTAATGCGAAGAAAAGATTATCAAAATATAATTGTGAATTAATTAGAAAATATAGTTTAGACGCAGTAAAAGATTTTGAAGATAATAGTTTAGATTTTGTTTATATAGACGCAAATCATAAATACGAATATGTGGTTGCTGATATTGCTGCATGGGAGAAAAAAGTAAGACCTGGAGGAATGATAAGTGGCCACGACTATAAGATATTCTGGAAGTATAATTCAGTGAGTCATATCTATGAAGCAGTAAATGGGTATACACAAGCATATAGAATCAGCCCTTGGTTTATTTTTCAGACAAGAATAGTTGATAGAAATTCTAAATTTAATAGAGCAGGGTCATTCATGTGGGTAAAATGAAATACACAAAAGATTTTAAAAAATTTAGAGGATTTGATATTGGAAAATATACATACGGTTATCCAAAAGTACATTATAATAAAAAATCATTAAAAATTGGAACATTAAAAATTGGTAAATTTTGTTCTATATCAGATAATGTTCAAATATTTTTAAACCATGATCATAATGTTAATTGGGTTACTACATATCCATTTCCTGTGTTATGGGATGGTTCAATTAAAGGACATCCAACAGGAAAGGGTGATATTATTATTGGAAATGATGTATGGATTGGATATGGCGCATATATTTTTTCGGGTTTAACAATTGGCGACGGCGCTGTTATAGCAGCAGGCGCTATTGTTACTAAAGATGTTTTACCTTATTCTATAGTTGGCGGAAATCCAGCAAAAATAATTAGAATGAGATTTCCACAAGAAATTATAGATAAATTATTGCAAATAAAATGGTGGGATAAAGACGAAGAAACAATTAAAAAAATGTTATCAATACTTTGTAATAGTCAATTTAGCGTGGAGGATTTGAAATGAATTTGTCATTTTTTAAACGGCGCACTTCTTCAGGATTAATTCGCGGAGCTCAAGTAGCTAATTATATTGGTGCTAAATTAAATCCTATAGATGGATATGAAAATGATATTTGTGTATTTGTTAAAATGAGGCCGAGAGGGGTTAAAAATGAGTATATAGATATAATAGATAATCCTCGATATATTGAATATTCTAAAATTAGACGTGATGTTGGGACTATTGCAATATCTAAAATTGCGCATGAGTATATTTCATTTAAAACGAATAGAGACGATATAGTTTTAATACCGCAACATCATTGCAATTTTGATAGAGAAAAAAGAATTAGAAAAGAAATAACTACAGTTGGTTATATAGGAGAAAAATATTCATTACAGAATTATGATGAAATTGAACAAAAACTTGCTAAAGTTGGGTTAAAATTAATTTGTAAGTGGCATGCGCCGATGGAATTTAATAAAAGTAAAATAAGTTGGAAATCTAATTATAAAACAAGAGAAGATGTAGTTAATTTTTATAAAAATATTGATATACAAATTGTTTGGAGGCCGATAGTTGATGTGAATGTTGAAGAATTAAAAAATCCATTAAAATTATCTAATGCAGGTTCTTTTGGAATACCTACAGTTTCATGGCCAGAAAAAAGTTTTGTTTCTGAATATGATGGATGTTTTATACCAGCAAAAACAATAGATGAAGCAATATCTTATATTTTAGAATTAAAAAATAATCAGAAATTATATGACGAATATTCGAAAAAAGGTTTTGAAAGATCAGAAAATTATCATATAGAAAATATATCTAAATTGTATTTAAATCTGTTAAAAAAAGATGAAGAAATAAAGCAAATAATTCCAGTAAAAATAGCTTTAAAAGAAGAAATAATTTCGCCAGTAAATATTATTACTTCAAATAATATTGATTTAAGTGTAGTAATACCTGCAAGAAATGAAGAATGGCTCAATAAAACGATAGAAACAGTTTTAAAATCTTCTAAAGCAAATACTGAAGTTATTGCTATATTAGACGGTTATTGGCCAGAACCAGGAATTAAACAGCATCCAAAAGTTACTTTAATACATCATAATGAACCAATAGGTCAGCGAGCAGCAACAAATGAAGGAGTTAAAATTAGTAGAGCTAAATATGTAATGAAATTAGATGCTCATTGTTCATTGGAAGAGGGTTTCGATGTAAAACTTATGCAGGATTGCAAACCTGATTGGACAGTTATACCCAGAATGTATAATTTTCATGTGTTCGATTGGAAATGTAAAAAATGTGGCAATCAAACATATATGGGGCCTTTGCCTAAAATGTGTTTGAAGTGTAATAGTGAAGAGGGTTTTGAAAAAGTTGTTATTTGGAAACCAAGAAGAAAAAGATATTCTGATTTTTGGAGATTTGATAATACTTTGCATTTTCAATATTGGAGTGATTTTAAAATTAGGCCGGAAGCAAATAAAGATATAGTTGAAGTAATGAGTAGTATCGGCGCATGTTTTTTCATGGAGAGAAAAAGATTTTGGGAAATTGAAGGATTAGATGAAAAACATGGAAGCTGGGGTCAGTTTGGAGTGGAAATCGCATTAAAATCTACATTAAGCGGCGGAAAACACGTAGTAAATAAAAAAACTTGGTTTGCTCATATGTTTAGAACACAAGATGGATTTGGTTTTCCTTATCATAATCCAAGTAAAGCAGTTGATCAAGCTAGAAAATATTCAAGAGATTTATGGCGTAAAAATAAATGGCATAAGGCCATACATCCTTTATCGTGGTATATTGAGAAATTTTGGCCAGTTTTGGGGTGGAATGAAGAAGATTTGAAGATATTAAAAAGTGAAGAGTTGGTGAAATTATAAATAATTAAAATAATACTGTTGTGATTAATTGAATTTTTTAATGGAGGAATATACGTGGTTATAAATAATTAAAAAGGATATTCAATAAAAGGAGAATATAATGGGTTCACCAAGTAAATCACCGTCATTATCAGAATCGATGTCGATGTCATTATCGGAATCGATGTCTGAAAGTGCAAGCCAAAGTTTATCAGAATCTGCTTCTGGATCACTTTCAGAATCTGCTTCTGGATCGGCGTCTGCATCAAAATCCGAATCTGCATCTGGGTCTGCAAGTATAAGTCCTTCTGAATCAGAAAGTAGTTCGGGGTCGGAATCTGCATCAAAATCCGAATCTGCATCTGGGTCTGCAAGTATAAGTCCCTCCGAATCAGAATCTGCTTCTGGGAGTGAATCAGAATCGGCAAGCGAATCTGCAAGTCCAAGTTTATCAGAATCTGCTTCTGGGAGTGAATCAGAATCGGCAAGCGAATCTGCAAGTCCAAGTTTATCAGAATCGGCAAGCGAATCTGCAAGTCCAAGTTTATCAGAATCTGCTTCTGGGAGTGAATCAGAATCTTCTTCAGGTTCAAAATCAGGGTCTGCTTCAGGTTCTGATACGCCGTCTTCATCGGAATCGGCTTCAGAATCTGCATCAGGCAGTAAATCAGAATCGGCTTCAGAATCTGCATCTGGTAGTAAATCAGAATCTGCTTCTGAATCGAAATCCGAATCAGCCAGTGCAAGTTATTCAGAATCAGAATCAAAATCAGAATCAAAATCAGAATCTGCTTCTGGATCTGTATCTGGCAGTAAATCGGCGTCAAAATCAGAATCTGCAAGTATAAGTCCTTCTGAATCAGAATCGGCTTCAGAATCTGCATCCGGTTCCGCATCGGATAGCCCAAGTCCACCAGAATCGGCAGGAAATGGTATTTATGGTATTTTTTCTGATGGGACACCAGGTACAATTACCGATGTTCACGTTAATGGCTCAGAAATATATGTGGTATATATAGATGTTTATAGAAGTCTAAGGGTTAGAAGATTTATGCGTGATATTAATGCAGTCTCAACAGTTGTGGCAACTGATGTCGTTGTTTTATAAATTTTTTAGGAGTTTAATTTTATGGATTTAGCCGAAAAGATTAAAAAAGCTATTGAAGAAAGTAGAATAAAAAATGAAGAAAAAGAACCGAAAGAAGATACTAATGAAAGTAAAGAAGTAGATAAAGAAAAAATAGAAGAAACTTTTGTGCCGCAATCTTCAAGACCGGCATTAGATGTTATTAAAGAATTAATAACTTATTCGGGTTGGTCTAATGGAAAGAAAACTCGTAAAGAAGCTTTAAAACGATTTGAAGAAATGGCTAATTCAGACGAATATCTTTCTAATAGATTTTTTAAGAAATTAGAAAATTCTGTAAAATTTATTAGTGAAGGAATGATGAAAAAATTTGAATTGAGAAATAAAAAAGGTAAAAAAGAAACACAAGAAATGATAGAAGAAATAGAAGATAATAGTGAAATTAATCCTAAAGAAGATGGTATTCTTGGATTAAGTAAATTCATTAAAAAGGAATAATATTATGCTGAGAACAGCATTAGAATATTTAAGAGAGAATGATCAGACAATAGTTAAAAAGAACGAAGGTTCAGGAAAAATTATTAATAGTATTTTTTATAAATGGAATAAAATAAAAAATCAAAAGCAGCACGATGATTGGGAGAAATTAGTTAAAAATACTAAATTTGGAACTTATGGTACTTTAAATTTTATTGAAGTAATGGAAAAATTAGAACCTAAATTTCCAAATGAAATAATTAAAAGAGATTTTTATAATGAAATTCAAAATGTATTAAGGAAATAATCATGCCATTAGCAATGTTAAAATCTTTTGCAGAAAAAGCTAAAAAAACAGAAAAAGAAGTAGAAGAATTATGGGCAAAAGCTAAAGAAATTGCCAAACAAGAATACCCCGATGCAAGAGATGCAAAATATTATCAAATTACTACAGGAATACTTAAGAAATCATTAGGACTACATGAAGAAGCACAAGCAACTATAACAACTAATGATATTTCTAATGTTAAAGATAGTAAGAAACCGATAGGTTTAACATTTAGGAGAGTAGAATTAGCTTATAGAAAAAAGAAAAAGAAGTCTAAAGATATTTTAGAACAATTAGATTATTATTTAGAGGAAAAATTTGATGGAAGATGATCCAAATTTTAAATCTATTTCCGACTATCGGCATTATATTAAAGAAACTTTTGACAGGATTGGTACTGTTAGAGCAGGCAGATTTTATTTATATTTTTATAATTTTGCGACTGATTATCCCTGGGATGAGTTAAAGTTTTACGATTGGATGCCTTTAACGTATGTGTGGGAAAGAGACAAAACACATTTTATTGGAATGAATTTTCATCATATGCCAGTTAGACCGAGATTATTATGGATGGGTAGAGTAAGAAAATTAGCAAAACAAATTGATGAAGCAATAGCAATTAAAGGATTAGGTGGGCAGCCAATTTGGAAAATTCGTAATTTGAATTATCCGAGAGTTTATCAAATATTAAGAAAAAGTAAAATAGCAATTAGAAGATATAGACTTGATAGAGTAAAAGATTTAAGAGCAGTAGATATACGATATGTAGAAGATGTGATGCATTGGATAGCAAGAACATATATGGGAGTATCAGTTAAAACGATGACTTCGAGGTATCTTGAATATAAACCGTAGAGAGGTTTTTTAAATGCCAATAGATAAAAAAATAGTTAATTTTAATCCTTTTGCAAAGTTTTTTGATTGGATCACTAATAAAGACGATATTGAAAAACAAAAATCAATCAAAGAAAATGCACAAGGTAAAACTGCACAAGAATTGGATTATTTAGATTATTATTCCGGATTGGGCGGCCTTGATAATTATGTATTTACTGATATTGATTTTTCGCAATTATTTGATACTAAAAAAGATAGAATTGCAAAGTATCGTGAGATGTCTTTATTCCCGGAAGTATCAGATGGTTTAGATAATGTTTGTGACGATGCTATAGTTACGGACGACAATGGTAATATAGTTTCGTTAGAAATTGATGATACAGACGAAAAAATTCCACGAGCTGCAGAAATAAAGATAAGAAAAATATTCGATTATCTTTTGAAAAATGTATATAAATTTGATGAAACTGCTTGGAATTTATTTAGAGATTTTATTATTGAAGGAGAAATTTATTTAGAAAAGGTAATGGATAAAAGTAAGAAAAATATTATTGGGTTAAAAAGATTACCAGCATTTTCTATGTCGCCAGTTTATGACGGAAATATGATTAAATATTTCAGACAAACATTAAAAAGACAAAATGCATTATCATTAAAATTTGAAGAACAAGTTGTTAATTTTAGCGCTAATCAGATTATATATATAAATTATGGATTATTTGGTAAAAGTTTAATGGATATACGTGGTTATTTAGAATCGTCAATTAGGCCATATAATCAATTAAGAAGTTTAGAAGATAGTTTGATGGTATATAGATTAGTGAGGGCACCACAAAGAAAAGTTTGGAATATAGATGTTGGTAGAATGCCTAAAGGAAAAGCTAAAGAATTTCTAAAACAGATGGTTGAACGTTATAAGAAAAAGACTATTTATGACCCAGATACAGGTAAAACAAATTCTGCACAAAATGTTCAATCAATGAGTGAAGATTATTGGTTTGCAAAGAGTGAAGATGGGAAAGGTACCACGGTTGATGTATTGGGTGGTGATATGAATTTAGGGGAGTTGAATGATTTAAAATATTTCTTAGAAAAATTATATAAATCATTAAAGCTTCCAAAATCTCGTTGGGATACAGAAAAAGATTATAGTTTTTCTGGCGGCAAAATGGGTGAAATAACAAGAGAAGAAGTAAAATTTTCTAATTTTGTTAGCAGACTTCAGAACATTTTCATGTATGTTCTTTTAGACCCATTTATGGATTTATTGAGATTGAGGGGTGTAGATGAAAAATATTTAGACCCTAGTTTATATATTATTAAGTTTTCGAAGAATAATTTATTTACTGAATATAGAGATATGGATATGCTGGAGAGTAGATTTAGGATATTGCAAGACGCATCAAATTATATAATTACTCCAGAAAATGCTAATTCTACTGGTATTTTTGCAAAAGAATATGTAGTAAAAGAAATATTTAAATTTGACGACGAACAGTATGAAAAAAATCAAGAAATGGTTGAAGAAGAATTAGAAAAGTTAAAAGAAAAACAAGCAGAAGAAGGAATGGGTAGTTTTGGCCAAGAAGGTGTTATGGCGGGTAATATTGAAGGTGAAGGAGATAGTGAATTAGCGCAGATACAACAGGATTTAGAAAAGCCATTACCAGGAGATGAAGAAGGCGAAACCGAAGAAGAAAATGTTAAGAAAAAAGGAAAGAAGTATTATAAAGAATCAAAGAGTTATAATGATAGAAATTTATTGAATGAACAGAAAAATTTTATTAAATATCTAAATAATTATAAATAATTAAAAGGAGAAGATATGTCTTTTAAAGATTATAGGGAAAAAGAATTATTAACTGAGGGTACAGGAAGTCAGAAAGCATTAGTCGGCAGTTTTAAACTTGACGATAAAGTTGAATTTGAATGTAAGGATGGTAATAAAGGAACTGGGTATGTTTCTTTTGTTGGAATTTTTAGTGATACTTTTGGTCATGACGATTTTTTCTCAATTTGCAAAGATATACCAAAAGAGAATACTAATGCTCCCATATCAGCAGGTTATTATGGTTGTGGTTATTTAGATAGAATAACGTTTAAAAATAATAAGTATTATGATGCTTCAAATAAAGAAATAATAATTAAAAAGGTATAATTAATGAGAAAACATAGTTATCTTGAATACTTGAATAAAAAAATTATTGAGGATTTAAAAATTCCTCATGACGATTATCGTTTCAGTACTGTTGAAACTATATTGGATAAAATAAATGAGAATAGAGTACATGAAACATGGGAAGAAGCAGCAAAAAGAATACATAATAGATATCCAAAAATTTCAAGATATTTAACTGACGCTTATGAGCGTTTTTGTAACGAAAGGAAATCATTAATTGTTTAATATCAATTATTGATTAGGTGGCTTTTTAAAGAAAAGGATTTTTGTAAAATGCAGCAGTTACAAGTAGAGTTAAAGAACGTACCTACAGATGCTCCACAAGTCTGTAGCTCTACAAATTCTGTATTAAATAGAGTTCGAAGTCTCATTAGAGATGAAAGACTCAGTGTGCAGGATAAAGTACTGTCTTGTAACGACACCGAAGTGGATCGTCGGCAACATAGAGCCGGTCAGAACTTGAGAGTAACTGATATTGTCTATGTACTTAATTTGCGAGGTATGCCGTTAATGCCTTGCAGTCAAAGTAAAAGTAGAAAATTGTTAAAAGGAGGTAAAGCAAAAGTAGTCAAAAGATTTCCATTTACTATTCAGTTATTAATTTCAACAGGAGAAACTAAACAAGAAACTAATTTAGGAATTGATACTGGTTATGGTAATATTGGTTTTTCAGTTACTACTGAAACCCAAGAGTTAATTTCGGGTACTTTAAAACTTGATGGAAGAACTAAAGAGAGATTAGATGAAAGAAGAATGTATAGAAGATTTAAAAGAAATAGACATCATTGGTATAGAAAACCGAGATTTGATAACAGAAAAAGAAGAGAAAATTGGTTACCTCCAAGTGTTGAAAGACGTTATCAAACTCATTTAAATTTGATTAATAGATTAAAGAAAATATTGTCAATTACTAATGTTATTATTGAAGTAGCTAAATTTGATATTCAGAAAATAGAAAATTTTTCGATTGAAGGAACTAAATATCAACAAGGCAATCTTTACGATTATCAAAATATTCGTTCTTTTTTAATGAGTAGAGAAAAAGGTATATGTCAATTTTGCAACAAAGAATTTGCTAAAGGCCAACCAAGCCATATACATCACACCAAACCTAAAAGCAAACAAGGTAATAATAGACCAAACAATTTAGCTATATTACATGAAGAATGTCACGAAGAATTACACCAAAAACATTTAGAGTATACATTAAAGAGTAGTTCTAAAGATTATAAACAATCAACTTTTATGAACATTATTAATAAAAGATTTTATAAAGATATACCAAATCTTAAAGTTACTCATGGAAATATCACTTTTGTAGATAGAAATGCTTTAGGATTAGAGAAAACTCACTATAATGATGCTTTTGTAATTGCTAAAGGTAATGTGCAAACAAGATGTAGACCAATAGAAATTAAACAAGTACATAGAAATAATAGAGTACTTCAAATTAATAGAAAAGGTTATAAACCAAGTATTAAACGAGAAAAATCTAAAGTTAATCCTGGAGATTTATTTTGGGTTAATAATAAACAATATACTTGTAAAGGAATGTATGGTAGAGGAAGTTATATTCTTTATGGAGACATGAAGAAAAAAGAGTATTTTAATTTTAAAAAAAGTGTAAGAAAAATATTTCATTTCGGTAGTTTTATAAATAATTAAAAAGGAGTTATTATATGTCTTTTAAAGAAAATGGTGTTAAAATAATTAGTCGTATTGAGAATAAAGATTTTTCAAATCTTAAAGAAGAGCTGACTGATGTTATTACTGAAAAAGTAAAAGAAAAAGTTGAAATGAAGAAAGCAGAATTTTTAAAGTCTTTAAATAAAAAGGGTAAAGATGACGACGAAGATGAAAAAGATACTGAAGATGATGATGAGGAAAATGACGATACAGACGAAGATGAAAAAGATATCGAAGATGATGAAAAGGGTAAAGGCAAAAAGAAATGGAATTTCCAAAAAGGTAAAAAAGATAAAGACGACGAATAGAAAGGAATCATAACATGGCTAAATATAAAGAGTATTTAGAAAGCGTATTGAATGAGACAAAAGAATCTCGTGAGTTAATGAAGAAACAGAATCTTACTTATGCAGGATATGGAGTATATAAAGACAAACAGGGTAACAAGTTTGAGTATGATTCTAATCTGAAGAAGATGAAGAAATTAACTTTAGATACTAAAGTTAAATTGGGTGATAAA